>Ga0126336_10002014_pt1 | contig 11278 bp, 6 predicted proteins | sample SidCmetagenome_FD_92530 | JGI IMG/M metagenome (GOLD analysis project Ga0126336, IMG submission 92530) | Coral microbial communities from El Islote,Puerto Morelos, Mexico - Siderastrea C C metagenome | ecosystem: Host-associated > Invertebrates > Cnidaria > Coral | place: El Islote,Puerto... | reverse complement strand
CCAACTAGCATTAGGTAGACTAGTTAGATCTTTGCAACTGTGGGTGACTAGTTAAAGCTGGGTGTGCTGTGGAACGAGTTCAGCTAAAGGTATTAGCGGAACTTGAACCCAGGATCTCGGGCATCCCAGCTGCTCGTCCTTGCTGCTGTCCACTGGGTGAGGGCCGAGTTTATTCTCATTAAGGACAGTGCGTCCTAATACAGGGGTATTTTTGCAAAGTTTGTGACTAAAGCAGATCTTAACAAAGGTTAATGGAATCTAAAAAGAAAAATGTGGGTAACCACGCACTTTCAGAAACAATTATAATTGTCTCTGAAAAACAACCATAATTCTAATAAGGCTCTAAAATTCAAAGAATGTATGGCGATTTCTTTACAAATTTAAGCTCAATTATCTCTGAAAAATTGGTGGCTACCCACAAATTTCTTTTCTGGTAGCCTTTGCTGAGATCTGCTCGCAGTAACAAGGAGGCACCGTCCTTTAGCTTAGGACGAATAAAATCGATTTATTACAAAGCTTGGAATTCCAGCAATATTCAAAACCCTAAAAAGACCAGTAAGTTTAGTTTTCAGTTTAATTCAATTTGTAACGTACATGAATCGATCTTCAATTAAAACTTAGAAAATACTGGTTTTGTTGTCAATGGAGGTTTTTGTCTTATATTCATTATCTACAACCAGCACTATCCTCCACACTAATTCACGTAAATTAGCAGTTTAGCGTCATTTAGAGCTGTTTTTTCTGTTTTGTACAACTCGTCTCCCAACAGCGCGATCTGCTACTTTGCAGTCGATTGAGTCAGCTGTTTTAGTAAATTGCACAAATGGTACATGCGAATCTCGAACGGAATTTCCCATTCGGAAGGTTTTGCTTGCCATTTGTACAAACCGTAGACCAACCGGTTTCCCCCTGTAAATGGTAAACAACGCTTGTGTTACAGTGCTGTAACAGTTTGTAGAATGAGTCGTTCACATATTTTACAAATGAGGTTTCGAGAAACAACTACATGGAGCATTAATTTACTGTAACACGGTAGTCCACACACCTCTTGCGCCCCTCTCGGAAAGAGTTGACCTTTCTATGACAACAGGTCAGTTGTTAAATCGTCTAAGTACTATACTTGAAAAATTTTCAGCTATCGTACACATTAAAGTAGATTTACACTTAGTGTAACTATAAACTGAGCTAAATAACAGTTTGGCCAAGGTGAGACATTCCTCACCCCACCCCACCCCTCCTCAAGCAAAAGCACGCGGCTGAGTGGAGCCTGTGAGCCAGGAAAAAAAGACCGTGATGGCGGGAAGATTAGCTGCTGAAATAGGCCTAGCTACAAAAATCCGGACGTTTTTCGGGATTTTTAGAGCTTCACGGGATTTTTAGAAAACTATAGGATTTTTAGAAATTTGGAGGGATTTTTAGAGGTTTTGGCGAATATTTTCAAGGCTTTTGGTTTATTTGTTACAAAAAAGCTTGAAATTTCGAAAAGTTTAACCACAAGCGATTGTGACGAAACTTTTTGATGCCCCCTCACTGTATCAGTCGGCGGTTTTACCCATAATGCAGCATTCCTTGCTGTCAATGAGTTCAAAATGGCGGGCTCAGCGGAGCTTGTTGATTTGGCCGATACTGAGGACGCTAGCAAAAAGCCCACCAAAGCCATCAATTGTAATTGTAATTTAGAAGTAACATCTGTATATAGTATAAGAAAGTAGATGAATACTGTATTGTAATTAGTGTACGTCTTGTTTTGTAACGGTAAATAAAGATAATTTCATTAAAAAAAAAAACAAAAACAAAAAAGAAACCAACTGCGGGGGAAAAAGAAGAGATTATTTGTTATAGTCTCACAGCAAATGTTTTGAACGGCGAGAATCTGAGTTGCTGATCTACCGTGCGTACAAAGTCAAAGGAATGAAAATGACTTTCCACGAACTCAAAGAAGTAATTCAGTGGATTTGAACACTTCTTCAAATGAAATAAAGCTCAGTCTTATACAAATTTGCTTCCGAAGTTTACTTTCGTAGAAACAAGTTTGCTGTGCGTGTTTTGAATGCACTTGTGAAGCCAAGCTCAATTCAGTGAATTTGCCGGAAAAAACCTTTGCCTTTCGATTCCTTTCGGTACTTTTTCAGGTAAATTATTCGGAGTCTGCTGTCGGTTACAAATACACAAAGTTGTCAAAGCGTGGCAAAAACTTCCCGCATGATTTTTTTCATTATTTCGCTCAGCGCGAAAGTTATGCCGAGTTGTGTTTTTCATTCAGCGAGCGTCTTTCTTTTTCTTTTGCCAAATCAAAATCTGGCAAATTTTTCTCTATTTCCTTAATATTTGTACTTGAAATTACTTTACGAGTCTTGCAAAAATGATAAAGTTATTTGAAAGCTTTAAAATGTTTTCAGATTGTGTCGGGAAACACAGAAAGTGTGAAGTCACAATCGTGTTTATATACTCTCTTAACACACCTACCAACGAGAACGCGCGTACTATCTTTACATTTTATAAATTTCGCTATAAGTTATTTTTTCTACCGCTCATATTCGATAAAAACTTAGCGTGATTAAACAACATTACAAACTGTGCAAACCCACTGAAGCGAATTATTTAAATAAGCTTAACTCATAGCAAAGTGCAGGGGTTTTTTTTGCAAGTAGCGAGAAAGTACAAGTGCTTGAGAACCATTCAGTCTTCGTAGAGAGCTAACAAGTTTGGGCAAGCGTATTGTGTTTATTGTTCCTATTGTGTTAAAACGACGCGGAAGGTAGCCTGAGAAAACAGCCGACGTTTCGCGAGGTCGCTACTTGAACCCTCGCAAAACGAGGGTTCACTTGAGCCCTCGTTTTGCGAGGGCTCAAGTGGCGACCTCGCGAGACGGCGGCTGTTTTCTCAGGCTACGCGGAAGGCAGTTATTTACATACTGTATCAATGGTGTTCCAAGGGGAAGACATAAGGAGGACAGGGGAAGACAGTGAGAAGGCTTATCTTTCAACATATACAACTACTAATAATTTATTTAGCATTAACTGATTAATATTCTCAATATCTTAATAGTGTAATCATAAAATTCAAAAGTATTATTTCAGCTCATGTAAGTAAAGAGATTTGCTTTTCACAACAATACCCCGATGCGCTGTGTTTTATTGCCACATCACAAATTTAAAAACATTTCTTGAGCGTAGTAGGTGACAAAATTTATCAAATTGTTGATTTATGGCGCGACTTACCAATTTTTTATTCGTTGCCTGTCACCAAGTTGATCAAAAAAAAAAATTGTTGATTGAATTCTAAGAGTTACATTGTAAAACATTGACTTGAAAAGAACAAGGACCCGTTTAAACTGTTTGCAAAGTTTCTCTTAACAATGAACAACCTGCTGTAGGCCACAAAACGATAAGTTACAAAACACTCCCCTACCCCCACCCAGGGAAAACAACACCATTTACTCTAACAACCTAACAACGTTTTCTTGTACTCGAAATGCTCCCAAGAGCACCAAGAGCGAGATATCAAATGATTTTCTCAAATGAGAATTTTAATTTTGATAAGGATATTTTCAAGGCAGAAGAGAAGAAATTGGAATACGACACCTTAGCCATTCACAGCAAAACACACTTATAGTTTCAGAAAACTAGTTGACTAATGTCAAACAAAACTGATCCACTATTTTCCCGTTTACAATTGATTCCAATTAAAGAACGGGTGACAAAGCCATTCTCTTCCCCAGTTTGCCATCGGCTCTCTTCGCACGCCATTATTTTCCCCACCCTCGGAGCCTGTTTACAGGCTAGTTTCGACCTGACTTAAACTGGTCTGAATCGCCGGTGTCGGTTCAGCTCCCGGAATGAGTCAAACTTGGCTGACATTTATTTTCGAGCCACACTCATGTAATCAGAAACAGGGATATATGTGGGAACCAAAAAAGCGCAAAGCACGCCGGGTTTGCACGGTAAAATATGATAAAAACATTTCTTGTCAGGTAAATTTTGTTTCAATGGGTATGTGTAAGTTGTCCCCAGCAAAATGGGGAAGGACACTGGTGTAAATTTTACAGGTGTCTTAATTTCAACGTAAGGTGGTTCTAACTTTTGCGTCAGTGGAAAAAATAAAATGTCACATTTCAGTTACTGAGATTAATGACTGTTTTATTTACTGTAGTGTAGTTTATTTCTTGGCTATGGGATGTTATTTGGTGTTCTCTGCAATCCTCATCCAAGAAAGAAAGGCCCAACCCATTAAGCCCTAACAGTGACGACAATGAAATTTTTCTTTACTTTATTACCGCTTGTTCAAACATTCAAGTGATGAGAATAAAGGAAACAATCACCAAGGATAAGATGTCTTGATATTATGACAAATTCTCCTTACTATGTTCCAAACTAAATTTATGGAGAACAGTAAGGAGAATATGCATTTTCATACTAGGGCTTAAAGGCTTAAGTAAAAGACATTCTTGATAATAATATTAGGGAAAGAACCGGACACAATAATCTCATTGTTTTCTTTCAATTAATTTTCGGAAAACAACAACCAATGATTGTTTGCTAATACTAAAAATTTTCATGACATTTTTATAAACGATTTAGCAATTGTTTAGCCTCAACCTATTTGCTGATTTATAAAAACATCATGAAACGCTACTTAAAATTCATTCTAAGCCAGGAAAGTTTTAATTACCTCGTTGTGATCGCCTAGTCATTTTTTGTGATCATACAAAAAATTTACCAAAAGGCCTGGTGGTGCTCTTTAGTCGAGATATTCCATTTGGTAAACAGTAATAAATTATTTAGTGTGAGGTAATTGGTTTGCACAATTTCCAAATTACAGGATCAATTTCAGGAAAATTGTCTTCGAGAAAAAAGGTAAGAAATAAATTCTCAGATCAATCTCTGTATTAATCGTTTTATTTTTTTTCACTGTAAAGTAAATAACAGTAACCTATCCATGCCGATAATTAAAGTAATTAGTATTTGACTCTGTTTATCACGTAGGCTTCCAGATGGTAGCTATTGCTATGTACTGAAGAAAGAACAATTAAAAAGATATACATATATACAATCAATCAAATGAATCAAATAATTTTATTATAGTCTCAATCTTATAGCCGTGCACAAGTGCACTACTAATCGGGGAGACGGAATTCAGGGTTCAATTTCAAAAATTTCTGTAGATAAACTAGCTTGTTTTCTCCATTTCCCAAATCATTAAGAAAGTTCTAAGATAGATCTTATTACAGTATTCATCGAAACCTTACTAGCAACAACACGATAGTTTTTCCTAAAACTAGTAGGACAATATTGATGACAGTGGTCTTAGCTAAATTGTAAATAAAGCCATGATTTTGTGGCAAAAATCAACGGTAAAAAACTCAATATCAGCCAATAATATCCTCGAGACTCTTAACCACTGCCATGCCTCGGTTACGTTCACTATGGAGATGCAAAAGCTTTAACGACATGCTTCCGTTTCTTCGTACACAGTTGCTATTGCTGTGAAAGCATCCGATCAACCTGTTCCTTCACTGATTGACACCTATCAATCAGACCCCGTTCGCGTTGTTCTTCCATTTAAAGACCAGGTTTCAGCTGACATTTTACGTGGACAACTCAAAGACCTGAGTGAGACGATTTGTACAACTATCCAGCCTGTATTTGTCAGCCACAAGATCGAACAGGGTATTAAATTGCGCGAAGCTAGGCCACCGATTGTGAACCAACAATGTCTTGTTTACAAATTTAAATGTGACCTGTGCGATGCAGGTTATGTTGGTTTCACATGTAGCCATTTGAATCAACGCGTTGATGAACATAAATATAATACCCCTCCTCTTCAATCGGCAAGCATTTTCGCGACAGCCATATGGTTTGGTTCCAAAGGATCTTAGCAAGAACTTAAGCGTTTTAAAAAAGTGTAAAAACAAGTTTGTCTTATTTTTTGAAATGTTTTTTTTATCGACGAACTCAAACCCATTCTTAATGAACAATGTTACTCAATTCGTGCTAGAGTTTTTAATTAATTTTTTTCCTTTTTTTATATGCTTCTCATTGTTCTTTTATTATACATTTTTTACATTTTTATACCGTTTTACATATTTTTCACTTGTTACATCATTGTTTCTCTTTTTACACAAATATAGCTTAATCCTTTATCGCAATTATTCCAAACTTAATAATGACCAAAGTGCGCTCGAAACGTCGTTTTTTACCGTTGATTTTTGCCATAAAGTTTTTTAAAAACCCTTATTAATAATCCATGATTCAACTTCAAAATAAAGCTATATTGCTATACACTAGTTGAAGATAGGCTCAACCTGTTTGCTAAATGTAGGACAATATTGATGACAATGGACGTAACTAATCAAGCCATGATTTAACTTCAAAGTAAAGCTATATATACTTCAAAGTAAAAAAAAAGCTATATTTACTTCAAAGTAAAGCTATACCGTAAACTGCCGCTTATAAGCTCCCCCGGTTATAGGCCCATCTACCAATAAACAAAAAAATACATCCGGTAATAAGCCCCCCCGGATATAAGCCCCCCCAGGAACCCATTAATGGGCTCCTGACCCCCCTCATGTTTTCCTTGTTTCCTTATAGTAAGCACTCTCACAGAACACTCCGAAGATGAACTCTAAGCTTCTGTTTTGTTACTTTCCGATTACGTTTGTGTTGTTACAGTTTTGATTTGTTGTTAAAATTAAAATGAATTCGATTTATTATGACGTTTCAAAGGTTATTTTATACTAGTAAAATAAAAACGTATTTCGATCAACACTGCTGTGGCTCATTTCAAAACTTTTTTTTTTAATTCCGCTTATAAGCCCCGCCGGATATAAGCCCCTCCGTTTATAAGCCCACCCAAAACCCCTTACGAAGTTGTATAAGCCCAGGGCTTATAAGCGGCAGTTTACGGTACACTAGGTGACAATAGGCTCAGTGATGCCAACGAGACCTTCATCAACGACCATTTTCAGTTTTTGTGCCCTCCTCTTCATTCAAAGATTGTCGCCAAAGAAGAGGTAGGGATTTCTTATTTATGTCAGAGTTACAAAAAACATCTGCTTTTTCCCCCAAAATTCAGCCCTCCAATCCAACTAAGTTCTCTTTCACTCGGTCATATTTAGCACTTTACAAGTAATGAAACAATTTTAAAACACGTCTATCGTAATCTTAATAAAAAACTTCCCAAAAAGGATACGGTGATAGCATATACGATGACTTTCTCTTGCAACTCGTGGATTTCATTATGATTATAAATTATATCTAGCAATTGAAATCTCTTACCAATTTATCCAAATCATCCAACATTACGTGAGGTTAGCTTCTAAAACTGTTTTGAAATGATTTAGCAGGGCCGTAGCCAGAAAAAAAAATATGACCGAGGCAATGTCCATGGTCGAAATTATGACTGAGGCAATGTCCATGGTTAAATTCTCTTCCTAGGTATATACAGTGTTAAATGAAAACAATGACTGAGAAAACAAAAAAATGACTGAGGAAGGTGCCTCGGTTTGCCTCATACTGGTTACGGCCCTGTTTATCGAGTTTAATTAAGCTAGGGCTATCCCAAGCGCAAAGGTTTGGAAAGCTAGGTCTTAATAGACATAAATTTCGATTCTATAAGGGAAGCAAAATCACATCCCATCGTTGTACAACGGGGGTTAATAGAACCCATTCCCTGGGTTTTGCTGTGTTTCAATATTTCCGAAAGATTTTGCCTTTGTGCTGTACAAGATAAGGTATATATCATAGGTTGTGACGCTGGTGGGGGCCTGTGACGTCTTCCATGTAGCCGCCATCTTGTTTAGGTTACTCTTGATGCTAGACATGTAAATATGACGTCCTTGAACACTTTGCTGCTTTTTGTAAATAATTTGTGCTTTTTTCACCTAAAAAAGATAAAAGACACATTTTTACCCAAAAAAGGCTTGACGACCTGTTACGTACCACCTGTTACTTATGACGTCACAACTCGCAACCACAGCAACCACTTCTCAAGCTTTCTCACCAAACTTACGTCAAAATATGTCTAAGGAATATGCGTGCACCTACTGAAAACGGCAGGTGCTGATGAAAACTCGTCCTAGAGAAATTCAAGAAAAACCTTGTAGGGGTGGCATCCCTCCCCCTTGTACGCCCTAGGGTTAACAAACAATGGAGACTGAATTACTTTAGGATATCCAAACCCTTTCGTATTGCTTGGTACCTCCAAGTCACGTCTGATGGTCAGTAGAACTGCCATAAATGCATCAGGACGATACTTCAAATTTATGAAAAAAATTTGGCGTAGGCAGAAACATCTTGATTGTCAATCGGGAGACCTTGGATATCGTCAAGACCATTGATGTACCTGGATCTGAATGTGGTGGAAATTGCCATCCATTTGGCATAAGTATTAAACCAGAACTCAACTTGTTGGTCATAGCTACTCAAAGTCAATTGTCCGGAGGGGAAAGCAAAGTCATGCTGCTCAAGATAAACGGGAACCTGGAAGAACCAAGCGGAATCAGCATTGAACTCTATTATACCATGCTCCAACTTTTCTTCCTTAATAGGAGAAAAGCCGATGTAAGAGGCGTTGCGTTTTGTGGGGATCGTTTCGCATACGCAGATCATAACGGTAGCTAACGGTGCTATTTGGAACTGGTTTTTACCTCCAAACAAAATATACTATGGTTGGAATGATGGCAATCCTGTGCCAGATCTGTGGAATCGCATTGACATGGCCCTAAATCGACGGTATAACCAGTACAAAGACCACCAGTACTACATTGGCTGCTCAAACAGTGGGAGGGACTGGGTGGTGGAGAAAACGAACAGGGCTACAGGTGGTGACGGTGTAGGAGCGGTCCCCTCAGACACCAGAAGTAGCTCAAACCAAGTCTTGGACCTCGCAGAAATAGTGGTGAAGTACACTGACTGGCATGATGTTCAAGACGGGCGATCGCGGTTGAACAAGATAAAAGGAATAGCGATGGATACTAAGAGAAATCTCTTCTACTCGTCCGGGAGGTAATGGGCTAATAGTGTCAGTGGTGTCTACCAACGCACCTATGATGGCAAACGCCGCTACATTAGAGAATGGAACAAAGAAAGCAAGATAGAAATGTATGGCATGGCTGTGGATGACAGTGGATTCCTGTTCTCGGTGCAGAAACATGGTTCAGGCAGCAAATGTCTTTACAAGTTTCACCACGGAAGACATCAAGGTGCCTTAACAGGATTCGGTAAATTAGTCTTCAAAAAAGTGTCAGTACATGTACCAAACCATTTGTTGTGACAAATAAAGATTTTGTGACGTGCAAAAATGCGGGTTTATTTAACTGTTTCAAGACCTTGTTTTAACACTATCTGTATTCCTAGGAACATAAAAGGTCGCTTTTTGTCTCAAGTATTTTTAAATGAATTAAGGCTTGGCTGTAACTTGCCTTAAACGACCCTCAGCAGAAACCCCTCCATTCTATCCTAATAATTTGTTTAGATAATAAAAATAATTAACAAATACCTTGACAAGTTTGATCAAAGAGAATTACTTGCAAGTATCACGTGGCATTTCTTAGTTAATGACGTCACAAAAGGTATTTTTCTTTGAAAACGGCTGTTGTTGAAATGCTTGAAAGAACCACTGGAATGTTTTTACGCCTTAATCTTTTAAGGTGATATCCGTCGTTATATTTTAAGATAGTTTGACGTTTACCATATCCCGTTACCTATTTTCGTTAATTAATCGTTTCCGTTAAAACACTGTCACGATTGAAAGGCGCCATGATGGAACTCGTACTAGGAGTCATACCCGGGGGGAGGTCCCTTTTATACAGCCTACACGGGGACGTGCCGCTGGAAAGGGTATGGTTGTTGGCCTCTCTGTCCTAAACAGGGTATCTTTAATTTTCTGCACGTCAGTCCTAAACAGGGTCTGAACTTGTCCTGAACAGGGTATGGTCAGTACGATTGTCATCGCTAAAAATGGCTTATACAATATTTAGCAATCCTACATTGGGGACGTTTGCAAGCTGGTCTTTAAAACACTTTTAAATTGCGTAACATAAGGGAGTGCGTATTTTGTCATTTGCCCTAAACAGGGACCTAACATGGAGGGTATTGCAGGGAAGGTATAAACAGGGTCAGGGTTTCAAAGCCTCAGCAGCGCCCCTTATACCCTCACCCAAGTACCCTCCCGGGAGTCATAGAACAAGGGAGAAACAAGATAAATAGAAGGCGGCTTTCCCTTCTTCATTTTCGACCAAAGGAAAAGTTAATTTAGTCAGAATATGGATTCCAATCTGCTTGCAAAGTTTCAGGATGTTTAGACAGAGGCCTCCTCTTCAAATAAATGTGACACATTTTTTAAGCCGGCTCAAGCCTTAACATAGTTGAGTTGGTTCCTTCTTGTTTTGAGACAAATAACGTTAAAACCCTCTTTTTGATTTTATTGACGGGAATGACAAAAATGAGAAAACCTGAACATACCTTTGTTCTGCGAGTGTAACCCGCAAGGAAAGGCTTCACTCGACACAGCAAGACCTGTTGGACGCCACATGTGCACACCTAGCCTTTAGGAAGTTACCACGGTTGTTGAAAGTAAACTAACTAATTGTTTTACCCAAAAATGAAATGGAAATATGTGTATTTTGTGGCTGTAGCTAAAATGTGATCCCAAAAATCTTTTGCCTGTTTGAGAGTTTTTACTCATTCCCTGTCTCGTACGTTTTGGTTTAATCATACACTTTCAACAAACAACACAAAACAAATGAAAATGTTCCTTTTTATGCAACCTCACAGGTTGAATTCGGTGGTAGCATGGTAGCAATAAGGTCGCTAAACTCCTAGAGAATTCTATACCAGAAGCAACAAAATTCTGGTCAAATCAGTCAACACTTACTTTGAACAGAAGTCACCCTATCTTTTTTAATAGTTCTATCTCAAATCAAATGTCATTTTGAATTCTACTCGTTTTACAATTGTCAAAAAATGTCAGCAAAGATGTGGTTGTAAAATTTGGTAGGTAGGTATTCGGCCATTGGACTAAACAGAATAAATTATTTAGTGTGCAACAATGTGATTTTGTAACTTGGAATTGCGTGATGGATTATCTGAAGGCTTTGTCTTCGAAAGGTAAGAGAGCTTATAAGCTGTTGGCAGGGACCCGCTATTGATTTAACGCAGTGATTATATTTTTACTTAAAATAGGCTCTGAACTACAACAGACAAATAGTATACATAGATGTATTTGAAATCGTGGGTTGAGTTTGTTGTGGGTTCTCGTCTTTGCACCGAGAGGTTTT
>Ga0126336_10002013_pt1 | contig 11281 bp, 2 predicted proteins | sample SidCmetagenome_FD_92530 | JGI IMG/M metagenome (GOLD analysis project Ga0126336, IMG submission 92530) | Coral microbial communities from El Islote,Puerto Morelos, Mexico - Siderastrea C C metagenome | ecosystem: Host-associated > Invertebrates > Cnidaria > Coral | place: El Islote,Puerto... | reverse complement strand
TGTAAAAATTGGTTGTTTTTGGGTTGAAAATATTTTCTCTTCTTCCCCCCCCACGAAAACCGGTTTCCTTTCCTTTGGGGTTTCCCCCAAAAAAACCCAAAAATCCCCGCCCCCCCCCCCCCCCTCGTCACTCCCGGGAGGTTTTCTTACTGGGAGTTGAGGTTAGCGTAGGCTATGTACCGCAAGTTGCTTGGGCCGAAGACGGCTTTATGATCGTTTTGCTTCATTCGAGCCCAACCTCAATCTGAAGTTTACCACCTAACCCTGACTTCCTGCCAAATCATAACAAACCAAAAGAACACACAATGAGGTTGAAGCGAAAATGTTGGTTTAATACTTATTAGACTTTCTATTTATGATATTTGTCAATGTGAAGAGCTTGTCTTCACGAAGTAAACAACAATAAACCGCAAGATGATGGTGTTGTTGTTGTTGTTGTTTGTTTGTTTGTATAGGTTTGGTTTTTTTTACATGAGTTGGTTGTTAGCTCGCGCGCGAGGTACCCTGGCGATTATTTTCGTTTCGCGTCAGCTTCCACGCGTCTCCTCCTGAGAAGTTTCGAAAGGAAATTTAAAGGACTGTTTTACAGTCTAAGTCCGCTGCCTGTTTGGCAAAAAACTCGCAAGTTAAAGTTTTATTGATTACTTGTTAGATCCATTTATCCACTTGTTAATGTCCTTTTCTTTCTCTGTGGACAAAAATCCTTTTCGACTGGCTGGAAAACGCTGTATGCCATTCTGAATAAACAAACAATCGTCAAGGTTTTTCTGTGAGCCAAGATTTGGACGTTCCTTTGCGGGTTTTCGCATCACTCGCTGTTTTCGCGTTTTGTGAACTGGAGTTCGTTTCACTCCGAACTGGTGCGGAATTGCAGTACCTGAATAACTGGTTTGACCAGTTTCGGACCCTAACATCACTGTAGGTGTTGGTACGTATAGCGAACACGCTAAAGCGTCCGTGTGAACATGTTCAGCGTAATCATTGCCCATGTCAATCGCGTCAGTATCTCTGTTGACGCTAGGCGCCACGTTGGAAGCGTTCGAAATTGACGCTGCCAGGATAATTCTTGGCAAATGAAGCGAAGATGTGTCGTTTGACTTGCTAAGAGACCCAGAGTCACTGTGAACATGTCCTCTTTCGTTGTTTGCTACATGTTCAGCGTTTGAAATCCAAAGTAACGGACTAACTTCTCTCATGGAACGGTAGCTGCTTAGCGGAGGAAGGTTTGGGTCAATAGTCGAATCCTTTTGAAAGCGAAACCAGCGGTATCCCTTATTGTAGTCGTAGTTAGACATAACTTGTTTCTCAGTGTTCTTTGCGAACTTTTCTCTTAGTTTATCCAAACCAAACAGACTCCCATTTTGTTCCACTCATGATCAAACGAAAACATCAATGTGTTCAATACCAAGTATTGCGAGCTCAAAACTCAGCTCCGTTGTTTAATTTGCAGCAAATATAAAATCAATTAGCTTTTATAGACAGACAGGTTTTGTCTAAACCTCATTGTAATAACAAAAGAGGTATTTCTTGGGGCTTAAGTTGTCCCCCATTTAATATTGTCCTTGTTTTTGGCTGATTGTTTGAGGTCGTGATCGGTTTTGTTTGCGTTGACGTCAGATGCTACCCTCAACTTTTAATAAGAAGGGGCAATAAGTTATAGAACATGCCGTATATCTGGCATGAAATTTTTGTTGGAGTTTTATTTTGTGACTTGGCGATGTTTTGTGTTTTGCGAGAACTAACTTTTGCGACCGGCATGGAGATACTGATATTTTTGGCAGGGAACTAATTCTTGCGATGCCCATAAAGTTAAGTCAGCAATTTAAAAAATAAACTACCACAACCCCTTGACCACACTCAACCTTTACAAACAAAAAGTAGTAGAAGACTCATAAGTGTTTATTATTAGTATTATTATTTTAAAAAAAACATTGACAATTTTGCTCTCCCTGAGAAGAGGATGCACGGTTTTTCGACATGTACACAAACGGGCTTTCGTAATAAATAGTGATAAGGGCAAATTCAGTGGTGGAGTAAAATTTTGCCGAAATAATTTTGCGGGAACAGTTCTTCGCAAATTTTCCCATAAGAGCTGTCAACATGGACCGCCCGTGATGTTGAAAAACAAAAACACTACACCCGTTGACCGGCTGTGGTAGAACTACGCCAAAACCAAAACTTATTTTTTTTTTGGCATTTTCCCTCCCAAAAACAAGACATTCGTTTTCCGCTCTTGTCATTTCAGCACAGGCCTACCATCCTCTGATTGTTTGGTTGACTTTGGTTTTAAATGCCCGCGTCGGTTATCTCTAAAGGCGATATGATTGACAAAAATGAAATAAAAACAGTCAAAAAATATTTAAACGATTGATGATGTCCTTTGTTGTTCTGTGTTTGTTTTGTTGGTTTGAATCTCGCGGGAGATTTAGAAGTAAAGGTTCGGCTTCCTCGGTCCTTTCCTGACCACCTCCATAACACGTACGCCTGTCCCTTCGGAGTCCATACTAAAAAGATTCGTCTTTAGTTAGTTAACTCTGTATCTGCCAATCTAACAAAGTTTACACCTGATCAGGGGTGGTTCCAGAATTTTGTGAAAGACAATCGTTCCAAAAATGGAAGTGAAATAGACATGTCTACTGACAACTTCAAGAATGATCAATAAGGCTCAGTTCAGACGGCGTACCTCTCATGTGTAGCACCAAGTTGTACGTAGTTATTTGGCAGTGGTATGGCGTCCAAACCGGTTTTTTTCGACACATTTCAACTAGGCAAGGCAGAATCTCAGGGAGGCAAGGCTTGTCGCTTAATACGAGCCCCGGAGCGAAAATGTGTTTGGTACGGCACAGGAAAGGTAAGGCGTCTGAACTGGGCTCAAGGGAAAGGCATATTTGAAAAAAAAAAAGGTTGGAGTGGGGGGTGGGGTGGGGGTCAACCCCCTCAAGCCCACCCCTGGATCCGCCTCCGGCTAGTACAAAAGGATAGCTGTTTCGGTTACTTTTCTTGAGCCACCCTTGTGGTGGTGATCAACTCATAAGCTGGCTTTCCATGATAGCCAAAAGATAAAAAGAATATGCAACATATGCCTGACCTAAGTTAATCACAAGCAGCTTCTGCACAACATGTTCTAAATTTAATGGCTTATCTTAGAAGCTACGAGAAGCTTCAATGCCATAGCACCCTTGTCTCATCCCCACACCCTGTGGGGGGGGGGGGAGGGGCACTTGATCTTAGTATAGGGGTGCGCTGAGGGTTTGAAACCATGACCCTGTTTAGAACAAAAAAAACGTAGATAAATACCTATATACCCCGTGTAGGACAACACCCTCTATTTTAGGACCCTGTTTGCAACAAACTGACAAACTAAACACTTTCTTGTTTTAAACAATTTTAAAATGTTCCAAAGATCGGCAAATGTCTGCGATTTAGAATTGCCAAATACTGTATATGCCACTTTTAACGACAAAAATCTTGCAACCATACCCTGTTTAGGACAGGTTCAGACCCTGTTGAGGACAGGCTCGAAAGAAATTTGAAGGATACCCTGTCCGGCGGCACGTCCCCGTATAGACCATTTAAGGGAGTGCACCCCCCCCCCCTTCACCCTGGGGTGACATCGAGAGCCCTTCATTAACTTTGTGGCCATCCGTTTTGTATTTACTTCCTTAAAATCATCCTACTTCTTTAATACCCTTTATCTGCTGTAATGTTTACCTTTCACTTTCAAGTAATGCATTCTAAGGCACTCTAAACTTCTCTAATACGGATGCAGTAAACAACAGCTAAGCCATTCTGTCACTCTGTCTTTACCTCTTGTACCATACATAGTGTAAGGACTTTTCTTCTTTGTTAGCTTTGTTAGGAAACTCCCATATACAATTGCCACCCTATTTCGTCCGCACAGTAGCTGTTAGTTGAATGGTCACACTTCAGGATTTTATTCAAAGCTGGATCTCAAAGCTGGAAGCACCATATGCAAAATAAACAAAACTAGAGGAAAATACTGCCCTGTAGATTTCATTTAATTGTCAAAAGGAGTTCGTCTACAGAATCTGAAAAGTTAAAACCACCTTGCACTGCATAATAAAGAGCACTTTGTGCTCATTTGTTCTTATGTGAATGGCCACACGTTACGATTTTATCCTCAGACTCCACCGAAAGACAGAGCCACGTTGTCTGAGATAAGGTTTGACTTTAGAAAAGAAAAGGTTAAAAACCACCTGGACTAGAGCCGAACCAAATGCTTCTTATCTCAACTCGAAATTAAACTAGTCTAGAATCTGGAAGAAAAAATTATATGTCTACCGTTTCCTAGATAACAAATTTTTGTCTACGTTCATGTCGTCTGTATTAAAAACTACCTACTCACGTTCAAACCGAATGAAAAAGATATAAAATTAGCCAGGCACAGGTCTTCCTTTTCTACAACCGAGCGATATAAAAACTTAAGAGGGGACTGGGAAGGACCATTGTGGTGACAGGTGTTTGTGCTCTTTCGTGATCGCAGGCTCCTTAATTAAATGTTCCCTCATAACATATGGATACCAGACATTCAGAGAGTAGGAATGTGCTGTCGGAAACGTGCATTACAACTAAATCCAGAGAAAACCTTGAGTCTATAAAAGTGGTTCCAACTTTTGAGTCGGTGGATAAAATTATATACTTCTGTCTCTCAAACGAAACCTGTGGACTGTTTGTTTGGTTGTAAAAGGTGCTCAAAACTTTCGAACAGCCTATCCTGCGACCGTTAAACAAAAATGAAAGCTATTAAATGAAGAGTTTTTTCCTGTGGTACAGTTCATGATGCAGACGGAATCCTAAAGTATGGCCACTCGAAATGAAAGGTTACTTTCCTGTATTTTTGCTAATTTTTCACCATAATCGAAACCTTACGTTCGGACAATTTAAGTTGAAGAAACTATGAAGCAGAGCTTCTTCGGTGCTGAATTTTTTACACACAAAGAAGAAAGGGAGGGGAAGACTCACTAGAACAGAACCTTGAGTTTTCTACAGTGCTACGATGCGGACCGACTCCAAGTGACCCTGCCTTTTGGCCAAAAAAGTTAGCTTCCCGGGGAAGCTTACTAAGCTATTGTCTATTTTGAATAGTAAGCAAATTAGCTGTGATAACACAATTTAGCAAAATGACGTCCAGAAACTTCCTCTCCTCTGCCCCTCTGACTTTGTCTTTCTTTGATAGTTTACAATCTGTCATCGCTTGATATCGATTTTACACAAGGAAAATATCACGAAACCCTCATTATATTGCTAAAGGGGAGGTTTGTGGAGCGATTTTGTAAACATTACCCGCTGAGTTCATAAACAATCTCGAGTACTTAGTACCGATAAAACCTTTGTAAATAGTTTGTACCTAATTTCCAACAAAATAGAAAATTAGCAATCTGTTACATGCGTAGATCACTTTAATGCAATTAATCATGATTAAAATTCTCTCACTTGTGTTGAACCACTTGAAAATTAAATTGCCGACGGCACTATTATATTTTATGCAGTTTTTTTTCTTAACCTGCTCTAGAACAAGAGATCAAATTGCACAATGTTGGGTTTCGGCATTCATTGCTTATCATACTGCGAACAAGCAAGCCCTGGTATACGAAACAACAACTCTACGGTGTTTAGTGATCAAACAGTGCTAGCTTGCACGTCTCCCTCAAGGGCTGTGTAGACGACAAAATACGTCAGTACAACGATTAAGTTACGATGGGAAAAAATGAAGGAATGAAGGAAAGCTGGTTTCAGCATTATACACCGACTTAGTTCATCTGTAGGCTTTAAACGAAAAGCAACAATTCTTAGTGAAGTATTTTGCATGTAAAGAGGTTTAGAGGATTAGAGTTGAGAGAGGCAACAATTAATCCTAACTTGCCGACGTTCAAACAGGTGAGTGCATGAATTCTGTACGCGTTTTGTCTTTGCATCCCTCTTGAACTTCGAACATTACAATTAACATTCTAGTGACTATTTATGGAACATCACGTTTGTTCATACTTTTCAGCATGCCTGAACGTATTTTTCGTATCACGGCCTTTGCGTTAAGCTACTGATTAGCTGGCATTTTCAGACATCTGGGAAATGAAGCTTTGTAAAGTGATTTCAACACTGTCAATAGATTTCCGATGTCTTGGACACTGGCGAATATGCGACAATTGAAATTTTCTGTCGGCGTTGCCTGAAGCCGAAATTGTGTCAATCTCACTCAAAACCACTTTAACGTTCAGTCACAAATTGAAGCCTGTTCATCAGTACCCCAACATGATAAAATGACCTGTTGCTTCAGTGAAAAACAGTAAAACATCCATCCCAAATTAGCGAGACAGGTTTCTAAAGTTACGTAATGTTTAAAAATCTGTGGTTTTATTTGTTTCAATATCAGTTCTAGGATCCAACCATTTCCACTTGCGGGGAAAATACCTCAACCGTTTGACCGCATGTTGTATCACTGATGTAAACTCTCCATTTCTCTTGAAGCACTTGAAACTGTGGTTACCTCAAATGTATCTTGCGACGTAAATTTCGCACCACGCAGACCACGGATTGCCTTGTTCAATGTTTTTCGCATTTTTGGCAAATCTGTCTTTTCGCCTGATTATTGAACACCCGATGGGTTTAATTCAAAATAAATAGCGAGAATGTACTTTCTGGATGATGAATGGCATTGCCGCAGAAATAACAATTAAGCAATTGAACGATTGTTAATGCGTTTTACATACTGTATTGTAACTAAACAGTAACTTGTTGCTAAATTTAAGATGAGCAAAGAAGTATGGAAATCTTTTATGTACATCTCTGTTTTCTCTGTAAACAAAACTAATTCGTAAAGGCGAATGATTTAAGTCGCCCGTGAAACACGGTTCGGAGCTAAAAATGCCTTAAATGATAGTTTAAGTGGAAGTATTGATTTCGTCGTCTCACCCAGATACTTTTTCTCATCTTGTGAATATCTCGCATACCACATATACTCAATCGGGGGTTAAATGCAAAATACGATATTTGTTGACTTTTGCGCGAGTAGATACGTCTCTTATCTCATAATCCAGAAGAAAACTCTTAACAGCGGAGCGAGGCCCAGTTTCACGACATATCTATCCATCATGAATGTCATCATATTATAATTAACGAAACAATCTTTCAGGAATACCGTAGTTTCTCCCGGGGCGACTTGCGTCGAAATCTGGCTTCAGCAAGGACTACAAGAAAGAAAGGTTATACTGCCATTGCAACACGGTGCAAGCAAACCAGGTATTTTATGTGTGTTATGATATTCAGTGTTTACATTTTTACTCTCAGAAGTAAACTTCCATTCATGTTAAGTGGCCACTGGTTCTAACTTTAGACTCTTGTGGATGAAACCTTACGTAAGTGTTGCTGTTCAAATGAAATCCTGAGAAGTCTTTCTTTCGGTTCTGTTAGTTCTTCATTCAGTATTTTGCAAAGTGGAAGTTAACATTTATTCCCCAGTTTTTGAAAGTAGACGATCGTCATTGATACTGTGTTAATAAATTGTGGTTTGCCAATTTACTATGAAAGGAAATTGCTGTGGAATTGAGGGTCGAGACAACATCCCACTCATTGATAAAGAGACGTTATGTTGTAATAAGACGATAAAACGCAGTAAAACACACAACATCGTAGTCTGAAATGTCAGGAAAGAGACGGCCAGTGTGATTTCAGTTTATTTTATCAATATTTTTGTAGAAACACAAGACTAAGATAAACTTTTCTAGAATCGACGTCTAATTCTTTAATTCAATTAATGGTAACATGTAAACATGTAGTACTGTTCGACAAGTTGACTTTTGTGACTCCAATGACTTCACTGACTTGACTTCAGTGAAGTATTGAAATGAAAGCTTAGGAGAGTTTCTGCCGTATGTTTTAAAATTTTTCTGAAGTGGAAATTGTATAACTAGAATCTGTCCGATTCAGTTGTTTCCCCCTGTTTTCTGCATCTTTTAAGGTTGAAGCAGTAAAACAACATAGAACATGCTAGAATCTTGTAAATGATCGCATCTTTAAAGTATTCGTTTATTTCTTTCCAGCCAGCCAAGTGTCTCTTAATACGCCAAGTCTTCAAGCTTTTTAGTTCTATCTTATATGTTTCAAACCATTTATATTAAAGCTATCAAATCAAGTGCTTATGTTAATCCACGTTATCTATACTATAAAAGGACAAACGTTATTACAACGATACACAGAGCTTTGCATTAATCCACTCAAAATGCCTGAAAAGATACTCGTGTTCTAGTGACCACAAAGGCTAAATATGTGCAGGTCAATAATCTTTTATTGCTATTTTAGGTTTGTTTTCTTTATGACTGAAAACCTTTTTATTTTCATTTCTAAACGGAAATATCCGATGGCAATTTCAAACTAAGCAGTTATCTTAGATCTTAAAAGAGAAAATATCGAGGCCTGTACATGGCTACCAACATCGAATTAAGCACAGTCGTTTCATCCGGACAAACTGGGGAAACGCAGCTTGGGATGCCTTGAGAACGCTGGTTTTTATCACGTGCAGTACCTCCGACACCGCGTGAAAACACGCTGAAAAACAAGCATTGCCATCAGAGAAGTTTGCACTTTTTCCCATGCTGGGCTCCTGCTGAGGCCTAATTTGTACGTCACATAGTAACAAGAGACCCAATGGAACACTTCAATCATGAAATATCCGTTCAAGGTCTCACCTCAGATATAAAGATCTAAATACGCTGACAAACTAAAGTTTTCTTTACTCACATGTCCTTCTTGAAGGGACGTTTTTTTTTCGGAGAGAAAAACCTGTTTTAGGAAGCAAAAAAAAAACCGTCAACCTCGTCATTTTGTCTGGTTAAGCGCCAACTAACCTCGAATAGTATCAGCTATCTGTGGGATAGTGACGCTTTTAATAATTTTTTTTTTGTTTTTGCTGTCGTTGGGTGTATCAAGTAAAAAAAAAAAAAAAACGTTTTCTCATGTAAAGGCTCCTGTCCGTGTTTGATGTGCCGCTTCACAGTGTTTTAGATGCTCTGAGGGGAAGGAAACTTTAAATTTTAACAACTCAACTATCCCTTATTCTGTAATTTATTTAATTATGAAATTCCAAATTCGATACAAGTGTTTCGTCAGGTGTACAAACGTAATGTTCAGTTTTGGCGAATGACTCATGTCATGTCTACAAAAAATTCCCACCAATTTTAACAGACGTGTTTTGCAGCTGCTAAATCCAACAAAGCTTTCAGCGAACAAATATGAAAAAGTGTGCCTTTTTCAAGTCAAGAAAAACAGATACTAAATATAAAGACAAGAAATTTTGAAAGAAATTTTCAAAAAAGACGGATTTCTTAATTGTTGGAGAAAATCGTATCATAAAACAATTACCCAGAAATAAGGGTTTGTGGAGGATTTCCAAATATTTCCTCTCAGGTACATTTATCCATTAACCTCTTGTCATCATGTAAAAGTGATCTGAATGTTAATAGTATTTTCACGTCTGTGTTACCAGGCTACAGATTATAAATATAGCAACGGATTGGATGTTCTTGAAATTATACTGTAACAGTATATACCGATTTGCAGGATCGCTGGGGAAGCAACCATTCCTGGGACATATGCCAAGTTGTGAAGGTGTCAGGTTAGTCCCTCCTAGGTAATCATCGGCATTTTGTACAGTGTGACTATGGATTCATTGCGGCTCCGGTCAGTTAACAATTAGACAGAGAGTTCAAGGTTTCATTGAGTGATAATAGGATATTGAGACCGAGCAGTCTTCCTGTTTAGGGCCCGGCCAAACGGAGCTGGAAACTTGCGTCCACTGGCCACGTCTACCCACCCAAAACAAGTAAACGTAAATTGGTCGTAGAAATAGTGTTTTCTCTGGCAGTGCTGCGCGCACAAAGCTGTACACATTAATTTGTACAGTAGAACGTCGATTTAACTATTTAACGAATCTCTATATAACGAAGTCCTCGGTATTGCGAACGATATTTTTCAGCCCAGCAATCGTGTAATGTAGGGAAAAGAACCTCGATACAATGGAACCTCAATTTAGCGAAGTGTTAAGCCGGGGACTGGGGAAATTGGCTCATTATATCGAGAGTTCGTTGTATCGAGGTTCTTTTCCATACATTACACTATTACTGGGCTGAAAAATATCGTTCGTTATACCCTCGATATAATGAACCAATTTCCCCAGTCCCTTGGAACTTCGTTAAATCGAGATTCCACTTTAGCTTTTCTTTTTTCTTTGTTTTGTGTTATAATTTTTTTTAACTTTGTATTAGACTGAAATTTCTGCTCAACGTAGGTCTTTGTACGAAAGTTGGCCCTTTCAAATTTGAGTTTGACCAGGAGCGTGCAACTGTCCTATATTCCTGTCACGGCGTTTTCACAGACAAATTTATTTTTAGATTTGAATTTACCGCGAATACCAGACTCCCACTGACTCGTTGAGCACCGACGACCAATCACAGGTAGCATATTTAATTTTCGCGGGGAAAATGTAGTCTAAAAATAAACCGGTCTGTGAAAACGCCGTGATATAGGCTTAGTATGGGAGTTGCACGCTCCTGGTAATGGGCTCCTGGTTTGACCTATGTCTTCGTTTGACCAGGGCATAAATAAATGAAGGCCTGCGATCGCTACCGGGGCTGTTTATCGAAAGTTCATAAATATTGGCCGTGGAATATTGCGAATTCGCAAATCTTATTGGCTGTTTTGTTGTTGACTTTTCGCTGACTATTCATCGACAGACTTTGTCCAGTTACGGACCATGAGATCTGAATACGAGTACAGAGAACCCGTATTATATAGAGTATAATAAGGACTTTTCAAAAAAGGTGCCGCCATGCTCAAGGAAATCACACGTCTGGTACCAATCTTTATTGCAAAGGTTCAAATGCATGCAGAGGGTCCCTCAATCCTCAATCCTGGGCGTGTTTTCATGATCATTTTCATGTAAAGGCGCATTTATACATCGAAATGCTCCCTCTGAGTGGAAATTACACTCGCAGGTTTGTGAAATCGAAAGTCTTTCAGAGATTTTGTCACAAACCTATGAACGACTCTATGAACCCCGGCAGTCGGTGTTGTCATGCCCAGTCTCTCCCCCCCCCCCCCCCCCTCCCCTCCCTTCCCCTCCTTTTTTTTCATCCCGGTTTTTGTCAATTGTTTTTATTTTGTAAGTTTCCATCCCAGGGGGCGGCTTGGGTTCTTGCCTTTTCCCCCTTTCTTTTCCCTCCCTTTGGCAGGCCCCCCCCCCCCCCCCCCTCTCTCTCTCTCTGCGCCC
>Ga0126336_10002012_pt1 | contig 11283 bp, 10 predicted proteins | sample SidCmetagenome_FD_92530 | JGI IMG/M metagenome (GOLD analysis project Ga0126336, IMG submission 92530) | Coral microbial communities from El Islote,Puerto Morelos, Mexico - Siderastrea C C metagenome | ecosystem: Host-associated > Invertebrates > Cnidaria > Coral | place: El Islote,Puerto... | reverse complement strand
TTTATTTATTTATTTATTTATTTATTTATTTATTTATTTATTTATGTTTTAGTCATGTGAACCTGTGTAAATGTGGACTGTTACAATAAAGTGTTAACTGGAAAAAAAAAAGAACCGCTCGAAGGGGAAAAGTCATTAGCTGAGGCTAAGTCGGTACTCTCTCGAGTATCTGCGTGGGATCCGACTTTCGCAAGTGCTGAAGTGTCTCTCCTATTCGTCTATCCGAGCGAGAAAAGATGGACTAGTCATAACGAATCGAAGGCGTAAGGAAAACAGTCACAACTGTTGTCCTCGGACAAGATTCACCGTATCACAAAAAAGGATGATAGTGCCTTTTGTTCTCTCTCCCCCTTCTTTATAGCACTAAGCGGGAAGGATAAAAGCAGAGAAAATGATTCAAACATCCCTACGTTGTTTCACTAGCCAAAAAGCTTCTTGCTTGGCTATCAGAATATCAATCCCATCCAAAATTTTAGAGCCAAAAATTTTGCTCATAAGGCTCATCAGATAGGAGGTGTCTTGTACAACGTCCCCACTCCTAAACAAGCTGGATCTTTCTCGAGTACACCTGTTGTGATCATTTCCTTTTGGCCTTGTCTGTTGCAGTTCTACAGGATCATGTTAACCTGCGTAGCAGGGAAAGGATGGGTAAAAAAAAAAAGAGAGGAACTATGAACACACACAAGGCCGAAGCTGCAGAGGAAAGATGGCAAGTCTTACCAACAGGATCCATGACAAATCCTCTTCTCTTCTCTTTGTACAGATACCTGACAAGTTAACAGTGAATTAATTGTTATCAATAATTAAGTTGGACTTTGCTATCAAGCTCTTACTGCACAAACCAACCGGTGATTATGACCAGATTCTGAATCGAGAGCCTGATACTCAGACTGGCTGTTCACCAGGCCACCTCGCCTTCACGCATTATAGATATCGTTGATTCCACTGCAGAAAAAATCGTGCAATCTTAATTAATTGTAGGTAACCTAAAAATATAAGTTTGTCAATGTAGAAAAACGCCAGAGAGGTCATATTTAAGCCATATTTAATGCATGAAAGGATGGTAAGATTGGCGAAGTTTCAGACAAATTACAAGCTTGAAAAAATTAGGCTGTTTTTCAAGAAGCAGAATATTTTAGAAAATGTTTCCAAATCTTTCACCTCTCATTTTTTTTTCTACTCGAAAAACTTATTTGAAATCTCCTTTTCGGGGTAGTTCTGAGATTTAAGGTTAAAATAAACGTTTCGCATAGTTCCACTGTTCTTCTTCAGGCACGAAAAGTTCTAATGAAAATATATATAGTTACGTGAATGCGACATATCACGGTAAACGCACGGGAAAAACACGGTCTTTCTCATTGCTCTCAAGATCAAAACAATTGTTCAGGATGGGTTTGATGTTTCAAGATGGTCAAAATTGTTAAGTGCTGTCACCCCATGGTGTTTTGCTTGCAGTGACTCGATCCCTTCACGAACTTTCCACAAGTTTTATACATAATGTTTCAGAAGGCAGAACACGTACCTAGTACACAGGCGAAGTAGAGGACGCTTCAAACAGTCAGCTACGACAGGATCACGGTACCATTCACTAGTCTCCAAGAGTTCCTGTAAGAACGAAACAACTGTCTGGTTTATCGTGAATAAACTCCCCAAATCTATCTAAAGTGTATGATCGTTTGCCTCACTATCTGGTCACTTGAGCTGTCGCTCGCAACTTTTCGAATGCTTACTGCTACTCTTCATCAGGCGGCAAGGTCGACTGGTTACGCGTCAACGTAATATTCTTTCGGTGAGCGGTTGTTTCCTCGGCGGTCCAATTTGAAGTTGTTCCCCCAGTGATTCGCTGCCATACTGATCTCCTGTTGAGCCCAGAATCTAACTAACGTCCCCCAAATCTAATAAGCGCCCATGATTTCGGTATTGCGTGATAAATGCCCCTCTCTAATTAACGCCTATCATCAAATGGATGCCCCATCAAAAACAAAATACAGTTGAATCAAGTACATTGTTTACTGATCAAGTCATTGTTTACTGATCAAGCTTGATTTTTTCAGGCTTTCTTTTCGCAGCTGCATAAGTTGCGTTAATAACTGCGAGGATCTTCTTTACATTTATTTAAAAGATCATCAATTACATAACAGGTAGAATAGTTGGACACATGCATGCCTCATGGCATACTCGCCTTGAAAAAAGAAAGTGAAGAAATATCCGTGTTATGGCAGGATTCAAGAATCTGTTTCAGCTCGTCTTCCAAAAGAAGAGTTTGTGGGACATTATTTGCTATTAAGAGAATAAAAACGTCAATACTCTACAACACAAAAAATTGTCTACAGAAAATTGTTTATAACAAGCGCGGGAGGTTAACACTCAACACTTTTAAGAGAACTTTTTCAGTTCAGCAACGTTATTATATCCATGGAAGAGCCACCAATACTTTAAGCCCTGTGTCCTTTAGATCTCGGATAATCATGGATAGGATTATATTGTTGGGAAAGGAGTTTTTTGGTGATATGAGATTGCCTGTACGCCAAAGCGAAGACAGAAAAAACGTGGAGCAGTGTATGAAAATGAAGACAAAGACCAGGAGGGGTGGGGAGGGGGTACAAAAGTTCCTTATGTTCCTATGCGATTGATCCAAAACACACGTGAAAGGAGTCTACCTTGCCGTTCCAGAGCCTGGTTGATCTGTAGTCTGAGCCATTGTCTAAAACCAGGAATCGGCGACAGCGTAGAGTATTGTGTAATGCTTGGAAACTCGTGCTGCAGCTCTTCTACCACGTGCTTGATTAGAAAATTACCAAGGTCCACGCCACTTAGTCCTGTAGCAAACATAATAACAATTATTACTGAATTCTCCATATCGGTTTTTGAATTTCTAGCTTTCTGACATTGGTTTCATATACAGCAGTTACCGGTAACCAGAAGGGTAACAGCCCTGCTTCTTGCCATATAAGGAAATTGGATGCCATGTCAAGTGCCGCATTAATGGGAGGGGGACCGGGGGTTTTAAACTTCCGGCTTTCCGTACCCTTCAATCCCGGTCCCGCCCTATTTTTTTGGGCTCCCGCCTTTCTGCGATTTTTTTGATTTTGGAAATATTATGCAATGTTGCATGTAATTTTCCCTGTCTCTCCCGCTTCCCCCCACGTCGGGAATTCCGCCTCCCACCCCCTCTTCTCCCGCCTCCTTTTCTCCCGGGCTCCCCCCCACCCCCCTGTCCCCCTCCACATTAATATGGCAAGAAAAGCCTACTACCGAGATTAAGAATCTAATAATTTTTAACAGATCACTCTCACTTGTTTGATATGAGGTGATTATAGCCAATGAGGCGCGTTACTATCACCTTAAATGCGGCAACCGCGCATGCCTATGATTATAACTGTTACTAGTACTGAAAGTAACAACATTCTTAAACAAATGACTGAGAACATAGACTCGTTTTTCTGTCCAACAAGCTTTGACAAAGCAAGGACATTACAGGGGAAAACATTCATATCTTACAATTTTCACTGAGAAAAAAATTTAAGTGCTTTGAACAATACACGGAACAAGTTTCTGTAACGTTAAAGTAAAGAAAGACAGCAAAAAGACTGCTAAGACCGAAAGAAACGAATGTAAACCATTTCGTGAAAGTCCCTGCACCCCTTTGCTTCCGCAGTTTGTACATTGAGAAAACAACAGGTAAATTTCTAAAGCACTAAGCATTAAAACACTTTAACGTAATATCAGGGCCCAAAACTAAAATGCATCAGTCAATTCATGACATTCTTAAGTTAGGGATTCCCTCCCCTCTCGTTCTAGTCAGGTACGTTGCTTTTCTCATTCTCCTTCAATGGCAACTGTTCAAAGACGCATTGAAAAAGTACTGTAAAGAGAGATGACATGTTGATCAAGAGTACCTTTTTGTGTAGAGGTAATAGAATAAAACACAGCTGTTGTTCTTTTCTCCAGTTCATATTCATACTCATCACGATCAACTTCTGGTTCACTCAGTATGACCTAAATTAAAACACACATTGATGCTCTAGGTATGTCAAGCACTGAGAAACGTTTTTGCAAAACACCACAAGAGAACTAAAACCTATCACCATCTCAGAGAATGTAAACTCAGAGAGTAGTCAGGGCATGTAAAATCTTGACCCTTTCAAGATGGACACAGTATAAGACAGACAACTCTATAAGCCAAACAGGCCTTGTAGGTCCCAGCTGAATTTCACTTATCTGTGTGTATGTCGTTATCTTAACTCTCTGTAGCATGGACACTCCCTAGCTAGGCAATGGAGTATGTGTAATTTCCAGTGGTGCTATTGGTTATTTAGGGACATACAGAACTTTAATGGCATTTCCGTATGGATTACACATACAAGAATATGTTAAAGGCTGGTTTACAAGCCATCATTGATCAACCCAGTAGGCCTATTTGCACACATCAGGCAGCTCATACTTTTTGCCCATTGGAAAAAAGGCCCAATTTACAGCCTCTTGACCCGCCACTTTTTCTATTGACCAATTCTCATTACACATTTGTCTTTTAACAAACGACACAAACCAGGCTGACAAATCGTAGCTTGTAAATTAGATACCCCGTTTAAAGTCTGCCTGTCCTTTGATTCTACAGCAAAAACTAACTGTACACAAGCTCAAGACAGAGAAGATTCAGTGGTAATCAAAAGTGTACTTGTATATCACTCAGAACGTCTTGTTAATTCTGCTGTATAAGGGTCACTGAGGAGACCACTGATGCTACTGATTGCGCTCACTAAATATAGATAAGCTGAAATTGTAAAAGAGTTACCACTTAAATGAGGGCCCCTAAGCAGAAAAGTTTTGAGGTGCTCTTTGTTTTTCAATTTCTGACATGAAGTAGAAATCGTTTAAAGACAATTTGACCACTAACCTGAATATTGTCAGCAATTTCATATTCCAGTGCCGTGTGTAGTACTACCACAGGCTCACCAGGCATGGATCGGTGGGTGTAGATGTAACATCTTCTGTCTGGGGCAAGTCGCCGTTTTAGGTCTTCCCAGCCATACATTGAATGCACCGCCTCATAACATATTATCTAGGATAGCAAATACGGATGGGACAGCTAGTCACTCCTTGCTTTGTTGGGAGTCATGCAGGACACTTCAGCATTAGTAAAGGAGTGCCAGGGCATTACTGTGTGATTACAGCTGCTGGTTACTATGTGAGTTGCTCAGGTGGTTTCACTAGCAAGCTTATCTTTGATGATCGTTGACTTCATCTGTAATGAACACTGTGGTTCAATGCCCTTCCCTCTTTGCCCTCTTAGTGTTATTCACTGATTCGTAAGTGTAATATATGCCGGATGAGGGGAGTGAGGCAGAGTTGCCATGAATACCTTCTCTTCTGCACCAAATGCCTGCTGAATCCCCCTTACAGTAGCACCCACACCAAAACTTATCTATAAGTGATAAGTTAAACTTGGCTAACAATAGTGAAAGATTTATGCCAGGCACCTTTTCTAGAATGCTTCCAGGTGAGTCCCATGTAACTCTTCTAAGCTCCAGCAATCCAACAGCAAACCACTGTGCCAAGAGGTTTTTGATGGAGGAACTCAAAGCCTGAAGCTCTTGTCTGGCAACTGGGTCCTTCTCATCATTCAGCCCTTCCTTTAAAAACAAAATAACTCTTAAGGTCATGTGATTTCAATCAAATGAATAGGTTTTTGTACGAACTGTTTACAAGGTTCTGTCAGCACAAAACAAATAGAACATTGTCTAAAATCTTGCTAACACTGGCAGGCTCACACGTAAGTTACAATGTACCTTGCAACAATTAATACATACATGTACAGACAGGCCAACCTCACAGCAGAGCTCCCAAATAATAGCTTATTGAAAATCATCACCATTCAAAGCAAAAATGTTTATATATTATTTTTGGGAATATAGTGCTCTGCAATTTTAAAAAAAAATTCTAATAAGCTGGGTTCAAACTCCAGGCTATCCCAGCCACAAGCCGTTGTGTCATGGCACCACTGAGATATTAATGAAGCAAATTATGTCCAGGGCTATGTATGAGGTACACAAGAAGTTGTCCATTCAATGGATTTCACAAGTCTATGAGTAAGGTGTGTTACTCACACTGGCCTTTTCCCCCCACAAGTACTCTGTTATTATGTTTTTGCATTGCATGCTTGCCATGTGTCTCCCAGTTTAGAGAGAAAACGGTGGACAGTTTTATTCAATCCATATAATGCTATTACCTCTAACTAAGGGCACTTTACATTTGTCAGAACTTGTCAGTTGGGCCAGTCAGCTTCTATTTATGGAACACATCAGTTTAAGAAAACTTGTTGGAATAAGACTCACCAACAAATCATTTCTCATGTCCACAATATCCTTGACACCTCCCTGCAGTTTGCTGATCTGTGATAACAATTGGATATGTGCAGGCTCGAGCACTTGACGCAGCTTTTCTTCAGCTCTTAACATAGCTGGAACTCCATTTTTCTGGTGTTAAAAGAAAAAAACTGGCTGATTACTATTTCACTTTCATTTCCAAAATACTGTTTCAGGTAAGTTGATGTCTCTTAAATTTGCAACTCAAATTCACCATCATAAATAAGGATCCTTGTTGAAATGCAACAATTATTGTAAGAAAAATGTCAATAGCCTGAGAAAATAGCCGACATTTCACGAGGTCGCCACTTGATCCCTCGCAAAACGACGTCTGAGTAGCTGAGCACAGAAATTCCATACTGATGACGTTCACTACCCAGATATTGGTAGTGGTTCTGATTGGTTGGAATTTTCTTTCAACCAATCAGAAGCACTACCTAGATCTGGGTAGTGAATGTCATCAGTATGGAATTTCTGCGCTCGTTACTCAGACGTTGTTTTGCGAGGGATCAAGTGGCGACCTCATGAAACATTGGCTGTTTTCTCAGGTTACCATGTCAAGTTCAGAATGAAAGCTGACAAGTGTAGCAACAATAAATGTTAAGCATAAAAATTATATAGCATAATTATGCACAGATTAAGTCTGATTGTGTGTGAAGTCCCAGCCTTTGTACTTTACTTAGAGCACTTCAATAATCAGGCAGTCAAGTTTGCTGCAATATTTTGCTGCAGCTTATGGAACTAACATGACATGCATCAAATGGGTCACCTTCAGTTGGAATTTACACACAAACCCATTTTCATCTTGGTAAATTGCAGTTTTCTCTCACACATTTTTACTTAGAAACAAGACTCGCAAACTGCTTCTGATCAGCCGGTATTCACAAGCTGGAAGATTGAGAATCAAGCAGAAAAACTGCCAACTGTTAACCAGCAATGTGGAGATTAAGGCTGAGATTAAGTTTGTCTGTTATCAGGAAGCCAGTTACAGTTTAAGATTTAGTATATAAGATTCAAGAAGGTTGAGATTAAGAATCAAAATACCTTTCTTTAAACTTTAAGGTGTTTATTAATAACTGACCTGAGCACTGGTTAGGCTTGTTGCTACGTCCATCACTTCGTCATGGTCAACACCAAGATCCCGTTCAAGAACAAGAAAGAATGCCAATTTTTCTGCCTGTGAAGGAAAAAAGGAATCTTCACGTGAACTTCGGTGATCTTGTAGCATTAAAATTATAGAACTCAATCACTTTCCTTACCTTTGTTGTTAAGCCACTGTAAAAATGTCTCACTTCTTTAGCAACAGCCTTTCAAATAACAGATGATAAAATCATAATCCATAATTAATAGCTGACTTCTTAAATGAATGAGCATATATTTCAGAGTGCAGAGAACACATCAACCAAACTTAAGGTGCCTAGGGCCCAGCTGCATGAAGAAACTTAAGATAAAGTGGGAATTTCAGTTCCCTGTTTTCCAGAGGATTTTCCACACCGTCATCGTGTACTTCCTATACTCTTTTACTTTAATCTGCCTTTGGCCGATTTATCCTAGTAGCATGTAAGAAAATCCTCCCACACACAGGGAATGGTTGTAGAAATTCCCACATAATCTTTTAAAGTTTCTTTATGCAACTGGGCCTAGCCCCATATTTTGACTGTACAACAGCAGGAACATTTTGGTTTGAATTTGACTAGCTTATTGTGCTGCAACCAATTACAGGCAAGACTACATGTGACTGGTTTTGCCTTGTGACATATATTAAACATTCTTCTCATAATCAAGATACACTATTTAGCTGTTTACAAAGGTGAGATACCCAGTACATAATAATGCAATGATAGCTTTGAAGGCCTTTGTTGGTAATTATGCCAAACCACAACACTTGGAACTAATGTACCCACCACTCTTTTTGAACAGTAATTTTGGTGTTCCAGATAATAACTGCTATTACATGTAGTAGCTTCTGATTGGAACTTACATTTGGCATGAGGTCCCCAGCAGAATCTGTTCTTCTTATTCTCACTGCTCTACTCAACATCTCGCGTATTTGAGTAATTGTACTCTGAGACTGTATGGCTTCGGGAGTAAGAGGCTCATGATCAGCCATCTTGAGTAAAAGATTCAGCCACCTTGATTCTACATTGCCAACCTGAGTAGTAAAGATTGAAGTAAAATCTTTTTAATAACCAAGTAGCCTTCAAAAACAGCAATAGAGGAGCAGTGAAGTAGGACTTAGTGCACTGAATTTTTGATCTGACTTTGGATCACAAAATCAGAGGGTAATGATCCAAGGCCTGGTCTCTACAACACATTATTGAACTTCAGATCAGACTACGAATACAAGATTGAGTATGGCCACAACTTTTGAATCAAAAACAGCTACGTTCCCAGAGCCACTGCTTCTCCCTGTTGCTGACAAGTAGAGAAGGAAGCTCTTGGAACAAGACTGCTGTAACATGTGATAAACTAAAGCAAGAAAACTAGGTTTGAAAAGGTGTACTCGTACTCAATCTTGTACTTGTAGTCCCAGCTGAAGGTCGCTATTATGTTGTTTCTTTAGACAAGTTACTTAGGTCCACATCGTCTCTCTCTGCCCAGTTGCATGATGGCTATCACCAAACCACCATGGAATCTAAACAATGCTGGGTGTATTTATCCTGTGATGGACTAGCAACATCCAGGGGGGTATGCTCATAACTGCTGCATCCTAAAAGAATCGGATCTGAACTTGAAACAAAATTAATGTTACACAAACACGTTCATTTAATAATCATACCAGAATTTAGGCAAGCGTGACAAATTTAAAGAGGACTTCACCAACTAGTCACTACTTGTGAATTACAACTCATAAGTTTAACACAATGCAAGTATTATTTTTGTAGACACATGTACATTTTTGCAATGAGCTTTTTTCAGGTTCATTAATGTCACATGTCTAAATAAAGTTGATTGATGGATTGTGCGACTGCAGTACAATAATTATTGATAAATACATTACCACAGTACTTGAGGAAGTTAGTTGTTGAGTTCTCTTGTAAAGAAAACAGTTTTTACTAAGTTTCTCCTTATTACTGCCACCTTCTAGCCATGGAAGGAATCTGTTAAGGACATCAAACACACATCAAACATGTAAAAACACCACACACATAGTTTCCCAACTCCATTATCAACCCTGTCCTAAGAAGGCAGACAATGTGTTTAAGTACCACTGCATTTCTCAACAAAGAACATCCTACAAAAACATCAAACCTTTTAATAATAAATATTTAAGATTTTCACAAATTTTTCATTTTGAGACTCACAGTGGGTTTTTTTTTTTTTTTGAAAAAAAAAAAAAACGAAACAGGGTTTCCAGGCCGGTCAAGTCAACACCAATTAACATCATCCAACAGGGCACCCAAACTGATCTGGACACAACAAGAGGTAACTGTGCTACTGATATACAAACAAGCTAAGCGGTGTCTCCTTATTAATACAGCCATAAAAAATCTAATCCCTAAAGAGCTTGGGATAATGTTTAGTGCTTGAAGACACTGTCTAGCTTGTAAGTTACCCTAGTGGCATACCTGCCAAGTCATGGTTGCATGTATCCAGGAGACACCCAAATGCTTGTTATCAGGGAGCCTTGGCATATAATTTTTTGAGATTTCAAAATTTCAAGCTGATATTAAAGTTACCCCTATGGCTTAACTATGTATTTAACATAAGCAAATTATATTACGTTTGTACGTATGAAAAGCTCATGAGAAGCCCTCAAAAGCCAGTTCCTAGACATTTTATTTTAAACACTACAATGCATTTAAAATTGAACTTTGCCAATGCTAAAATCGTTGTTTAATAGCTACATTTAGCTCCTGAGATGGTATAAGTTTGCTAAAGAATCTTCACAAAACAGCTTTTGTTTCAAGTGACAAATGACAATTTATAATTTAATATTTTAAAGCTTATATTATTGTTGATTGATACATATGTGATTCATATAAAAATGAGTTGAACCCAGGAAATAGAATAAGCTCATAAGTGACAGTGGGACACGCACAACAAACTCTCAAAATTATTTTTAAAAAGAAAGTGTCTGTCTGTTCACGATTTGCGTGTTTGTGAGATCAACTTACCTTAACAATCGCCGACTTTTCGTGAGAATATTCATGTCACTGCTGCCGTCACACCGGATGCTGTAAAAATCAAGAGCCTGCAATGGTGGTCAGCGCTGATGTCACTTATGCATCAATAGTGTGTCTCGTTTCTGTTCATTCAAGGTCAGGCGGTAGACTTCCCCACAAACCGATCTCAGGGGTATTTTTTCTCGGGGAGCGAAAGGAACCGAGCGTGAAGTGTGTTAGGGGAGCACACAGCGCGAACGAGCCGCCGGGACCTCTTTAATGGATAGAAAAAGAGAAGCAAAGTCTTGTGAACCTGTCCTGTCAGCCGGCTTGTCAGAGAGTGGTGAGCGAGAGATCCTGGAAAGGAGTAATGGGTCTAGCTGACCTGCGACAAATCGACCTGACAAACATCAGATCAAACCCAAATCGGAGCATACAAGATTGAGAGCATCCTCCTCAGGAGGGGGGGGGGGAGTATCTAGTCTGAACGGGGACGTGCCCAACCTCTTTCCCAGGGCAAGAGTTTCTCTTCTCTGCCTCCTTTGTCGTTGACAAGGGAGGGAGAGAAGAGAGACCCTGGGAACGAGATTGGGACGTGCCGTCCGACAGAGTATGGTTTTCTGGCGGTTTTGTTTTGAACGGGGTATCGATTTCATCATTCATTGTTTTATTTTAAACGGGGTATCGTTACATGCAGTAGAACAATATCAGCAAAGGACCGCAAACGAAAATGCTGCACGTGTACGTAGGATCTAGTAAACCAGACCTAATCAGCCAAAGAAATACTAAAATGACAAACAAAGCAGCAAGGC
>Ga0126336_10002011_pt1 | contig 11283 bp, 4 predicted proteins | sample SidCmetagenome_FD_92530 | JGI IMG/M metagenome (GOLD analysis project Ga0126336, IMG submission 92530) | Coral microbial communities from El Islote,Puerto Morelos, Mexico - Siderastrea C C metagenome | ecosystem: Host-associated > Invertebrates > Cnidaria > Coral | place: El Islote,Puerto... | reverse complement strand
TTAAATCCCTATAACTCTAACCGTCCGAGGGAACACTGAAACGGGTTCTAGTTAAAAAATTTTCAAAATTCTTAAGTGCTCATGCAATGCACGAGGAACAAGAAGTTCTCAAAACAAGTGGAGAAAAGTATATAATTTTCCTATTTCTTTTGAAAACGTGGCTCAGTTCCATGAACATAGTGACGGCAGTTGCGTCATATACCTTCAGGAATAAGGAACCAGTCACATTACTGAGAACTGTAATATTCTATACGTCCTCTATAAACTGTCCCAGGATGTGCAAGCTCCAACTGGTGGCGAATTCTTGTTATTTTGATCAGTAATTACCCAATTAAACAGTTGGATTGCTTTTTCCTTGACAGGGGAGAATAATCTTCCATGAGAGCAGCGAATTCTGGATTGAAGTACTTGCAACCACACCTGAAGGACAAGATAACTCCAATGTAAAAACCTTATACACCTCACTTGATAACAGCACCATTCTACTTCAAGTGGTGAGCCCTATATATCTCGTACATATATGTCCCCCATCTTCGTTCATGCTTCCTGCATTCATGTACATGCAGTAAACACCTCCAAATTGTCTTGATACGCCCTAACGTGCTCTCAATTCTCATGAAACCTGTTTTTGGATCATCTTTTAGAAAGGAAATTTATCTTTTGTGATCATTTTCTTAATTCTCATGACCTGTATGTGTTAAATGCACTGATATGATGAGGAGAACTTCAATGCTGATCACTGTTGGGGCTTAAAGGGACAATAAGCTAAAAGCCGTACTGCAATCAAAGGAAACCCAAAGACAATAGCTAGAAGTGGTTTAGTTTTGTTTAAAACTACTCTGACTACCACTTTTCTGAAACTATAACTGAGTGTGTTTGGCCGCGGATGTCTAGGATGGAAATAAATTGCAACTTGAAAACATTAGGCTAATGTTTTCAAGTTTCGTCCTTGTTTCTTGGAAAAATCGCCGGAAACTGAACATCTGATGGTTTGTTTTTCCTTTTGAGAAAATCATCCGATTTGTTCTCCCTTGATGTAATGAGAGCATTTCAACACATTTTCGGCCAAAAACGTGAAAAAATTCCAGTGACCAAAATAATACAAGTGTGCAATGCTCTCAACGAATTTCCGTCAAAAAAGAAATGAAAAAAAAACAACAACAACAACAACAGGCAACAAAGGTGACAATCCACAAATAGTCTACAGATTGACCTCTTTTATACCGGATGTTTCCTCTCCTGTTCGCCAACAAACCAAACATTAAGTTTATTCAAAGAGGGTAGACAAAGTAAAACTAATGCCACTTGGTCTTCGGGAAAATTTAGTAGTAAATCAATAACAAATTGTATCAAGATGAACAAAAACTATCAAGCTGCCGGTAAAATCACTTGATTATTCAGGTAATACAAGGTCGAAAGACGCAATTAATCGTGGTGAGATCCCAAAAGGCCAGGGAACTCTCCCCTGAAGCAGCTATATAATGTCTGTACTGCCTCAAAGGGTGTCGTCTTTGAACTGTTTCGGTCGTTCCTGGCGAAAATATGTGATACTTTACTAAAACTGAGATATTTTTGTCCGTTTCTGCATGCTTAGTATCAACCCAATTTAACTCTGCCTGACAAAGCCAGTGAAACAGACAAGGTTCTCGTCATCATTCTAAGCAGCGTTGGAGCTTTCGCATTCCTCGGCCTTGTAGTGTCCGCTTTGTGTTACTTTTGTTACTGGAAGAAAAGGCAAGAGACCGCAAGGAAACAAGCTACGAAAGAGATACGTGAAGGTTAGTCGGAAAACAAATAAAAGGGCAACTTTTGAAAGACATATTATACGAGTTTAGTGTGCTGACTTGCTCGTGAAACTGTTAGCAGTAGAAGATTTACGTTAGGGTGCCAATAACTTACCAGGCCTTGGTTGATAGTATTTTTTAAATCCGTTTGTACATAGATTGGCAGTAATCTAAGTGCTAACTATCGCAGTGTTTTTCATAAAACCATGAAGTGTCTGAAATTTAGCTGTTAAAATCAATAAAAATGGCATCTCTGCTGTAGAATGCCATCCCCAGCAGTCACTTTTTTCTTCAGGGATGGTAGAAGAGCAAGCGAAAAAAAAAAGAACTGGGAAAGAGGCGATCCTAGCGGTAAGGCCTCGAAGCGCTAGGAACAAGGACCAAGACCGGGAAAGAAAAATTTTCCGCGTACTTTACTACTAAGAAGAATAATGAAGTCTGCCGCGCGGTTATCCCTGTTGAGGAACGTTGTGCGTATATATATATAAAAAATGGAAAACGCAAAAGAAATTACAACAACAAAATAGGATAACATATAAGCTCTGAGGTTTAAATCGAACAGTTTAGTGCACTCTTTTAAGGGTAACCCTGTGACAGCAATAGCATTCACCCCAGACGGGAGGTAACCCGCATGACAAACACTGTTGTTCGCGTGAAGGCAAGTTATTGGCTCGAAAATATGGAAGAGACAATTTTATTGTATACTTTGTATATAAAAATATACGTTTTAAATCTTAACTCTAGATAGATATTTGTAATTCATTATAGTAAAAAAAATTATTTATTTCTTATAGCTGATCAATATACCGTACTTATAAAGTTATGGGAGTGACTAGCGGGGAAATTGCAGACGAGGAGTAGAAATAATATCAGTAGGCATGCATACCTATTCGTTTCATTGTTTTAGGGAATACAACGCCTGAATCTCGTCGCCGCGTCGCGTTTGGTAGTCAAGGAGGTGCTCGACCTGGAACAAGTGGCGCTACACAGTTAGCGGTAGTAGCCGTTTGCGCCTGTGCACTACACGCCCAATTACAGCCCGTGAATGTGGGGATCAATGTTTATTTTCCCAGAGGATTTATTCGCCCAGATTCCAAAGTGTTTTTGAATCAAGAGAACAATAATAAAGTTACACTGATAACAAACGATACAAAGTTGCAAATCAACGTTTTTGGTAAGTATTGCATATCAATAGTACTATCTCTTTTGGCTGCGTTTAATAGTGCAGAAGATTTTGCAGAAGATTCGAGCTTGGCGGGTTAGACTGACCGTTGTTTGCATCAGTTATTAGCTGAGTTTATCGTGAATTAGTGTATGATTTTTCTAGGATAAGTCGCCATTCGATCGCTTTAAAAAGGGGAATGGAATATTTTTTGAAAAAAATCTTAAAGCAGTACGCCTTGAACTGACAAGCCACTTAATTTTTTCTGTTCCCTAGCTCGGTCGTGCAATTCTCAAAAAATCCTCCTGAATAAGATCTTTTCTATATATTTAACCTTCATTTTCCTCTCGTGACTTTCAGATGTAGCCAATGCCGGCCTCATTTCGGAGAATAGATGCTCTGGTAGAAACCTGACATGCGTAAATGGAGCTTGTGACCCTATGGTGGGGAAATGTGTTTGTCCAAGAAAGATGAGAGCTGACAGGCAACCTGGCGGTCAAACGCGCTGTGTGTACAGTAAGTTCACAATATAAATTATTGAAAACCAGGGATGCTTGCGTGAAAAATTAGAACTTCGAAGCCATATAGTTTGCGCCATTCAGTTTAGAACGTTACGTTTTTGAGTGAGGGAGATTTCCATTCGACCTTGCATATCAATAATTTTTAACTCGCCAGTTGGGGATAATGGGGTTGAATGCAACTTTTCGCCATATTGGGTTTAGCAATATTACCGGTGGGGGGATATATTGCTAACTTAACCTGCTTGTTGATAAACCATACGTATTCATAGGCCTGAGATAGTGCATCTAACAAATATCGCAAAGTTGATAATTCAATGTGTTAATTGATATCGTGTAAAGAAAAAACAAATCTATATTACATTTACCTTGGTTGAGTATCCCTTGTATTTTACATATTGTTCCCTCTTCTTTTCAAGAATGCAATGAAAAATGTCCGAAAGGTTCGTTTGAGCTGTCTCCATGTAACCACACCCACCCCGTGGTATGCAAAAGTAAGTTGACAATTTCTTCTAATTTGTTAGTCTGCATGATTGTTTGGACAGTGCCTGATGTTTCTGAATTTTCTGATGTGGGTGTAAATGCCTATAATTATCTTACTAGTCTTATTTCTCTACCGGAGCGATGTTGCGATGTTCAGAAGTTCTGGACCGGTTCTTTGACCGGCCATAACTGGCCAAGATGGACTATGATCCTTGTGGCGTTTGTGACGTCATCACTTTCAAAGACGGCCTTGATAGTCAACCGATGCAGTAGTAGAAAATCTTGCAGCACGTACCTATATGATGATGTTCTGATGAATTTGGACAGAGTTACACGCAAACAAACAAACAAACGAGGATTTTGCTCACAAAATAGAAGGAAAATTTATCTTTCAGACCGACCTGTTACTTCTTGTTAAAATAACTTTTAATTTTCCTCAACTTTTTCAAGAAAGTCACAAGTAGTCTTGGTGTTACTTTTGATTGGTTGAAAAAATGGCGCAAGGTTATTCATTTTTATTCATTTACTTACTAACGGTCAATTTAAAAAACTGCCCTGTACCAGGGTGATAAGCTTCTGCCTATACTTAGTCTTATACGCAGCCGTTTTTTGGCTTGTCACGCAACGCTCGTCACGGGAAGCGTTGCGTGACGATCGAGCCAAAAAACAGGCAGTGACTTGCCTAGTTCCATAAGCCTCCTTTTTTCACCGTAGTTGTTCTGTTTTGGGTCACGTGGTCCGAGCTTTACCTTTTCTCCGAAATGATTTGGCCGTGAAGGCCGGGTAAGAAGCCGTCAGTGGAACTAGGAACCGAGCGACTAGTTCTAAGGCAACATCACGAATAATGTCAAAATAGTCTAACTGATAGTTTCTAATTTATCATCTTTAACCCTTTTTTCAATAAGCAAGGTAAAGCCACCAAACTTGGTGACGTTTCCTAAAATTTATCTGGAAACAATTCAGGTATAGCAAATGCTTATCCATCAAGTCTGACGCTACCATGGCAACAACTTTTTGACAGGCCGTTTTTTAGAATTTAGAATTTCACCTTTCCTTTGAAAAGTTATAACTTTTATCATCTGAAATCACCAGATTTTGTTGCGCACCTCAAAGGAAACCTTTTTGGACGTACTATCTGCCCTCCACGTTTCGTTGTCATAGCTTTAATATTCTCGGAGTTAAGGGGTGGGGACCAAATCAGCCCCTCCCCTCCCCGTCCCAGAAGATTAAAAAAGCCGGTCTGAATAGTGAATAGGGTTAACTTAACTTGACATATCTTCTTCTTTTTCTTGCTTTCAGAGTGCCGTCCCCTGTGCAGTTTTAAAGAATTCGAATCAGTTCCATGTGCTGGAAAAACAGACAGGAATTGCACTGGTACACTCATTTGTCAATTCAAATTACCCTTGAAAAAGATTTCATAATATGTGTTTTAACGTTAAGCTAAAGAATCGAATTTATTGTTGGATTTCTTTTGTTTTCAGACATTTCTAAGCTTCCACGGATCAAAACATCTCCAAATATTGTTCACGAAGATGTTTTAAAGGTACGTAGGAAGCGTGAGAAGTAAAATCATTCATGCACGGACCCTGCTAGAATGTATATAACGAGCTATAATGTGTATCTGATATAAATTCATATAAATAGCGGGAGAAATAATAAAAGAGAGAGGTCATCGCAGTTGTGCAGCCACTTATATTACTGTGCCAAGGCAGGCTGAACGGTAATTGACCTGTTTTTCCGGTTTCCACCAAGCCACCCTTTAACGTACCGGGATCCTTATCGATTGTCATTTTAGATTTTTAAAATACACTAAGCGGTACACAAGATGATGGGCTCCTTGCGGTACCAAACCACGAATTCTAACCCCTACGATGAGCACCTCCGTCACTTTAATATGGGGCTGGGCTTCCTCCAATCCGTATTAGACTCTGCGCTTTACTAGGACGCTGCGTGGCTTGAAGTGTTCCCAACCCGGACCTCTCGAGTTATAGACGCAATGATTGAACTCGTATCGAACTTCCTTGTCATGTTATTATTTTATTAGACGATACTACCCATTATTTGAGATAATATCATTACTTTAATTTGTTATCTATTGTATTATAACACTGAAAGTTCAGAGCGACTGGTTTGTACCAAGTGTAGGTAATATGATACATGTTATAGGTGAATTAAGTAAATTCACACCACAACTACAAAACGAGATTTCAGCGCTTTTTCGGAGTCATTTTCAAGATGTTCGAAGAGAACCCCAGCCCTTTTTATCTGGGATCTGCTCCCCGGGAAATGGTTGGAAAATCCTTGTGTTAGCACGTACAATAACATGGTGGCTTGAAGCCACGCAAAATCAGTGACATCACGCCTTATAGACCAGTTTTCGCTCTCTCGTTGACTCTCGTTCTTGCCTAGTGCCAATGACGAATACATTTTTCCATTTTTCCGTGAAGGTAAAAGATGATCCACCTGCAAGGAAAACTATTTCTTCCCTCTCAAGGCGCTCCTCAACGTGGTTAAATAGATCAAGCGACCTGGCAATCCAGATAAATTTGCTTCGTGTAGACTTCAGCACGACATTTAAGGAGGTCAAACATGATGTCAACGACAACAAGAGACTACCAAACAATGCGTGGTCACGTGATATTGTGAGAAATTACTGCAGTTCTCCGGTTCCGGAGTACTATAAGATTATATTGCAATCTGAGGGCCCAGTGAAGTATGTCAAAGAAGAGCCAGATAGGCCTTGCCCGAGTTACGATGGCAATTCGAGGCCGCTACCAGCTCCAGGGAATTCACTTACTTGTAACGGTGCGGAAAACCCAGTTGTTAGTCTCTTCAGGGTACATAGCGCACCAGAAGACTTTTCGAAGGAAGACCATTCACGGCAATGTTATGATTATAAACAGAACTGTAACAAATGTCGCGAAACGTGTACCAAACTTGCGCGAGAAAATCCAATATGCAATCTTACAGAGAACGATGTTAAACTAGACAAAAGGCAAGATTACGGGGAGCACTTTGCATATTGCTTTGATTGCTGTTTTCAAGAAAACTGCACTTGTTCAAATTGTGCATGTTCGCTGTACAACACTTCATGTATTGGGTCACAGTTGACATGTGTTGAAGCCGAACGCTTTGCCATTCCTATTCACCCCGTCTTTCCAAGTTCAGGAAATTTTACATGTCACGTGGAATTGTCTCAAGGTCCCATATTCGAGCTAGAGGCATCAGTATGGAAGGACGGGAAGAAGATAAGGAGAATTGAGAGGAGCAATAGAAACTACAGCCAAGAGGGTGTCACTGACGATAATAGCTTTGATTACGGATACATGATCCTAAAGCACCCATTCGTGCTAAGAAATGACGTGACAAAAACAATCATGATTAGAGGAAGAGCGGGAATATCGAAATTCGATGTAGGGCGGTATAAAACCGAGAAAGAGCTAGAACCATCTAGTGCTACTCGAAACCTTTCTATTCAACCCAAAGATCCCTTCGAAATAAACTCGAGAGTTTGGCCTGGTGAAAACTGCCAGACTTTTAATACTGAAAGATTTGTGCCAATTTCATCCCGAGGAGCAATAAGCAACTTTAAAACGTTTTCCACACTCTCCGCACAGGTTGCTTACGAGCAGAGCAATCGAGTATATAAAGTTTACAACAACTCTGGTCTACGACAAGTCCACGTTGAGATACCTCAGGGACGTTCTGTCCTGCAATACGCTTTTCCAGACACAGTGATATTCAACGATCGGTCTTTTACTGGACAGCTGTTAAAGAACAGGACATTCTGGACCATCCGCCTTACTGGTCGCGTTAGTTCATGTCCAGGATTTCTGGTGGTAAGGTTGACGGACCAAGATCGCCCAGATGTGGATGTTTATCATTTCGACATCGGTGAGTTCGTCTTTGACCTTTCCTAGGCGTTCAAATTGTGGGGACCCTTTCCTTCGCTTCCCTTATGTAGTTTGAACACCTACAACAGGTTGTCTTTGGGGAACACGGATGGTAAATTTTGGGAAACAGTTGGGCATTTGTTTCAGTCGACGTCCGACGTCGACTCTTCTGTTGCCAGGAGTTTTGAGCTTGAGATAAAGAAAAAATCTGAGTCCCCAACGGGAATCAAACCCATAAGCTCCCGTACACCGGTCGGATGCTCTAACCACTCATTACGTTACTGGGAAACTCGTGGCGAGTTTGGTCGGTAGTATTTACTGAGTTCAATGTAGTCGTTAGAACTTTTACTCAGAATTTTTTTGAAACATTGGAATCGTGTTGAAATCCCACTTCCGGCGTGTGAACCTACAAGACATTTACCTTCAAGCTTAGCGTGTTGATTTTACAGCCTATTCTCAACTCTTTTGCAGCTTTTAGAGAGCCCTGTTAGAGGAATTAAAGGCAAGGGGGGGGGGGCAGTCTGTTATAAACCCGAGTAACCTGTATTGCTTTATAGGCAACTCCTTGATAAGAGAAATCACTCGCTCTGATTGCCTCCTTTGCTACTGTACTATCAACTCCTCCTATCACTCTTGGAGAATTCTGACATTGAAAACGGATAATTTAGGTAGCTATTTAAGCGGGAAAAATTTCCTTACTTCCATAATCTAGGTTTTTAATAATCACCATGTTTCTTTACTATTCCACAGCCATAACCAACCAAGACTGCTCCTTTACTATCGAATTCCACCTTCCTTCGGGTGGAGACACCAACATGTTCGACAAACAGTTTGTCGTTCGCCTTACAGATTCACGTAAAACAATGAAGCTCATTCTTGTAAGTCCGCGAAGGATACCTGAATTTGAAATTCCAGATTTTGACGACGATTTCGATCTGAAAAGACTCGAAATATTAATTCCTTTTGGTGGTACATCTGGAGGCATGCTCATTGTACTAATTGCAATCTTAATATATGGATACAAAACGCGCCCAAAAGATACATACCACCGCGATCGCGACAATGAACTACACTTTCGTCATTTGTTATTTGTCGTATGGTTTGTTGGCATGAGACTTGTGAAAAGTTTCCTCTTAACATTGACTTTGCTTTTCGTAATCCTAACTGCCATTCATTACACAAACGTAAAAACGTTACAAGAATACGAGACATTTCACAAACAACAAAAGCAAGTTGAAGAGGACTTCATCAAGCAGATGGGCGCACATAAAGTACAAGAAATCAATCGCCAGTGGGAGCTTCTTCAAGAAGGGAAAATGATTTGTGACAACAAGTTAAAAGCCCTGAACGAGTTCCTTAAGAAACATTTCAAAGAAATGAAAGAAAGACAAGAAGAGGAAATGAGAAGGAAAAGAATTTTGCTGGCTGCCATAAATCGCATCGAGAAACAGTTCAATGCAACCAGAGCGAAATTTGAAATCGAAAGAAGGCGTTTGAACAAACAAATGAGAGGTTATAGCGAAGAAATCAATTCAAGGCTGTCCCAGATTCAGAGGAAAATAGAAAGTAGCTTTTGCAAAGGGATTGCACAAGGGATTGCACAAAGGGATTGCACAAAGGGATTGTAGCAAAGGGATTGCACAAAGTTTTGAAAATAATAGCTAGCATTTTTGGGAAAAGCATAAAGCCATTCATTGAGTGGGTTGGGCTAAAAGTGAATTTTCCCAGCATAAACGTGGAGATGCCTTCTTTCAATGATATTTTCGACGATTTTAAAATGTCACTGAGTTCCTTGAATCCCTCTGATTCAAGTTCAAATTCCTCCTTTTGGCAAGAGAATATCCCGACAGATACAAAGATAAACATCCAGCGGATTTCAGTTCCAGAACTGAACATATCCAGTCCTCTCAACAAAGAGAGAGCCGAAGAATTATTAGCTTTGGAGTGGATCGTACAGCTATACCACAGTGGAGTTTTCACTACCATTTTGATTCTTCTTGACATTTTGTGGTTTGTGTATCGTCACAGCAGAACGTATCAACTTGCTATTGTGCTTATCCACGGCTTTCCTAAAATCTATGACCTGGAGAAAATTCAAAAGAAAGAGGAAAAGAAAGAAGAAAAGAAGAAGAAAAAGGCAGAGAGGCAAGTGGAGAGGGGAAGCGAAGAAGGCGATTCATTCGATAGTAGTGCAGTTGAGAGTGAAGATCTGCAAGACAAAAAAGGTGAGGACGTACAAAGTAAAGTGAAAAAGAAAGAAGAAAAGAAAAAGAAGGAATTGAAGCTAAAGAAGAAGGCTGAGAAAAAGCCCATGAAGAAAAAAGACGAGTCACTTGGAAGTAAACCGGATGAGGATCAAAACGAAATAAAAGAGGAGAGAGGGAAAAAGGCTTCGGAAGATCCGGAAGAGCCCACCAATAATAAAGAAACTGCAAGGTCCACAGGAAAAGATAAAGGACAAACAGGGAAGAATGAAGATTTCCTGAAAATCGAAAATACTAATGATGAGGAAATGATATCAGAGGAACCCAAAAGGAAAAAAGTCATTTCTCGTGGTCTGAAAGGACTTGACACACTTAACACAGCATTTGTGAAGTTCCTTGTCAAACTTAAGCAACTTAATTATCAGGTACGAGCACAGGCAGCCCAAGCACACGATGAGATCAACGCATGTATCAACCTATCCAATTTTGTGCATATGTTAACTTCTTCCACGTTAACGCTATAATAGCGCACTTCGTCGAACATAGTTTGTATAGAAATTTAACAAACACCTTTAAGTGCTTTAAGTGTCAGAAATACTCAAACAATTCTAAATAGAAATGGTTAACGTTGTTTCTGGGTTGTTTTTGTTGCTAATTATGGGCTTTTTAGGGTGATTTGAAGTGTTTTGAGGCGATTTGGTTGGTCGATGTTAGGCGTCCTGCTGGTTCAAGTTATTTTCCGCTTAAACAGAATTTTTTGGGCTTTGAACGAGGACCAGAGTGAAATACTTTCCGGCCTAGATTCATTCTTAATGAAGAATAAATTCAAAAACAGTATCTTGCTCAAATCGCCTCAAATCAGCCCAATAAGCCCATAAACATGCAGCAATAGAATTAACGAAGAAACAAGGTTAAAGAATTTTGTTTGGAATTCTTTCTTATTTCTGACATTCAAAGTGTGTCTGTTGAATATCCACACAAACTCTTTCACTTTGACGAAGTGGTATAACATAATTATGCATCAACGTGGAAGAGGCTAATATATGCAAAAAATGAGAAAAGCTAGTATATGCGCTGATCTTATTGTGCGCATGGGTTGCCTGTGGTACGGGTTTTGTGTGTTTACTCTCTAGTAAATTCTTTCTCTCAAACAGATTGTCGAAGATTGACGGAAACAATGAAATAAGAGGTGTATGCAATCCACCGTACGGAAAAAGATGGCGGCTGTACATTTTACCA
>Ga0126336_10002010_pt1 | contig 11284 bp, 14 predicted proteins | sample SidCmetagenome_FD_92530 | JGI IMG/M metagenome (GOLD analysis project Ga0126336, IMG submission 92530) | Coral microbial communities from El Islote,Puerto Morelos, Mexico - Siderastrea C C metagenome | ecosystem: Host-associated > Invertebrates > Cnidaria > Coral | place: El Islote,Puerto... | reverse complement strand
TTTTCAGATGCCAATGTCCTACAAAGTGTTAGAGTTGAGGATAAAGCCATTTTTTTCCATTTGAAAAGTGGACGGCGCATATTATAAACAACAAGACGAAAACACATTGCGGTCGCCATTTTTCTCGTGGGGGCTTCGTGGGTTTTTTAAAAAAACCGCGCGAGGGATTAGAGCCCAGTCTGCGCGCGCCAAAAAACTATTTCGGGCCACCTTAAACAAAAACCCAGAAAGGCCGATTCCAGCGGTTGATTTTTCTGCAAGTGCACAAAGAGTCGGCAATGTTTTCAACAAGGAACAGAAAATCTACGCCACGCCCACGGAGTTTTTCAAAACAAATTTCAGAAACATTTTCAAGGACACAAAGATCACACACACAATAGGAAAGGAGGCAAAAAAATGGCTGGCTGGCCCAAATATGGGCTACTGGCCACAGCAACTGAACTTTGCCGTGTGGGTGCAACAGCTGGTTCCGGCATATCACGTCAAATTCTTTTTGAGTTAAAATTTAGTCTACAGCTGCGTTCTTTTTATCCGTTTCACGTTTATTTCACTATTAGGAGAATATTGTTTGAGATGGGCGGTATCCAGAGCATGAGTGCCTTGCCTGGAGACCCCACTTTTGCCAGACTAACAACAAATACGACATTGCGTCTTACAATATTATCTGCAAAGAGTTTGGAATCGACCCCAGCAGCGATTTTCGCTACAGAAGTGGTGAAAACCATGGTCTAGGAAAGGTTTTTATCTATGTCGGAGGGGTAGGCGCCACGCCCACATACCTAACATACCCTAGCGAGCATGCTAAGTTCAGTGATGGAGGTGGCAAGGCCAGCGACGGCAACGCTGTGTATTTTATCCGCAGTGATGACGGCACCGAAAACCAGTTCGATTTCTTTGTGCTCGATGAAGCACAAGGACTCACTCAAGCAGGGCTATCGCGTTCTGGGCTCACAGGTCAATGTGCGCAGCAGCATTCTCGGAGACGGTGGCACAGCGAAAGAAGCGCAAAGCAAATTCCTGATGCTAATGAAAGATGCCATCAGACAGCTGGACCTGTCTAAGAGTGTGCAAAGATATCAACTTGCTGTTGATGAGGCAAAGGTACGTTTGGACTTTGTCCCTTGCCCTGGTACCTGGCTTATGCCCTCGCGGATGGTGATCAACACAGCGAGCACGGTTGGTTACAACAACCAGCTCAAGCAAGCAACTACGAATATGAAGCTCGGAGTAAACAATAATATTAACACTGAGACAAAAAAGGTGGGCCTGCGCCTTATGGACGGTGGGCCTTCAAAGGTTAAAGAACCAAATAGCCACCCTTCTAACCCAATTCACAAAGCCGCAATGAAAGCACAGGGTATGGAAGGGCGAAAAAAAGAGGCACCCAAAAAACAAGCCGATGCTGCACCTAACAAGGAAGCTGGAACAAAGCATGGTGCAAATAAAATAATGCCCGTTGTTGCTGCGATTGGGGTGGCTGGTTTGCTGGTGTTTCCGTTTTCACGAAAATTGTAAAAACTTTAGCGGGTTTAGCGGTTGCGTTTTATAACCCGTTCAATCAAGAACGCGACGACGGCTAAGATCAATATCCACGCATGTTCTGCCAGAAAAGAAATGACCTGCCCCGCAGCTTTGAAAATGAAGCTCCCGATCGAGCCGATTAGGCCAGGCAAAAAGGAGGCGGGTATTTTTATCAACGTCTTTCAGACCGTTGCCCACAGCTTTAATCCCCGATTTCAAGGCAGTCATTATTTTGAGCACCACGGCGCCTATGATCAAGCTAACGGCCAAAACAACCGCTTGCAAGGTCCACCCATATTTTTTTAATATATCGTTAACCTTTTCCCAAAGAGGCCGAGCTTCCTCTCTTTCTTGAACCTGTGTTCTTAACCTTGCCAGTTCTTCTTCACGCTATGCAACTCTGGCTTCTGCAGCTTCTCTTTCAGAAGGCGTAGCGTTTTCATCATTGATCACCACTCTATCTTCTTCGTTTTGGCGTATAAGCTCTGTCTCCTGTTCTTTTAGTTCTTCAAGAGGCTTTGTGCTGGTGAGTCTCTCTTCAACAACATTTCTTTCTTTTTCTTGGGAAGCAAGGGTTCCACTCAGTTTATCAACTCTGGCTTGTTCTCTGTTCTTCTGTTTTTCGAGTTTTTGAAGGGCTCCTAGTTCTGTTTTTTTTTTCAAAATCGGTTTGAAGGTTTTTTTCAGCTGTTTCAGTCTTTGCAGTTCGCTTTCACTTTCAAGATTTGATCCTTGTTCTTCTTCAAGAGCGTCAAACCTGGCTTAAGTTTGTTGGATTCTGTCTTTCATATGTTGCAGACCATCTTTCGTTCGTTGAAGTTTGACAGCATTTCTTTCCGCCTCCTTCAGTTGTTTTTCTGCTTCTCGCAACCTTTGTCTCTCGTCCTTTATGCTCTGATTTTCTTCATTTATGATTTCTTGTGCACTCTTACCGAGAGCCATTTTGATTTCTAATGAAAGGTTTAGGTTTAACCTTTGGCGGCCGGTTACTCTGTCTGTTGTGTAAAGAGGGTACGCTTTTTTGCCATAGCCAGCTTTTTTAATCATTAATTTTTGCGACTTGGGATCTAAATACGTATCAAGGTCAATTGAACTTGCATTTGGGTATAAGTCATTGAGAGTATTCCATGCCCGCTCTCTTTGAGCTTGGCCTAACAAAGGTGTTGTTTCATCTAGCCTTTGTTCTTGGGGCATGGTATGCATTTCAATTTGTTCACCTCCGTGATAGGGGGTGGATGCGGCGCCTGGTTGAAAGGGCTGTGTTGTATTGGTTTCAGTTTCTTCGTCGTCGTCCCCGTCATCATCGTGATCTAGCCGATAATCAAGGTCGCGACTCTCGTTGTCGAAGCCACCATCAGCCATAATCAATTTTATTATACATATATATATTTACAGAATGGAAGACGGCGTTGTGATACAAAAGAGTCTTCGACCAACGCATTAACTTAAAAATCTGCGTGCGATGAAAGCGGAGCGCGCTGTAAAGCGCATAACCTTTGACGACACTGAGGCTTACCCTGTTGAGACTTTGTACGTCTCAGTGCCCAAGCTAAATAAAAACGAGGTGATTGTCCCAGGCTCTCTGGCATTGGCTTTCAACCTCAAAGTTACGGCCACGCAAATAATTTCCTTGTCCAGAACGTTTCGCAAGCTTTGGTGGACAAGTTTGTTGTGAAGTTTTCAGGCACCATTCTTCAAGACACAGTTGGCTACGACATTTACAAAATCTTCGAGGATCTTTTTCTTTCTGAGGATGAGCGTGAAAGTAAGATTTTGGAGGGAATTCAGAGCATAGATTTGTCCAAGATACGCTCCAACGCTGGTGACAAAAAACCTCTGGCGTGTCTGCTGAAAATAAACTGAACGATGTTCACGTTGACAAATATGGCATCCGCCTTAACCACGAAATCCTGACCGACCACGGTGTTTTCTATCCGCAGGCATTATACAGCGATCTTATATTTGAGCTGACCCTAGCACCAGCCACGCAAGTTGTTAAGGGCTCTGATGAGTCCAAGCTGAGTTATAGACTAACTAACATTCAGCTAAAATATAAGATGGTCCGCAGCAAAGCTTTGGCGGATGAGGCTGACAGAGTTTATAAAAGTGGCAAGGAGTTTGCCTATGATCACATCATGCGGGACGAAGTGGTAACATTTCAAAACGACGTCGATCAACGGTTGAACATTCGGGTCACTCCTCAGCGCCGATCGCTCAAGGCGATCCTTCTTCTCTTCATTGAGCCCTATAATGGAGGCGCCCGCGACTCGGAAAAATACATCAATCCCGACATCACTAAAGCGAACGTTACAGTGAACGGCTCGCCCAACAGGGTTTACAACAATGGCATCGAGGGAAAAGACATGTGGGGAGAGGTCAGCCGGTTCTTTGCAAAGCAGAAAGGAAAAAGCAACATGACTCTCACAAAGCTTTACACAAATAACAAGTTTGGCTTGCTCATAGATCTGCACTCCATGGAAGACAACACTATGCAGGGCAGCGGCACCCGTCTTGTGAACACCAAGGATGGTGTGCATCTTGAGATCGAAAGAAAGGCCTCTGGCTCTGGAGATATGAAATGTCATGTTTGCACCATCAGTGATGCTCAAATGAACATTATGGACAGGCAGCTAGAATCTGTGCAGTATTAAATATAATGGACTCTAACAGCATTGCCTTTAACGCTCTTATAGTTGGGCCAACTAACTCAGGAAAAACAAAATACGTTGTTGACCAGCTGCGCGGCCCCTTTCGTGGCAATTTTGACTACATTGTGCTAATATGCCCAGCCTTCGTTTACATTAAAACCTATGACGGTTTTGTAGACAAAGATCCTTACATTTTTGTGGTTAATTGCTAACAGGAAGAGGTTGAAAACTGGCTTAAACTGGTCAGCTTCTTTTTTGAGAAAACAAACACGCTTATCATTTTGGACGACTGTGCTGCATCAAAAGACGTGAAAGGACGCACAAGCCAGCTGGTATCTCTTAGCTTCAATGCACGCCACGCAGGAATCAGTGTGTGGGTGCTGACACAGCAAATCACCAGCATCGAAAAACCCTTTCGGGAAAACGTGGCGGCGCTCGTTCTCTTTTACACTCGATCGGATAAGACCACAAAGGCTATCTTTGAAGATTACGCTGGCGAACTTTCGCCCGAGCAGTACCAAGAGCTCATTGCACAACTAAAAAAACACAAATTCTCCTTCCTCGTGTTTAATCACAGGCATCCTTATGGAATTAAAATTAATAACGTATAGACAATGTCTGACGAACAGGCTGCACTCAATGAAGTCATAAACCTGCTTGAGGCAGACCCAGAAAGTTCCCCACCATTTATTACAGTTTTTACTGTTTAATGGCCCCCCCTCAGGGAAATTGTTGTATGGTAGCGCAGCAATGTTTCAGAGGCTAACATCGGGGATTTTGTTGCGTTTTTTTACTGGGGACTGTTTGTCTTGCTTGGTATCCAAACAAAACACGCCTTTCTTTCCCTCATGTGATGTATGCGAAGAATTAGTGTCGCATTGTTTTAAGTAATTTTAATATTTAAGCGTATACGAGTTGTCATACATTAATCAACACATTCTTTTGTTGTTTTTTCATATTACGTAATCATTAACACTAGTGATGGTATTTAAGAAGCTTAAAAAATTTCTGCACTGTAACTGATGAAGGTCTTAGACCGAAACGTTTTTATTAAATTTTTAGTTTTTAACTTTTTTTAACGTCAGAAGTTGTCCGTCCTCGACCCTTACTTTATATCCATATTTATTTATATCTATATATAATTAACTGAATAAATGTTTGAAAGCAAATTTGCTCTGAGTGGGATTTGAACCCACGTCCCCCCGCATACTAGTCGGGTATGATAACCACTACACCATCAGGACAACCACGCTGGCAACGCAGCAATCGAAGAGGTGATTTATGTGGCTGCGAAGAAGTGGTTGAATTAAGCCATTTAGCAAATATATCTTACCTCCTCCGCGCCACATTCCCCGACCAAAATTTGACGTATCCAAGTATCTGCACCCAACAAAGTTCATCAAGCGGATCTTCTTTTTTTACCACATGATACTCTGGGACTTGGCCGGGGACGAAAAACTTACAAATGTGCTTTGACAGTTGTTGATGTTGCCAGCCGATTAAAGAAGCCGAACCATTGACCTCAGGTTGCGAATGCTTTTCAGAAAATTTACAATCGTGGGCCTTTGAAATGGCCACAATTGCTACAAGTTGACCCCGGCCGCAAGTTCACTGGCGCTGTCTCTAAAATTATGAAAGAAATTGGAGTAACTATTCGCCGTGGTCGTGTGGATATTCACAGAGACCAGGCGATCGTGGGACGTTTTAATCGCACCCTTGCTGAACGCCTCTTTGGGTATTAGTATGCAGTCGAAATGAAACTGTCACCGAGTCGGTGGTTTGACTGCCTACTGTTGTCTCTTCTTTGACCAACGAAGTGAGTCGGCTGACTGGCAAAAAACCCACCGAAGCAATCAAAGAAAAAGCTGTTTCAGCTAAACCCTCAACTCCTTATTTGAGACGGGTCGGCGTGAACGAAAAAAAGCTCCCCTCCAATGTGAATGTTCGCTATCTTTATCAACCCGGTGAGCTTGAAGGTGGCCAAAGAAGAGCCATCGACCAATCTGGTCCTTGAACTCTTTTAAGGTCGAAAGAATTGTGTCCAAACCGAATGAACCTGCTGTCTATTGTTTGACGGACCTAAGCGCGGTTTTGTCTGCGAAGAGCGGCGGGTTGTGCCTCCCGATACACACCTGCCGCCAGCTCAACCATGAAATTCGATCGGTTCTGTGTGAATACCGTCTTCCAATACCACCGCTTGTCGAAATAGGTGCTCAGACCCAGCGTCTGCTGCTTTTAAGTGACTATCTGTCCGTTGATCGTGCGGAAGCCTCTGTTTTCTGTCCTGTCGATGCTGTCTTCAAGTGTGGTCTTAAAACGCTGCCAGGTAATATCATTCTGTTTCTTCGACACCCCTTTTGGGCTGAACTTCGCTCCACTTTCCTTGTCCACGTAACAACATTTTGAGCATAACGGAATCATCCGGCTGCCGTCGCATTCCAGTTTGAATAACCCTGGTGTGCGCTCACTCCACTTATTCCATGCCAGCCACTCTTTCTTTTTTGCTTCAAATTCATTTCTTAGCTCCGGTCTGACGATTTCTTCCAAACTGTCCGCAGAAATGGCCATGTATTTGCTCTCTGTGTCCATCTGGATAAGCTCGAAGTCTCGGCGGTCACAATATCTGTCCGAGAAGTCGTAGTAGAACTCGAGCATTCTCAGCTTGGTCAGCTGATAAACCGCAATTCCGATTTGGAATGGCCGCCTGATTGTTATGCAAGGCTTCCTGCTTTCCAGCTCATATGCTTGCCGGAGCTTATCTAGATCACTGAAGTAAGCGCTTCGCAAAGCTCTGTCCACCACCTTCTCATCTTTCGTGTAGATGACGTCGGTTTGTCTCTCGACCGCTTCTATCAGTTGCCATATCCACTATTTCCCAACAGTTTAAACACATCTGCTAACATCTACTTGCTTTTCTCCTTGTCTCCTTCTCGGCGCGCCTCCGTTACCTGCTCCACAACCAGGTGAAGATCTTTGTTGTGAATTGGTTCATAATCAATCGTTCGCTACACAGCTTTAATCACTGCTCCATGCTCCACATACCAACGCAGCAGTGGAGCACATACCAACAACTTCTCTGCTGACAGTGCGCCCATCAGCTTTTTTCCGTCTCCACGCTTTCTGCCAGTTCGCTGCAAAAAATCCAACATCTGTTGTGGCACGGCTTCCTCTGTCACCACCTTGTTATAAAAGAATGGATACATCTCCTCAAACTTGGGCCACAGCACCTCTGGGATCTCAATGTCTACTTCAGCAAAGCCAAATCAAGACCCGTCTTTGATTCTTGGTACAGACCATTGAACTTCCTGCATGGGACACCTGTAGTGGACCAGCTGTTCCTTCCCGTAGGGCATTTCCCTCAATATTGTGGAGAGGTGAAGGGCATTGGCATCGTAACCAAGGATACGCTTGCAAAACCGCGGTTCATCAAAGCGGTGTGGTCGCAGCTTAGTAACTCCGGTTTCGTGGTACCTTTTGAACACAATGCTTGGTCCTCCGACCACAACTCCTTTCAGCATTTCGTATGCTTCTTTGCTTGGACTGAATAGCTCTGCACCCTGCTCGACCGTTCCTCTGAGCAGATAATGTAGGCTGACTCCCGGGATGCTGACGGTGTCTTTTAAGATGTCAATTCCTTTTTCCGTGTAAAATCTTCTCATTTTTTCCAAAGCTTACAGCCCTGGTACTACATCAAGGTTGTTGTAATAACGCAACGAGTCTGCGAAAGTCCTCATGTTTTTCTCTTTGAACAGTTTCTTGCATTCGCGCCATTCTTCCAGAGTGAGGACGAATGCACCTTTCATTCTTGAGTACCATGAAGGGTAATCCAGCAGCCCTGGGTAGTCAAGTTTGTCCGCGCTGTCAAACCACTCGTACGGAAACCATGACTTCTCTCCGGTACGTTCGTAAGCCTTCGTCCACGCATCGTAGCTGATCCCTAGGCCAATATAGTTCACAATATCAAGGAAACGAAAGTGTGGGTCAGCATGAACATAGCTGTGTTACCCTTTTTCGCCACTCTGACCTTGTTCTTTACTTCACATAGGTGGTCTGCGAAGTGTTCTTTGATCAGGTTTAGGTCGTGTTGGCCTGAGTTGAATCGGAGCACAGGCACTTGGTCACACCATTCCTCGATCTTTGTACGTTGCTTTTTTGCAATCAAGCATATGTCTTCCGTTATGAACTCTTTTCGGACTATTTGTCTTATTTCTCTTCCTTTCCTTTTCAGTTCTTCCACGAACTTTCGGATCAGTTCTGCGGGATCTCGTTCCAGTGTGTCACCAACGCTCACCGAAATTGGCACGTGTCTGTTTTCGAATGTCAGCGCATCTGTTACCTCCCTTCGTTCGTTCTTGTCAAGATACGCTTCAAAATTGTAAAATATCGCGTGTGGGTAGCTTTTTGTTTGCCGCTTAAATCTTGAAAACCCTGCGACAAATGCACACCCCCATCTCTCGATCATTTGGTAACCAGCTTTTCGCAACGATCTTGTTCGCTTTAAGGTTTCTTGATACAGCTGTTCGCAAGTTTTGGTTTCACCAGTTTTGTTGTCGCGGGTAATTATTCTGTCGCGATCTGCGTAACACCTTGGGCAGCCATGCCAGAGGCAGCCATGGTATTGAAATACTGTTTTTGTTTTTTGGTCGTAGCCGTCCACTGGAAACCGCTCAATATGTCTCTCCCCTCCGTGCCCACACATCGCGTGATGGATGTGCGTTTTGTGCTTTTTGCTTTCTTGCTCCAACCACTGCAGTGATTCTTGCGAACCATTGTTGTATGGGAAGAACACTTTCTCGTATGCAGTCGTTGGAGCTTCGACTCGTTCGTTTGGGCATTTGGTCACTGTGTTTCCTTGCGTGCATGTTTTAGCGTGTCGTTGAAGGCTACAGGCTTGTGTAACAATGAACGCACACATATGTTCTGGCCACTCTATTGATATCTTTGATGAGGAATGCGTGACCTTCGTGAATTCCGATCGTAAGCAAGTCCTTTACAACGTCTGACGTATTCCTTCTCAGATGCCATATCACTTCTTCAACTTCACGCTCAGGCTCAAAGAATCTGATGCCAAGCCAATCTGTCACATGTTTTTCCCGGTTGAGATGCCTTTCAACCTTATCCAGTTTGTCCAATGATGTTTTTGGACAGTCAATCAATGTGGTTCTGGGTTGTTAGAAACTCTTTGCCAGCTCTCGAGCTGCTTGTGTGCTTCGATTAGGACGAGCTCCTCAGTGAACAGCTATGCAGCGCCAGAGAAACAAGTTGTCATTGAAGGTATCCAGTGCTGCCATCGCTTGTCCGCGTGCAGCATGTGCTAGATTGCGCAACCAGTCTGGCAATTGGCCAGTGCCTAACAGCGGTTGTCTGTCAAGCACCGCCTTGACTTCGACGGTGGAGAATCTCAATGACAAACACCCATTTGGTGTTAGGACGCTCGATGTTCTCCCGGCTTAGCAGAGCATTCTCCTGCTCATTCAACCATTGCTCTGCTTCGGTAAAGGTGTTTCACCAAGGCGAACCTCTTTTTCGTGTGTAAAATACCATTTCCCGCCCGTCTTCGATGTTCTCAAGAATGGCTGCAAAGAGATACCTAATGTAAAAAGCTGTGTTGATTGTGTTTCTAAATTTGGTCATGATAGTTGGTGTGAGGTTTTCTTCCAATCTTTGTGTCAAAACCCATCTGGTGAAACGGCGTCCATTCTCCTCACTCTCAAGCACGTCAAATAATTCAAGAAATTCATTCTGATAATTAGTTATTGTTTATCTTCCATGTGGAAGGAATAGATCAAAATCTTCAAGGATTTCCTTCATTTTCTTTCCCTCTTCTTCCTTGAAGGTGCCATTGGTTTGGGTTTATATTTGGAAGGACGAAGTGGTCTCAGTAACCGCTCCTTCGCTTGCTCAGGGTTTGGTTCATCCATTATGTTCTGAACAACATCACGGAGTGGTTCCGTATCGTAGTTTGCTAGCAATTGCTCGAGGTATTCGTTTAAATTTTGGACATAGAATGTATTTGCAGCCATCACGTCAGTGAGGTTATACCTTAATAAGCCATTTGTTCAATTGGGAATACTTAGGTTGGCCGCGGGGGTTTTCTCTTGTGACGTAATTACTATTGTTTCCCCTGTGATCAAATTACCATTTCCTGCTTGTCTGACCATGCAAAAACCTTTTTTGTTATGCATCACGAAACTTCCCGCTTGTTTATTTTTTGAGAAGAATGGTGGCGAGTTTTTGGAATCCATTTGTTTCATGAAGTCAACGACATGGTTTGGTAAAGGGGGAGAGGGTTGTCCTGACAAACCAACCCGCCAATACGTAGGTTTATCATTGAAAATTTTCGGTTTTTACGGCTTTGTTCAGTTAATCCTTTCCTTCCACGACCCATTAACCTCAGGTATGCTAATTGCTGTATATGTCTAATTAGGGTTTTTCCCTTGTGGTGTAATTACCATTTCCTGCTTGACTGAGCATACAATTTCCACTGCGAGGCAGGAGCTTTTGTCACCGACACGCGCATGTGCCATCGAATAACTGTTTTGTGTTGTGTATATCCAATTTGTTCGACGGCACAGCCGTCATAACTTTTAGATGTGAAAGTGGAAATTGGGTTGGGAGCTTCTATTTGGCAAACAAAGCTTCTATTTCTGCATGTATTTGATGACTATACCGCCATCTTTCAAGATTGGAATAACTTCGATATACTACCACATTTCAGAGGCACGTGGACGGCGGGGGATTTCCCTTGTGGCGTAATTACTATTGTATCGAATAATTTTTTGTGTAGTTTATATCTAAGTTGTTCGACGGCACATCGGTCATAACCTTTAGATGTGAAAGCGGAAATTGGGTTGGGAGCTTCCATTTGGCAAACAAAGCTTCTATTTCCGCCAGTATTTGATTACTACACCAATTACTACTTTTACTGTTACAGTTTTAATTCCATCACTGATGAAGATCGAAGATTTTGATTAAAACGTCTGTAATTTTGAACGTTCGTTTTGTTTTTTAAGCTGGTGTGAAACGATTTGTTTGAATTTTTATTATGATCCCTGAAAGCAATTTTAGTATTTTAAGATAGTAAGTTATAATTGGCTTATGACGTGTAAATGTCA
>Ga0126336_10002009_pt1:0-10000 | contig 11284 bp, 9 predicted proteins | sample SidCmetagenome_FD_92530 | JGI IMG/M metagenome (GOLD analysis project Ga0126336, IMG submission 92530) | Coral microbial communities from El Islote,Puerto Morelos, Mexico - Siderastrea C C metagenome | ecosystem: Host-associated > Invertebrates > Cnidaria > Coral | place: El... | reverse complement strand
TTCAGAACAGTTTACCTCGCCTGCAAACAAAAATTGAAATCTGACAGAGGACATGTTCAGAAAACGTTAAAATGCAAAACACAGAATAACAGAAGATCTCTCTGTCAAAATTTTACGAGACCAGTGTCAATAGGCCAGTATTTTTCTGAGTTTTCTAGAGACAAATGATGGAAAAATCTAACCACTGGATTTTCTGAAAATAAATTAAACCCATTAATTAATGCCGGTTTATTACCAGCTGCGGTGCCATGGCAACGGCACTTTGTCCAATAAAACATACCAAAATATCATCGTTTTTAGTTGAACTTGCATCTTGCCAATTTTGGCTGCCAACTGCCAGTGGTTTGAAAATAACGATGAATAACGCATAGGTACAAGAAAACTGTGTTCGGCCACCTTAAATAATAAAAATTGTCTCAACGGGCCGGTTCTTGGGGTGATTTGAAAAGTCGCCCGTGTAAACTACGGGTGATTTTAAAGTGACGGGGGTGATCGACCTACGTTGAAGGGATTATATTAAGGGATTCGGTTCCACTTAGAATGTTAAAATCCAAACAGGAAATATAATGACAGAAGAAAATTTTTTATAAAATATCAGTTACACTGTGTATTGAAATGTTAATTTTGATAATTTGTCATTCATCCAGGCAATCACCCTACTTTGTTGTTTCTTTTATTATCTTCAACATTCTACTTAACAAGGCACCGATATGGCGAACCGAATTTTAGCTTTGGTTCAGACCAACAGAAAATTGATGTATGGAACAACAAAACGACCAAAAAAAGTCAGCTAAGGTTTTTAAAAGAAAGAAAGACTGTGATCACCTCACTGAGCAGTATTTGTCATTAATAAGTTTTACCGCTGACCCGGTATTCAATTGTTTTATCGACACGCCTTGTCCAAAAACCTGTTTTTCAACAATTAATAGGTAATAGGGAGCTTAAGCGAGGAGAACTTTGACGTTCCGGACGTAGTCTTTTTTGCTTTTCACTAGCAAAATTTTGCTCCTCATCAAGGATAAGAAAACACCACTTTCAACGGCTATGGTTTAATCTAATAACGTGAAATCGTGCGAAGAGAGACAAGATTTCGCTGCGATTCATACACCGATTTGATGGTGTTTTTCGTGTGATTAGAGGAAGCCTTTATGACGTCCTCGCATGCGCTCAGCTGTTATCCCAATAAAATTGCAGCCAAATCGTCGAGAAACACAGCAGAAATTGCAAATGTTAAAAATCACCGGGGGCACTTCCCAATATAAATGTGACGGGATTGGTCCCGGGGAATTTTGAAAATGAACCCTAAAAGGTACCAGGACCTCACTTGTTGGCGTGACTCGAATTCATTTGTACCCCCCAAGAAGAACCAAATCTAAAAGAAGACATTACATGTATGAGTTAGAATGGGTTAGGAGAATTACCATTTTTCAGCTAGCTGATTTGGACGATTTTCTGCCTACCTCGACAAACAAGTATTGCACTATTAAACATAAGACTTCTGGTGCAACAAACACTGAAGTGGTTTTCTGTAAATCTATTGAAAGCGCATTTTTCTTTCAATTGTGGATGTTGCGTTTTTGTTCACAGGTTATGTAGTCAGTGTGTTAAAATCATAACTTAAAGCTGCGTGCCTTGTACTGAATAAACGATGAGTTAGCCCTGCGACCATACTTAAACAAAAGAAACTGTACGAGTTAAGCAATGCTGTAGTTCTTAAATCGTAGCTTAGTGCGCACAATTTCAACGTTTCTGTCTGCTGAGGTCGAAAAGTGTCACTTGTATATGATGGTTCATGATCGATTCCAAATAAATCTGTTCAGCAGACTGTCAACCCTTAAAGGACCTCGAGGCAACATATTACCATTACTGCAATCAAACAAGCACTTATATTATCACCAGCCTCAAACAACGATCACAAAATTTGCCCTTTGTTTTTTTGGCGCTGCGTTTTCCTTAACTGCTTTTAAACAATAACATCATTACTGTTACGAGGCAAATTGTCGTATTCAAATTATCTTATCCCCGAGCCCCAAACAAGGATCATATAATCTGCCATTGTTTCGTTTTCGCGAGAGATGTTATTCCCGTAAGTGCTATGTTTGTCGTAACAAAACAGTTATAGATAAAACAAAATAGCAGGTTGTTAACAGATAATATTTTATAATCACATGTTTTGACTAACTTAACCTCAAGAACTCGTTTTACTATTTATCTTACCTGTCTGTTCGAATGCTCCTAGATCCACTCAAGTAAAAATCAGTTTTAAGTCTGTGAACTTTCAATATCTTCTTTTGTTCCTATTTTGGCGTACTCTTGAATAATTCATGGTGTTTCACTGAGAATTACTTAATCTTCCGCTGGCTAAATTTAACTCATGGTTGGTCGGTCTTTGACAGGAATTACCTAACGCGATTTTTCCACAAGCTAGGAACCATGGAGTTTTGTTAAATAATTTGTCTTGTTTAGCAATAACAAATGAAATATTTGATTTGAAACTTTGAGGAAATTTGAAGGAGTTTTGGTTGGAAAAGGGATTTTCTTAATTTTTTCTAGGGCGTGAATTATTAATACTCCAAAACTTGAAACTACAGGGGGAATACACGGTTCAATTGAGCGGTTAAAAGAGACCAAAACATTTCACAAAGGTTCTTTCAGATAAATAAAATCCTTAAATATGGCTTCAATTGAAGTTCTTTGTCTTAATTTCGACGCATAAACCAGTCAGAGAAAAGAGCAGTTGATTTAAGACATGACGTAATGATGTTGACAATTATAAATTTCTCGCGCAGGTCCCATTGTGAGACTGTCCGCCCACGATCAATATACAAAAACACTGATTCTCACCGCCTGTCAGTAAAGGTTGCACAAAGACTTGACCTTTCGACAACTTCTGTCAAGTGAGGAAAGTCGAATTAAGGTAAACGGCGAAATTGGTTTTATTTCTAGGAAGGGGTGTGTTAGGATTTCAGTAGGAGTGGCCATCTTCAGTGCTAGTTCTATTCCTTTGCTTGTACACGAAGGCGGTTTCTCGCTCAGTTGGGCTTTACAGGTGACCCATTTCATATTATAGGTACTGAAGTTCTTCTAACAAAAGAAACGTATTCGTTTGGCTAAACTCAATTCTTTGAACCTTGAGACAATGGACTTGATACAATGTCAAGATGACTCCATTTTGGAACAAACCTGCAGAGAAAAAACAGATACAACGTTCTTAAAACATAGACGTGAAAACACAGATTTTTATCTTTTAAAACGCAGTTGTGCCTTAAGCTATCCGTATTTTTTTTTAGAGAAGAATGCTTTTAGATAAATTAAGGAGTATTTTACAGTTAAAATAGAATTCTGAATCCTACTCGTCATTAAGGTTTTCACCGTAACTTTATTGGAACTATTCAACTGTAACGAAATTGTGACAGCTTTTTCAAAGTTCAATTAACGGCACGTTATTGTGTTTCCTCCACAGAGAAACGTAGGTCATGTTTAGATTAACACTTGCCTGCCTATTCCTCTTTATTGCTTCGTTGGAAGCTAGAAAAGGTAACTTTTCGTTTATTTATTTATCTTGTTTAATTGACTTCATCCGTGCGATTTCGCCCAGGCTAGTCATATCGTACAAACAGACACCACAGTGATAACTGGTATAATCGCACGCCCGTGGTTTTTGGTCTTCCTTCCTTTGTTCGTTTACTGTCTTCGAATTCGAAGCCATTGGATTCCATTAAAAACTGAATTAGAAAAGTTAAATATTTTAGATTACTGATAAGTGAATAGAAAAGTATTTCAAAACTTTGCGCGCACCCATTCGCCACCTAATTGATAGCAAAGTTCTTTTACTATTATACTAAATTGTGACATAAACTGGCCTGACAGAAATCTTAACAACATCTCGTTCCATCTAAATTAAAATGACGTTTCGATACAGTCCCTTTGGTCGTGTTAAATTTAAGACAATTTAAGGCAATTACTTCTTTTATTACAGGAACTACACAGGTTCAATTTTTCTTTAGTTACTTCATTCGCCTCGAAAAAATTAATTTAATTCAATTACTTTAATTTAACTTGCACTATTGGTATCTTGATACCAAGTTGCCCGAATGGATGGACCTTAATTTAATGTTTTGTAAGTGAAAATGTGTCTTCAATTACAGTCAAATCCCTCCTTATGAACACATCTATAAACTCTATCTCTGTTATAGAAACTGACACCTTTTGTTAAGCGTAGTCCAAAATAGACCAAAAATTAACATTAACTCTACCTCTGTGATACGGGCACCTACGTAACACGGACACTCTCCCTGTCCCGTCGGAATCTGTATCAAAGAGGTTCGATTTTACCTCTCTTCAATATAGTTGAGAACTTATTTAAAAAGAAATTTACTGTGTTTTTATGGCTGGTTTACGCGGTGTTTTCATTTCAGTATCCCTTAAGAGGTTCTTTGTTAGACCGGAAATGAAACAAAGTAGCAAATATTAATTTTGCTTCAACAAAGAAAAGCGGGGAAAATATTGTGTTCATTTCGAAACATCAATTGTAATTAAGCTAGAACGTATAATTAAAAGAGAACGCAACAGCATTTTAATTTGTTTTGCGAAACTGATAGTACACGAAATCTGAAATTTTAAATACAGAAAATAAACAGAACCTTCCTTTTATTACCATTAGCCATGAAAAAACGCATTTTCCCCCAGTACCATAATTTAACTTGAACAAGAAATTTCAATTATGACTATGAACGGCATTTTGCTGGAAGACAAACTGATTGTCACAAAAGCAGGTACCCTGAATGGTCATTACACGCTTGAACGCGTCAGGCCACATGATACCGCGCGAATCTAATCATGGACTAAACAAGAAAAGACAAAAATTATACTCTAGACCATAAAATACTCCAAAAGTTTTTCTCAATTAATTTAGAGCTTTGCTAAAAGTAAAGAGATTAGATTAAATTGCAGCCGTTGAGGGAACCACCTTGTAGGGCCATTACATAATAATAATTTTTAACTTTGGTATAGCACTGGGTATAGGCTTAGACACAAATATCTGGATATTTTTTGAGATATTTAAAAAACTTCCAGGATATTTAGAAAAATTCTAGATATTTAGGGAAATGGCGGCATGTTAGGGATATTTGGAGTTTTTGTTCAAGCTCTAGGTGTTTATTTTAGTAGTTTCTTGACGTTTAGAGCTGGTTTACCCAATTTCAGCAGTTTACCAATAAAAATTGCATCCCATGAGGCTTCTGGCAGCCAGTACAGAACAAAATGGTGGAACCGAGGAGGAGGCCTGTGGTTATGCTGAAGCCCCTGGTTATGTTCTGACCTGTTACAAATGCTGTGAAACTGAAATACGACCAAAAAAATAAAACGTCTCTTCCTTTTGAATCAAATTATAATAATCATAGCAATTACACAATATATTTAGACAATTTTTCGGGGATATTTGGCGGATATTTAGAACATTTTTTGAGAATTTCTGGAAACATATTTAGACCGCTTTTTGAGATATTTGTATGTAGGCCTAACAGCGTAGCTTAACTGTAACTAAAACCTCCACTTTCACTTTGCAGTGACAGAAGCATATCTGCATCATGGAAAAATTGTCAAGATAACAAAAGAAGTGGAAGATGAACCAGGTAACAACTAAAGGAAAAACAAAACCGTCTTGATTGCAAAATGTTCATGTCACATTGTTGATCTTATTTCTTGTAATGTTTATTTCCAGAAACGTTAGAGAAGCGTGACGCTAATCCCTGTGGTTTTGGATGTCCTGCCTCATGTGCTCCCGCTTGCACACCATCATGCTGTGTCCCGCCACCACCCCCACCTCCGCCACCGCCACCACCATGCCCTGTACCTTGCCCACAGCCAGGACCTCCCGGACAGCCAGGATGCATGGGACCACCCGGACTTCCCGGATGTCGGGGATTCCCAGGCGCCCCTGGATGTATGGGACCCATGGGACCAATGGGACCAATGGGACCTCCTGGAACACCTGGATGTCCTGGTCTCCCTGCACCTCCACCCCCACCTTGCCCGCCAGTGTGTATTCACTACTGTATGAGAATCTGCCCACAACAGTGTTGCACACCTCCTCCTCCCCCAGTGTTTCTCCCTCCACCACCACCTCCTCCCCCAATGCCAGTTTGTGCTCCATCATGCGCACCAACCTGTTGTCCTATGGGAAAGAAATAAACAGCACTGGAGCGCTCAGTTAACACATGATCAGGACACGCTTTGGTGGAGCAGGAGTTAATGGTTCTTGGCGATTTTTCCTGAGGAAGAAACAAAGACTGTAGAAAAGAGAGTTTGTTACTTTTTTCCTGAATGTAAATAAAGACGGTGAGCAATTCATCGCGCAAGGAATGAAATGGCATCAATTTCAACCTTTTTTTTTAAACGACTTATTTTGCAAAACACAACCGGCAGACTAAATAAAGATCTATTTTAGCAATGTGTCGTCAATCTTTTCCATATTTAATAAGAAGAATTTACCTAAACAATTAATCAAACTGTAGTTGTCAATGCAAAAGACCGAATTGTCAAAAAGAAAACAAAAGTTTTGGGAATTACGTTTAATGATCCTTGCAAGTCCTACTTCAAAACCAGAACGTTTTTTAAAGTAATATACTAAGTGTAGCTACAATTTGTATGAAATAGACATATTATGATAAAACTATGAAACGGTGTTAAATAATGAGAGAGCGTGAGAGAGTTGACCTGTGGACAGCCTCGTCCACACGCCTTTACGCGCTCTTGAGTGACAGTGGGAGGTTTTGGGGCTAAACCCGATAGCTCTGGCAAGTCCTTCCTGATGAGCTTGACAGGTGAGTTGCATTTGATTACACGCCAAGGACGACTGGAAACGACTGAGCTGTAGCCATTTTTAGTGGCGTGCTTCAGAAGCACTAAGGTGGGAAATTTCCTAGGATGTACTCACTAGTAGGGTATAATTTCATATATAGACTTAGCCAAGCCGAAAAGGGGAGCTCCACATTTTTTTGGCTGGTACCTATTCATTTGTGAAAATACTCTCATTCAAGTCATTAAATGAAGAAAAAAGAAAGAAAGAAAAAATGTCTCTTCTGAATATCAAACTCCGTTCGCCGGCGTCGCAAACCGACATACACACCACTACACTAGGCACGCTGCAGTTACTTGGAGATGTTAATTTTACTACTCATTACTTTTCCCGTGACAACATGCCGTGGACATGAACATGCTGGTGTTTTTCCTGTGCAAATGTGTTTGGACCACAACAAAAACCATGGTTGTGGACAGATTAATATACCAGAAGGAACTAGCTCTGCTATATTTGGCTTCGGGACCACGGCCAAAGACTGCGAACTCAAGCGTTGTGACGGCCGAATTCGCAGAAGAACCGAAAACAACAATGAATTCGTCGAAGGCAAATTTCGTAACTTGAACTTTTTGCCTTCCACCAAAAAGATATACTTCTTGTTAGCCGAGTTCGATGTCCGTACTGTAAGTTACGGACCGAGTGTTTTCCTCACTACACCTACCATAAGGAGTTCTTTCCTCCTTATGGATTTGACAAACCATAAGGATGTTCGCGTGAAAATTTTTACAACACAGACTTTTTTCGTACTTTTGCTACATTCAGATATTAATGAGTCACTCTTGTCAGAAATGCAAAAACATTGTGGGGTCACCGACTCGTTTTATAGTTGATCATGAAGCGTCGACAAAAATACCCCCATTTTGAAAAATCGGCCCTCATAACTCGACGTGACCGCAACGGGTACTGGTTAAGAGATGTTTTAAGATATTTACTTGAGACCAACTTTAATACTCAAATTTCATTTCAGAGGGTCTTTAACCGGTGTCATCTTTTCAATTAAACTCAACATTTACGTTGGAATTTCCAAAGGCTGTACAGCCAAACTAATAGCGGAATTTGATGGCGCAAAGATAGTAAAATGGCCATCAGAGCCATATAACTCGACATTATTTCCTTAGCGAGCGCGCTTAATGCCTGTCGTGGCAGACATTGCGACCTGAATTACGTGCGCTGTGAGGATGCAGAAAAACAAATAGCGAGAACGTCCTTAAGCTTGGTCTAAAATGTAATAAACTTTTCAGAGAACCACCTTTAGAAACAAACAATTTTTTAGCCTGTGGTTTTTATTCAAAAACCAAATTTCTTTACAATCATAGCAAACAGTAAAAGTTTAATCAGTGGCTTATTTTGCTCTTTTTGTCATCTTCCTTGTCTTTGCTTTCGTGCTTCTCCTCTTTAGCATGTTCTTCCTTTGTCTCGGCGACAGGGGCAGCAGGGTATCCGTAGTGGTATCCGTAGTTATACCAGTAGGGGTAGTGATACGGGTACTGGTAGTGGTAAGGATAGGGGTGCTGAACAGGGTGCTGGACCACGACCTGCGGAGCCTGAACATGAACCACTGGATGTGTCGGAGGGTGTGTTGGTGCCGGCTGGTGTACGTGTTGGTACGGGTAATGATAGGGGTAAGGATAGGTGGTGTGGTGATCGTAGGGGTATCCGTAATGCCAGGGATAACCGGGGTGCTCATATCCTGGGTAATACCAATCGTTTGAGTTACCTGTAAAAAAAATGAATTATCGGTTGAGCATATTTAGCCTAATTTTCACAGACTAAGCCAAAAGTTATTTGACTTTGTTAGCCAGTAGTTTAAACATACAGTGAACAAAGAATTTAGGAAAAAAGGTGGAAAAAAACCGCAATTCAAGGCAAGAGAACTTTCAGGAAACAATAATTTTCCAGGAAATCGAACATGAAAAGCTTATCACTTCAGCAAAAGCCAGTCTCTTATTTAATTTCCTCTCTTAAAATTTCCAGCAACAGTTAGTATGAAGGCTTGAATCGCTTGAACGCTGTGTGTTTCATTTAGCCAAGTGTGTTTATTCAAATATAAGATTTCTCGCTTCTTAACCTCGATGAATCCACTTGAACAAACCCCCTTCTCTTGTTTCATTCATTCTTTCTCATTTTTTCTTTATACAGCGTACCTTTCTTGTCTTTGCCCTGTTTCACTTCATCTGATTGACTTTGAAGGGTAAGCTGTTGCGGTGCAGGTGCCACTGGATCAGCGGAGTATACCTGAGGAGCTTGCGCAACTTGGGCAACTTGTGCAGTGTTAGATTCCAATCCACTCAGGGCCCTGGAATCCACGACAACGAAAACCGCCACAAGGCAACCGACTACTACGGAGGTCCTCATTTCTGAAAGAGATACTGGCCAATTGTCATTATTCTGGTAATCCTTTTATTTCCCAAGATTTCCAAAGAACAATAGGACATTTAGTATCTTGCCGGAAGGGTGTGTGGGAGAGAAAAGGGGGCTTGGGGAAATGAAAAAAAAAACAAGTTGGATTTAATTAATTAAAAAAAAGTGTCAAGAGCTCCACACTTCTCTTTTTCAAAACAATGAAACTTAAGAAGCACTTTATACAGCACAACAATCCGTACTACAGGGAAGTACTAGTAATTGTTTTCCCTAGAATGGTTACAGATTATGAGTTCATCCACAACCTTAAAAGTTGTAACCACCTTTTACAACATTCTTCTACGGCTTTTCTTTTCAACGGTCACACTTTATATAATCAAAATTCCACTCACCGAATCAAATTTTTAAGAACCATTTTTACGTACACAGAGTAACAAACGTCAACTGCACTAGAAAGCACTGCCTAGTAGCTTTTAATATTTACACTAAATCGTTAGGATTCATTCCATATACTACCCAAATGAATTCGTCTACGTGCACAAAATGTTTGTATTGCACCTTACTTGCGTTAAGCCTCTGGTGTAAATTCTTTGGCTGTAGTAGGTTTAAGATTTTTATATAACTCATTGTAAATATTTTTAGATAATTCATTGTAGATATTTTAGAAAGTTAGGAGGGCCACAAGTTTATTAGTGCTTCGCACTATTTCGTGGTACCCTCGTTAAATAAAGTTATTATTATTATTATTATTATTATTATTATTATTATTATTATTATTAT
>Ga0126336_10002008_pt1 | contig 11288 bp, 9 predicted proteins | sample SidCmetagenome_FD_92530 | JGI IMG/M metagenome (GOLD analysis project Ga0126336, IMG submission 92530) | Coral microbial communities from El Islote,Puerto Morelos, Mexico - Siderastrea C C metagenome | ecosystem: Host-associated > Invertebrates > Cnidaria > Coral | place: El Islote,Puerto... | reverse complement strand
TATTGCTGTCAGAGCGTTCGTCGCTCTACAGGTGTAAGATCCTTCATGGGATTTCTTGATGTTCTGAAGAACCAGAGTTCCATTCAACAGAACATAAGAGTCAAAAGGAAGTGAAGACTTGCCATCTTTTGTCCAAATGATTGTAGGACTCAGGTCACTATCAGCCACACACGGTAGACGGATAGTTGAACCAATCACAAGAGTCACCTCTTCAACGGGACGGACTTTGAACCTCAGACGTGAGAACACCATGGGCTGAGCCTTAACTGTGTCTGTTCCCAAAATATTCACTGTCTTACAAATGTATATTCCACCGTCCTTTTTTCATTTCATAGATTGTCAGCGCTCCATTCCTCAAGTCAGTTCTATCGTTAGGTAAACTTCCAGCTGGTCTAGACCACGTTATACAGTAGCAGTACCGGCGATGGTGACTTTTTGTTTCTCTTCAGCTATCAGCCGAGTTGATGACAATAAAAGCTGGGGACCAACTAGAGAGAGAGAGAGCAATATTTAAAAACAGTTAAATACAACTGTCAAGTTTCAAAAGTAAATAACTCCAAGACTAACTGTAAAAACTATGTTTGCAGATAATGAATTCCAAAAGAACGATCTTAAACATAATTTGTCTTTCTTTTTAACAAGTTCTGGGAAAATACTGTAGAGTGTAAGAAAACGAATTTGATAAACAATAAGCTGTAAGAACGTAACTAACCCGCAACTTTCAAATCTCTTTAATTAAAAAAAATTGAATTTTTTTTCTTTTTTGTGGACAAGTCGCTCGTATGTTTTCACATTAAAGTGGATTATCCCAGCGAATTCTCCGATAGTAACGTTATAACCAAGAAACGGACGTCGTTATATTCGGAATTTTATGGGTCTAAAATACCTCTAGCTTCACACTTTGCTGCCCATTAAAAGCGTATTCTTTCCCAAACAAGCTGTTTCCACGGTACCACAACCACTTTTGGAATAAACAAGATGCTACGCCACTCTGTTCGGGTAAAAGTCGTTTACTGTGGCTTTGCGGAAATAGAAAACCCTTTTGAGAAAAGGAAAGGAGTAAAACGTTTTCGTGATTTTTTTCGTGCTAGCAAAAGTGACAGTTTGAAAGCGTCTCGTTCAAGCCAAGAATTTCTTCTTCCCACAAACTTGTACGTGTTGTTTATTTCTCGAGTGCAAACCCAACTTTAAAAATATTTGACAATTCAATGACACTTTTTCTTGAAGCAGTGCTACATATCGAGCTACCCTTGAGGGAAGGCACATAAAATTTTGACAAGTAAGGCAACTTACACTGAACAGCCAGCTTAGCGGTAGCGTTGACGCTGCTCAGCAACTTTTTAGCTTCACAGCTGTAAACACCGTCGTCTCCAGGTCTTACGTCCTTCACAATCAGAGCGCCACTCGACTTTACCACGTGACGTCCAACAGGAAGTGATGAATTCAGTTAAGATCACGTGACATGTGGAGGTGGCTTACCACCAGCTGTACATTTCAAGATGGCTGTCTGACTTTCATTGATTGTTGTTGCAACAAGAGGCTGCAGCAGAAAAGGAGCCGAGATGGACTGGCCTGGTCCACCTTTGGCGCCTTTCACACCCGGCGGGCCTCTAGGTCCCACGGGACCAGGGTCACCCGGCACTCTGAGATTCTCATTTAGGCCCATTGGTCCTTGAGGTCCTATAGGTCCATGTTTACCATGAAGTCCCTCTGGCCCGGGCTGCCCGGAGACCCTGTTCTCCCTGGGGGACCTGGTCTCCCTCGGCTTCCAGGTCTTCCTGGTCGCGCTGTGTTTCCTTTTGGTCCTGAGCGGCAGAGCGTTTCATCTTTAGCACAAATTTGGTTTTGCAGCCGATGAACCTCTTGCTTGATCAGCAGTTTAACTTCAGAGGCTGTCGGGACAGATTTATTTTGTAAATTATCTGGTGAAGAGCGTGTTTGTCTTGTGATGGTGTCTAGAAGTGAAAACAACACGTTTATTAAAAACTATACATTAGCCATCTTCGTTCATGTGAAAGGGATTAACAGAAAAAAAATGAATTAAAACTTTTGTCAGTTCTCAGGGGGTTTAAATCACGTATAACGCGCTAACTAACCAGCTAATCACTTCCTCTTGCGTTACTCACTTTTTTGACTTGCTGGTATTACAAGGACAAATTTCTGACAAAACTGCTCAAGAAAAAGTTACAAAAAGGAAAGACATCTGTGAGCAAAACAATTAAAACTAAATACCAGTTAAGAATAAGAACCAAACTTACCTCTCAATCCTCTCTTCTGCCAATGAATGACCTTCTGAATGGCTGCCTTTCATCTTTGGCCATTGTCCGTAATTCTCTTGTACTTTTCGAAGGATTTTTGTCTCCATCTGATCACAGCATGTTACTGAGTGTGATATCAGTCGACGATGTTCTTGTATTCTGCGTTCCACGTGAATTAGTGCGATACAACACACAACAGACAACAGCAAACCTGAAGTGGAACACAAGCTGTTGAGTGTTTTTCTTCTGTTCATCTGCCTCTCTTCCTTACCCTGTTTTTTTGTGATCTACCTGATTTGTTGTTATAGGTGTTGGACTTCGCAATTGGAATTCAAAATTCTTTGAAGGGTATCTAAATTTTAAACTGCTATCTAACAGTTCAAGAGGAAGGAGTAATGAAAATTGCGTGTAAACAGAATGGTAAACCACCGAACTGAGACGTGATGTAAATGACTGTACTGAGTAGACATAAGTGATATGAATAAACAACAGGAGTTTAACTTGGCTTGATGTTTATACCTAATCGTACCTTTTTGGTACGCTTCGGCGGCACATCAGGCGAGCTTGGTCGAGCCATGGTTTGTATTTTGTTTAGACGCAGTCGAGCCAAAATACCCAAATTCGTACCCAAATTCGTCCTAAGACCCGGCGTTATTTTTTGAGTTACCGTGATCAGTCAGGAGTTCTTGTCATATAGCGCTTGAACCGTGAGAAGAATAGTACGTCGATACCCTTCTCTAACCCCTCATCTGTCATTTTTATAATTCTTTTGTTTGGAGTTTCATTTTCGGAATCTTGGAAGTCCAAATTAAGAAAGAAATTTGGAAAATGCGGCTCCATTCTGTCCGTAAACGTACACGCGAGTGCCGGCCTGTGTAGCCACCTCCAATTTTGGCGAGAAATTGTTTTTTTTTCTCTGTTAGCGTTAAACAAATTACTCTCTCGTTTATAATAATAATAATAATAATAATAATAATAATAATAATAATAATAATAATAATAATAATAATAATAATAATACCTTTAGTAGTAATAGTTTTACGTTTCGTTGTATTTCTGTTGTAATTTTCATCTCTAAAGTCTGCAAAAAAGTGCGAGTTTTAGAAACTGTCCATGTTATCGTAGGATATCAGGTCAGTGACTTGACATCGTAGAAAATCATGACAGTAAACAAGGCTTCTGATTGGCTAATTCACAATTTGGGTACGGTAGGGGATTTAGTACTACAGGAAGTTATTTAAATCACCTTACCAAGGTCAAATGCTGGTGCAAAACCTTCAGGCAGATAAATCTTTTAATTTCGTGATATTTCCCTCTTTTTTATTGCTATACATTAGTTACCAACAAACAAGGAACTCGAGTCCTACTCGCTGTGTTATCCCCTGTAGGGAGGTCGGTACGCCTTGTTCTGCACGGAACTCGAATCCCTCTAATCTAATCACCGCCAAATTATAGAAATTTTTACATCCTATTTTTGTGTTGGATTTCTATTGCACCTGTACATGTTCTCAAGGCCAAAATATTGATTTTGATATGACAGTCACTTCACAGGTCTACATAGTTTACTGAGTCCTCTATACCTTTCATATTTCATGGCAAGTTAGCCACAGCCCAAAACGGCTGAAAACCGTTAACTTCTCAGAGGAAGAACTTTTAAAAGGGTGTATATAGAGGAACACATGAACAAGTGTACTTGTGTCAGGCTGAACTATTTGCTAAAATCTATTGATAGACATTTACCGTTGTCTACTGCAAACACAAGAATGTGATTGGTCCAATTGTTATCGTTTGGCTATCATAGATAACGGTCGCGTGCGTCACGTCCTTAGAATTAAAAGAAAAGTTTATCGGAAATACGCATCGCAAAGCTCGGAAAAGGGTGTAGCGCCAAATTGAGCGATGGGGGTGGGGAAGAGATCGAATTGCTGGTTTAACTGAAAATCTAATAATAATAATAATAATAATAATAATAATAATAGTAATAATAATAATAATAATAATAATAAATTTATTTAGTGCTAATAGTATATAAATATATTTAAAAGAGCTTTCCATAAGTCATAATTATTCATGAATTAAAAGTTTTCTTAAAAAGAAATGTTTTCAGTTCCTTTTTTAAGATGGCGAGGGTGTGGCATGAACGAAAGCGTGATCACCAAGTGTGGAACAGTTGACTTTAAGAACAAACAGAAGAGACTGTGTAGACGACGAAGAGAAGGGAAGCAGGGAAGAAGGGAAGCGAGGTTTTTTTGTTAAAGAAGGTGAGGTTGGGTGGCCACAATGGTCTCTAATGTGGAGTTACGACATTCACGTTCTCGATCCACTGTCAATTGATAGAAAATATTATTATTTTATGTTTGTATGCAATCATTTAGTTGCCTAAAACAAGCTGCAAATACTTGTCCACAGTGTCCATGACTGCCACTCAATTTTCCTGCGCATCGTTGATTTTTTTTATCCGTAGAAACACAGCCTCGTAGTCTTATTGTTAAGAAGGATACATTTTCTTTTGAAAAAAAATTCTGTTGGGATCAAACTGAAGAGTAGAATTATACAAATGTACTGCTTAGTATAATAAAGAAGCAATAAGGGGGCAATAAAAAAGGACTAAACATCTTTATTTATCCATCTTTCACCCATTTTTTTTATACACGGGAACGTAAAAAAATCTTTTTAGTTTATGGTGTCGTGTGTAAAAAAATCATAATTAAATTATAAAAAAATAGAAACTAGAAAAAAAATCAGGAAGAGCTGTATACTAAAATGAACAGCAAAATGTGTTTTTCAGATCTCAGTCTACAGACATTAGAAACGTGTTGTGAAATTAAAGGAAATGAAACCACGCGATATTATGAGTAGACAGAAGTAGTCTGCGTTAAGTGGAATGTTGATGAAAATAATTGAACTACATGTAGATTTTGGAATTTATATTTTTATGTCATCACACAGCAAAGCTGCTGTACGTTTGAACCCTTTTTTACTATGATAGGTGTATGTGCTCTCCTGTCCAGTACTAACAAGGATTTTCTTTGCTTTGTGCTCTGTTAATCTAGCGAAAAGTTTGAACAAATTAATGATTTATAATCTGCTTCTGCTATTTTTGTTTTTTCATAAATCAATTATGTGAGCCATAATTGTAATAATTCAAAAAATGATATTACTTTAGAGAAATTCTGAACCGTATCGTCATGTGGTACTGTTTAAACTAACTGTCACAGAACTGGTTTCAACACTAGGCCTGTCCTCGATTGTCGACTAAGGAATGGTGCCAATCACCATTATTTTTAAAGCTGGTCTAAAGCAGATTAACACAGTGATCATGCTGTGAAATAGCACCTCAGTTTTCCTCGACTTTACTCAACTTTGCTCGCTGCTTTCGCCAGTATCCCGAAACCTGAGCTGTTTTATTGTAAGACGTGTCTTTTCAGTGAGGAGATCTCTATCCTCACGCCATACAAGGTCGTTAACTCGTGAGTAACAACCATAAGATTTACATCCCTGGAAATGTGTTCTGCTTTCTCTGTCGTGGCTGATGACTGCCACGCCAACTCCATTCTTATCAGTCTTGTCGCAGAATACTGTTAATGGTGCAGACCTCCCTCGCCATCTAGATCAATGACAAAATTTCTGATTACACTGCTGACGTATTTTCTTTCCACAGAACAGGAAGTAACTAACCTACTAACAATTCACTTACTAAAAAGTATCTTACTTACTATAACACTAACTGGAGAACTGATTTTGACTTTGGCCTCTATTGCTGTCAGAGTGTTAGCTGCCCTACTGGTGTAAGATCCTTTATGGGATTTCTTGATGTTGTGAAGAACGAGTGTTCCATTCAGTAGAACGTTGGAATCAACAGGAAGTGAGGACTTTGCCATCTTTTTTCCACATGGTTGTGGGTCTTAGGTCACTCTCGCGCATACACAACAAACGAACAGTTGAGCCAATCACTGGAGTCTCCTCTGGAGGAGGACGGATCTTAAACCGCAGACGAGAGAACACCATGAGTGATCTCCAGCTTTTACTGACCCCAGAATGTCATGTCCCTGACAAATGTATGTTCCATCGTCCTTTCTTTCGTCCGGATTCTTCACATCAGTTCTGTGTTTTGGTAAACTACTGACTGTATTGGACCACGTGATACTGGGCTGCGGCTGACCAGTAGCAGTGCAGGCGATGGTGACGTTTTGTTTCTCTTCAACCATCAGTCGATTGGAATTGGCCATGAAAGCTGGGGATTAACTGGTGAGACAGCAATTTCTTAATCAAAATATTTGTAACACGACCACAAGGTTCCTAGTTAATAACTCCTGAAAGAAACGAGAAAAATTATGATTGCGGCAAGGAAACAAGCTCACACGTAACTTGTTTCTTGTTTAAGAAGTTTTGTTGAAATACTACCTTGTGAAACGAAGCGCCCTAAAATGTTTCTGTCTCTTTACCGCTCAGAAATTGTTATTTCGTTTTTCTGGACAAATCGTACTTGTGATTTTAAAGTAGATCAGCCCAGCGATCCCCGATAATAAAAACATAGTAATTACATAGAATTATGTTAACAAAAATAAAAGTATGAAAGATCTCGTTCAAGCCATAGATTTTCTCGTTCTCCCAAAAAACTTCTCCTAGTTGTGACGTTTATTTCTCGAGCTGGAGTCACCCAAGACAAAATACCCGGCCTGTTTGATGACCTGTTTCTGAATGGAAAGACACATGTTTTGCGCTGGTTCTACGTTATACATACATACTGTGTTAATTTTGAAAGAATCAGAGACGAGTATCGGATATATTAATCTAAAATGCTAACAAAAATTTAACGACACAAGTAATGCAATTTACACTGGACAGTTTGTTTAATCCTAGATGGACTGGCCCGGCTCACCTGTCTCGCCTTTCACATCGCGAGTGGGCCTCTGGCACTCCGAGATCCCTTTAATGTCTTTCGCTTTTTGACGTCCTATAGGTCCACGTTTACCAGGAGTTTATCAATGATTTCACGCTCAGTAGTATTCGATATGTTGCCATAAAAGTTGAGAGATCCCAGTGAACAGCGATGTGTTCGTAGGATAGGTTTTTATCAGGAGCATATCGTAATTTTACTTGTGTAGATTGTGAGGCATACACAGTCGATTTCCGGTTTTGATTACCTAATAGTCTTGTGTGGTGCAATGTTTGATTTTGCTGACGTCACTACCGGAAAATGCAATTTTGCGGTGTTGAAACATTCAATTCACCTTTTGCGGCTTCTCTTCATTGGCGACTGTTTCATAAGAGAAAACGGGAAACACGAATGAAATGAGTTGTTCTCTTAAGAGACGAAAAGAGTCATTTGATATTCTATTTTGACAGCGTCAAAATAGTCACTGAAAGACGTGTGCATGATGGAACGCGCCGTTGATTTGTCGCTTACCCCATACGCGTAACGACCTAAATGCGATGCAAACGAACAGGTTCTCGCGTGCGTACGTTGCTAATGAATCCACCCCTTGTAACGCAAAGCCACGTGTAAGAGCAGGGCAAATATCGTAAACAAAATAGCAACGTGATTCCAAGGTGTGAACTAAAAAAATAAAATGCGAAAATACAATCTGCACGAAAAACAAAATTCTTCGTGGGTTGAACATGTTAGACAATGCACGCTAGTGTCCTATGGGTTATAGCGTCCCTACCAAGATAGAATACCACTTGGCCTGCCGCCTTCTATCTTTGCTTGGGGCAGTGTATCCCATACAACATTCACGTTCATTGTCCAACCCTTACTAAGCATGCCGAAATGACGCATTTTTGTGCGCGTGTAGTTTATAGATCGTTACAGATATCGTTTTCTTTTTGCACACCAGAAGGGAAATTTCAAGATTAGAATAACAGCTCTACCACAAAATTATTAAGAAGAATTCAAGTGGTGTACTTTTTATTGAAGGAATTCAGACGCTTTTCAGAAACAATTTGCAAAACTAAAGGCTGTATTAACGCAGTCACGACTGCATTAAGAAGCTGTTGACACATGTTCCCTACCCCTTTCTCTGTCGAAAACGACAAGGACGACAACAGCAGTGGCAACGTTATTTATACACGGTTAGCTAAAAATGGTTAAAAGCTATAAGGTGGAGTTGTGTCTAAAAAACACTGTTCTGACACAATGATCAATAGTCTGTGAATCCAGGAAAAACTTGGAAAAAATAAAAATTATGGCTTCTTACGGTGCTTTTTACTTTCTGAAAAAAGAATCAGTAAGGATGTTTGGGTAAAGCATTTTTAAAATTGTCCTCTGTGAATCTCGCAACGTTTTCCAAAAATCTCCTTCCCACTTTCCTTTATGGTCCTCCCTTTTGAGGGAGGAAACCAAAGGACCTGGGAATATATGTATGTCCGGTAAGTAACTTCTCGATCTCCCAAACATACCAGAAGTATTCGGTCCACACACACTTGTGAATAATTTTTACCACGTCTTTTTCTAACTTCGATAGAAGTACACAAATTTATGAGCAGAGTAATGCAAAATGCTGGATGAAAACGCGTGAATTACGACCAGTGGATTTAACATTTTGCTTCTTTGTAGGAAGAGGGAATTACCAAGGAAAGCACGGGTTAGAAAAAAACAAGAAACGTATGACACTACGTACTGTAGTTCTCTTGACAGCCAATGACAATTAAGAGGTATGCCCTTTGCTACGTCGAACAAGTTAAGCGTAAAGCTATTTAACAAATCATTAAACAGGTAATTTTTATTCCACTGCTATTATTATCATTTCATGAATCGATTTCACAAGAAATTCCGAAGTATAACGGGGTACGCTCTATATTGATTACTCGAAAACCTTTTCAGTCTCCATTAATTTCAAAGTCTGCACCACATTACCATAGCGTTTATACTATGCCGTAGCACTTTAATTTTCCCAGTGTGTGGTATCCTTGCTCGCTGCTATCCCCAGTATCCCCAAACCTGAGCTGTTTAACTGGAAGGTGCAACTTGTCAGTGAGGAGACCGCTGTCTTCATGCCACACAAGGTTATCGTAATCACAGTTACAGCCATAACTGGGGTTTGCACATGATCTGGTCATTCTGCATGCGCACTTACTATTGCCAGATGCTCCGCCCCAGTATGTCATCTTAGTAGAATCACGTGACACCCACCATCCATAAGGGGGATAGTTCTAGGTCCCGCAGGACCCGCAGAACCCGGGTCACCCGGCATTCCGAGATCCCCTTTTAAGGTCCATCGGTCCTTGAGGTCCTCTAAGTCCATGTTTACCAGGAGGGCCCTCTGGTCCGGGTTTGCCTGGAGGCCCTATTCCCCCTGGGGGACCTGGCTTTCCCCGGGTGCCGGGTCTTACTCGTCGTCCTGTGTTTCCTTTTGGTCCTGTCCGGCATAGCGTTTCATCTTTAGCACAGATTTGGTTTTGCAGCAGACTTAGCTCTAGTTTGATCAACAGCCTAACTTCAGAGGCTGTCTGAGCAGATTTATTTCGCAAATTATCTAGTGAAGAGCGTTTTTGTCTTGTGATGGTGTTCTTCCCATCTAGAAGTGAAAATATCAAATTTAATTAAAAACTGTACATTTACCTTTTTCTTTCATGTGAAAGGGAAACAGAAAAAAAGTGAATCAAAACTTTTGTCAGTTCCCATGGAAAATAAATAACGTATGATGCGCTTAACAGTGGGGGCGCGGTGGTGTAGTGGTTAGCGTGTACAGTGGACTTCACATCTGAAGGTCGGTGGTTCGACGCCCAGTCCTTGTCATCGTATTGTTTCCAATAGACAGGAAACTTGATCCACATTGTCTCTCTCCACCCACGTGTATAAATGGTACCGGCGACATATACTGCTGGGGGTGCGATGCGGTGCGATGCGGTGCGAGGGACTAGCATCCACGGGGGAGTAGCACTGAATACTCTCAGTTACTTCATATTGCAGAAACCACGATGAGCTCCGGCTGCGTGGGTCTCCTTGGCTCGTGCGCGACTTGACCTACCTTACCATAACGCGCTAACGAACCAGAATTAATCCGGTCTTGGCTGATGTCCAGCCAATCATTTCTTCGTGCATGACTCACTTTGTTCATCACTAGTATTACAAGGACAAATTTCTGAATGAAACTGTTCAAGAACAAAATTATGAAAAGGAAAGGAAGGCATAATCTAACAATTAAAACTAAATGCCAGTTAAGAATAAGAACCAAACTCACCTCTCATTCCTCTCTCCTGCCAGTGACCTTCTGAATGGCTGCCTTTCATATCTTGCCATCGTCCGCAATTCTCTTGTACTATTCGAAGGATTTTTGTCTCCATCTGATCACAACATGTTACTGAGTGTGATATCAGTCGATGATGTTCTTGTATTCTGAGTTCAACGTGAATTAGTGCGATACAACACACAACAGACAACAGCAAACCTGACGTGGAACACAAGCTGTCGAGTGTTTTTCTTCTGTTCGTCTGCTTCTCTTCTTTACACAGTTTTTTCATGATTTAAACTTTATCCCAAGTGTTCGACTTCGCAATTACAGAGTGAAAAATGTCATCTAAATTCTTTGAAAGGTCTTATTACTACTAACAAACAGTTTGAGAGGGGGGATTAATGAAAATTGCGTCTAATAGTAAACAGAATGGTAAACCGCCGAACTGGAACGTGATGAAACTGAATACTGACAGTAAGTGATATGATTAACGACAGAAATTTTACTTGTCTTTGCTTGATATGAGGATTAAGTACTACAGGAAGTGTTCACCCTACCAGGGTCAAATATTAGCCATTAGAAAATCTGTTAAAATCAAGTCATTTGGATAAATCGTAAAATTCCGACTGGTTTTTTTTTGCCACTATCAATAAGTCATCAACACTCCTAAAACTCGAGTCTCACTGGTGTGTATTCCTGCACGTTCCTGGGGTGGTGTGTACGCGTTGAAAATTCCAAAACAATTATTCTACTCGGGCTTGCTGGATATCAAATGATTATAACCAACTCGGCGCTACGCGCCTCGTTGGTTATCTATCATTTCATATCCAGCGCGCCCTCGTAGAATTATTGT
>Ga0126336_10002007_pt1 | contig 11290 bp, 7 predicted proteins | sample SidCmetagenome_FD_92530 | JGI IMG/M metagenome (GOLD analysis project Ga0126336, IMG submission 92530) | Coral microbial communities from El Islote,Puerto Morelos, Mexico - Siderastrea C C metagenome | ecosystem: Host-associated > Invertebrates > Cnidaria > Coral | place: El Islote,Puerto... | reverse complement strand
TGGCTTGTTAGCTCAATTGGTTAGAGCGCTGCACCGGTATCGCAGAGGTCAGGGTTCGAATCCCGGCAAGCCTGATTTTTTCAGACTTTCTTTTCGCAACTGCATAAGTTGCGTTAATAACTGTGACGATCTTCTTTACATGTATTTCTTCATTCCGCAGTTCAAATATATGAATTTCATATATTCATAATTTCACACACGATTAAGTTCTTATCATATCACTGCTCTGGTATCTTGAAAAATCAGCAAAAGCTGCAAAGCAAAGTGGTATACACTAAGATATTTCAATAGGGTTGGGGTGTGCATCAAAACAACGTTCAAACCTCACAATGCTGAGACTGCAGATCTGTTTCTGACAATAATTAGTGATTTCGCGCTATTACATTTTATGAAAAAGGGTAAGCGCAAAGTGAAAAATCTAACGAAATCTTACTTGCTTTTGAGGAGCAACTGACCCTCGTGTGGAGGCAGTGGTCATCAATTCGATGGGATATCTTAAAGCAAAATCCTCGGGCTATTTGCTAAACACGTATTAGCTGAGTCTTTTTAAAATTAATAACGTTACGTTTCCATTGGTGTAAAACTCCTGAGAAAACTGACCTGATCAAAGGTACCGACACAAGGTTTATTGCCAAAAATCTCTTACCTTTAAGGTTCGTGCCCTCCTGAGTGGATCAAAGACAAGGAATTGTGCTTCCTCTACAAAGGAGGTTCCTTTACTTTCCAAGAGGCTAAGTCGTATTGCGAGGTAGACGTATATTTAATACTTCATTGTGATTTTCCTTTAAAAAGTTACGGAACCCTCGTTCATAGTAGGCACAAAAGCAAACAAATGATGCTCTTCGAAGTACCTTAACTACCCAGAAAGGTAACTCTAGGTTTTTTTTTTTCTACAAAAACATACACGAAACACCGAGCGCTATTATTATCTTTAGAATGTTTGGTAACGTCGTAGGTTAATTTGATAGATTCACGCAGATCCAACTTTAATCATTGCTGCATTCAATAAGTCAAGCTAACCGTCAACCTGAACAACGCAATAACAAATATTTACCTATAACGACCTTTCAACTGTTTTCTACCATCTTTCTCTATTCCCGTATTTGCATTGTTTTGTCCATTAACCTCCCCTTTCCTCCCTTTGCCTGTCGCCTATCTATTCCTTATTAAATCTTGCATGCTGACGATAATTTTTATTGTCAATTGACTCATCACAGAATTATGGTGGGAATATCATCGCCATGTTCACAGATGACGACGTGACACTTGTGACCTATCTAAGACGTAAAGAATCTCTGGTTAGACCGACTGCTGTACCTGCTTTATGGACTATGAAGAGGAATGTGTTTAGAGGGGTACGAAATAACTTAGAATTTCACTAAATTTTTTTAAGTTAGTAGATGTCTTTTAGTAACTGTTGATGAGAAGTCGTACATTTGACCAAAATTTTACAACCAATGATGCGTTTGACTTTTTTATAGGAATATAATAGTAAATCACTGGCAGAAAATGGAATATGTTCCGTTTTGGACAGTTATGGGAATATCACCGAATCTGGCTGTGATCGTCTCCGTCCATTTGTTTGCGTAAGGTGGCCAGGTAAAGTATTCTGACATCATACATCTTAAGGAGATTCCTCTCCTATTGTGATTAACGATTGCCATGTATAACAACACTCTCTTTTTAAGCCAATACTTAGCATGGTAAAAAAAGACAGACGGAAATGGCGGAAAACATGTTACTTCCAAAGAATTAGCGAGGAACGCAACTTAATTGTAAGACCATGAATGAACAGAAACGGTTGCCAAATTCACATTTGTGTATGATCACTTTTGGTCTCATCTCATGTCTGAATTATGTAATTTACTTTAATTTAATTTTCACTACCATAAACGGATTTTTTTTTCCAAACTCTTGTTAGCAACCTCCGAATTGACTGTTTTGGTTATAGTTGTTTTGTATTTTTCCAGTTGTTTACTGCCCAAATGGTTGTTTTCACCATGGGGACTGCGTTGGAGCCATCTGTTTCTGTTATCCCGGATGGACCGGGGAGGATTGTTCTCAGTTTCACTGTCATGACTTACACAATTGTTCGGGCAATGGTAAATGTATGGGTCCTAACGTCTGCAAGTGTTATCCGGGATATTTGGTAAGTTCAGTTATTCAATTGCATTTCACAAGCGTTTTCTGTCCTAGTTAATCTTAACCTTGAATATCCCGAATGAAATAAAGGTTTCATGTCTGCAATTACCACGCGGCTTGATAAAACAACATGTAACTGCCAATACTGCGTCATTACTACCTAATAGTGACGTCTTGTCTTCACAAGCGTCTTTGTAAGAATACCATAATATCAATTGAAGTGACCTTAGTCATTTATGCGACATTTGTTAATTAATTAATTAATTAATTTATTTATTTATTTATTCGTTTGCTTACTTTTTTATTTGACAGGGCCTTGGCTGCACATATTCTTACTGTGGAAAGTACAAAAACTGCACTGATTGCGTTACAGATCCTTTTTGTGGGTGGTGTGACGGCTCTCGTTCATGCCTTGGAGGCTTTGCTGAGGGTCCTCCCAAGATAAGTTGCCCTGACTGGTTTTACTACCATTGTTACACGGTAGGAAATGGGAAGAACTGCTCAAACGGCATGCCGGTAGGTATACTAATTGTAAAGCAAATCTTGTAATCGTTGTCAACTCAACCTTGAAATTGAGCTATTCAGATAAATAAATGGTCGTTTTCTCCTAAAATAGATCGGTGACTCCCAGTTTTCAATGCATGAATTTAAATGGCATACCGCATTCTGCCAATCATGTATTAGACGAAAACCTAGTCATATAAAGCTTTGTAATTGTTTATCTGACAGAGAGTAAACTGCAGAGGAAAACAGTGCAACTTTGAGGATAGACGAGCGTCTATAGAATCCTGTCAAAAGTGCAGAGACCTCGAGAAATGCTATAAAAATGAGGTAACAACAAAATAAGCTGCAGCATTTGATTTACTTCACTGGTACAAAAAAGTGGCCCTTGCTATTATATACGCAAGGAATGTCTACAGACAGAACCTATTTTTTCTGTTGTACTCAGTCAACTTAATATAGCTTTCGGGAACCTGCACCTTTGTCGAACAAACACATACAGTCCGAGATTATTTAACTAGATTTTATCCCTCTCTCAGACGGGTACCTCGCCTTAATAGACTGTCGAATGAGATGTCATATGCAAACGTGTCGTCCTTCTTTCCTGAATCCGTTTAGTAATTTAGCCAAAACAGTCTTTTCATTTCTGGGGTTACCGATTCTAATGTTGTCAAGAAACGATTCAAGTTTACCCTTCAAGAGAAAAAATATTACATAGGAATAGACAAGGTACACTTCTCCATTTTTGTTTGTTTGTGTGTGTCTTAACTGTTTTTTACGCCTACGCCTTCAGCTGACAATAAATTTAAATGAATTTCCAGGAAGGAAGTCAATGTAGAGCTTGGAATGAGACAAGATGTCCTGGTGGAAAAGTCCAAGTAGACTACACAGACCCAAAGAGGGTTAACAACGTTGAACTTGCTAAGAATGTGAAGCTGGTGGAACCAAACACTACAACTATATACGCATGCCCAGTAATGTTGGATAGACAAGAAAAGGTGTCCCTCGTATTTGTTGCGCCAACAGTCTTGGATGTTGAAAAGGGCGACATACTTTGCAGTCCTCAAGCGGGTGGAATAATGCACAAGATAACGGCTGAGATAACGGATGGTTGGTATTAACTATCTTGAGTATATCACTCCAACTCAATTCTTTTTTAATGTTAAAATAATAAATTTCACAACTTGTACTGTCAAAGCAAATTAACCAGCAACCTAAAAATGGCGGTGCTCTCTAATGGTTCCACTTCAAGTTTCCATTTATAGACTCACATTATATTAACTGCAAGATATGGTGTCTAGATTTCCATCGATATTTGGCCAGTGGTTATACTTACGCATGCACATATGTTATGTATTTGTGACGTACTTTTTTCGAATAGGTCCTTTTAAAGTGTTGCTTAGCGCTCCAGTAGGATTAGACGAAGTGATTAATTATGCGGACTTCAGGCAAGAGACGACAATGGAGTCTGTAGATGACGAGTCAACCTTGGAGGAAGAACCGAATGAACAAGATTTACAGGCTCTTATAGCTGGCAACATTACAGTCAAGCAAGCCCAGATAATCATCCTTGAATCCGGTATGGGAATAGGACAATAACAACAGTAGTGGTGTAAATTAAAGTTAGTAATTTTGAGATCACATCCAGTGCAATCGAAGAACCTTAAAAAGCATTAGTGCCCTACATTTTTAGGATAATGATGATTTATTTACAGGTATGCATCTTTAGCATGTAAAACCAAATATTAAGTGTGAGAAAGACAGACCACTACAACTCTAAGTTACGTATTGATTGACTGATGATGAATGGATTGATTGATTTACTGACTGACTGACTGACTGACTGACTGACTTACTGACTGACTGATAGTTAGATTGGTTGATTGATTAGTTGATTGAATGATTGATTGATTGATTTGGTGATTGATTGATTGATTGATTGATCGATTTATTGATTGATTGATTGATTGATTGATTGATTGATTGAAATCTGTTCCTGTCATTTCAGCGACATACAAATGCCTTGGGCACACCTATGACGTTGGAGATGTCTCAGTGCACTCGTATTACTTGGTGATTGAAAACAACCTGACTGTTCCCAGTATGGGTGACATTCTTGTATCCAATTCGAGCTATGGATTTATTGAGACCGTGGTTGCAGTTCATGACGCCACTGAGGACACATTCTACGTGGAAACAAAGCTAAAGCGTTGCAATGAAAATTCTCGATTGGCTAGTCGAAGGTCTGTATATGAACACGGTATACCTGTTTTAAATGCAAGTGATGGTTGCCAAAGTAAAGTGGTTAATAGGTGCATTCGACATTTTTTAAATATTCAATTATTCTCCCATTTTCAACTAGACTTAGTTACAGTAAACGACGGTTTGCCGAGTCAGCTTATTGCAGTGGAGGCGACAACAGCCAAGGACTAATAGTATCAGCCAGGGAAAAAACAGATAAGCACTTTTCTGTCAACGATTCCATAGTAGGAAGGCCAAGCAGTGGCTTTATTGCCAAGGTAACACAAAATACATGATGCTTCGTCTTTATTTTCTAGCGATCGTGAATAAAAGTATAAAAAGAATAATAATGAAATAAATTCAATTTTATGTGGAGTGTTAACAGTCAAATTGGGTTTCTCACTAGCGTAGGAGAACAAAACAAGACTTTCTGAACATAGCGAGACTCGCAGCGTGCTCTTTTATTTACTGGTTTCAAACTTGTGACACACTTTCGTGAAAATCGACACAAAGTGATTAAAACCAATTAAATTGTTAAACTGACCATCGCCCATCCACAATTGACCATTGCTCACCACTAGAGTTCTCGTAGCTCAGTGGTTAGAGCATCCAACTAATGTACGGAAGGCCATGGGTTCCAATCCCATCTGGAACTCAGAATTTTTTCTGAGTTTCCTCTCTCCATACATCATTTTATTTTCATTTAAATTGTTAATATGGCATAATTGATCGCTTACACTCAAATAAAGGAAATCAGCTTTTCGTAAAACATGCACTTCTAGCCGATTGTTCGGAAAACACATAATTCCGTTAACATTAATTGTAGAGACTTTTGTCAACTGTATTTTGGGGGAAAACACAAAGTTTGGTGACTTTTGCAAAAAATAAAAAATAAAGTTATAAAAGGATTTGACTAATTTTCTTCTTTGGAACTGAGGGTAAGAACTTGGCGATTTAATCGACAGACGCAAATGTTAAAACCATATACATAAACTCCCTAGGGGCGAGAAAATTAAAGTTTGTGATTGAATAAGTTATAAATTGCCAGCAGTAACAGTCAGGATTAAATATCGTAATAAGCCTGCTGTTTGATACAATTACATGACTTCAGACATGGACAGCCGTATCTAACCTTCCTTTTCCCGTAGGTTGTGAAGGTTAATTCAGTTGGAGAGTTCCTATTAGTGGAAGTGATTTCGGCGCAAATCAGTGGAAACGGAACCATTATCGCAGCCGTTGACATAAGTCAGTTACAACATCACCGCAGGCGCACCAGGCGTTCAACAGGAAGAAATCAGAAGGCCATAGATATACCAATTTTCAACCCTGGTCAGATAACTCACAAGGTATTTTAATTTGGTAATATCAATTTGTACTTGCTGTAAGCAATTAGTTTGTGACGGTAATGCTGATATATATATCTATGAATTCAATAACGTAAGGGTTTGTAGTGAGGTTAATGAAAAGGGTCCGCTTATATTACAAAGAGATAAGGAACTCTAGTACAAGAGTTTCCTCAGTAGTCGAGACAAAGTTGTTACAGCCAACATTTTTATGCAGTTGTACCCTCCCTTGCTACTTGGGACATCTCGAGTGCCACGAGCTCTGCAACGGGAAGTTATTTTAGAGTCCGATTCTTGCCTGTAAAGTTTAAATTATCGAGCTAAAAAAAATCATATGGTCTCCAGATCAGCAAACACTACTAACTCACACTTTTTTTTTTGGCAAAGCTTTCGGTGGCCAACTGAGAATACATCTTTTTTCGGGCATTTCAATGCATCAAACATTAAATCCAAAGTTACTCCGAATGACGATCATATTCTAGCATTAAATACTTCTTAGCCAATACGTTTTTATGGCCGAAGTATTACAGCCGATTTCACTGCTCTGTGCAAACCCGGGTTTCCCAAACCTTATTCGCCGATAAAGAATGACCCATAATAATATAGCGGCGAAGGAAATTAATATTCTCAGATCGTCTGCTTTGGTATAAGTGACAGTTTTTTACGAAGTCTTATACACCCGCCGAAGTCCAGGGGGAAGTGGTTACTGACATAACTAGACAGTTTGCTGCTTTTTTCACCTACAGTTTCTGTTATTTTCACTGAAAAGCTGAAAACCACGCATTTGTATTCCAAAACAACTTGTCCACATGCTACTTTGTATGACGTCATACATCGTAGACATATGAACCGATTCTTGTCATGTGTCTAAGGGATATTCGTACAGCTACTTAAACGTCAGATGCTGATAGAAAAACCCTCTTGACAAAATTGAAGAAAACCTTATCGGCCGAGGGGAGGGGTTGATTTACTCTCCCCTCCGCCCCTCCCCTACCCCCCTACCCCCTTTGTAAGCCAAAGAAGTGGTACACTCATTTAGTATGTAAATTTCAATAATTATCTCGAAGGAGGGGAAGAATGGATGGGAGGGAGGAATGATTGAATGGGTGGATGGATATATGAAGGGAGGGTTGGAGGGACTAAGGGTTCGATGGACCTATGGACGGATGTAACATTGAATCAGTGAAGAAATAAACATGAAAAAGCAAAACTAACTTTCTTGCGCTAGGGCTAAATTAAAGCTTAACACTAGAGTTATCCTAGCTCCGAAATAACCGTTTAAGAAACTGTACCTCTTAAAGTGGTATGGTCGACCTGGCTTGGAAAATAGATTTTCACTCATTTCTTGTGTGTTCTGAGAATTTGCTGTACTCATTGCTAAAAGCACAACCCCCTTAACCATTTATTTATTTATTTATTTATTTATTTATTTGGAATTTTCGGCTTACCCGGGAGAACGCGCGTGGTGACCCAACTTTAAGTATCAAGTGACAAGAACTAACAATCTCTGCCCAAAACAAACACCTCAAATGAATTTTCTGCATGACGAAACCGTGCACATGGAGTAATGATCCAAGCACCATGTTCAGCTCTTTATGATTACGGGGGCCAGAGTCCGTTCGTAAGGACCACATGTGGTAGTGTGACGATGTTGCCCTACGTTTGCCCAGAAGCAACTTTACTCCACGAAGATTTTTGCAGAACAAAGTCCTCGATGCGATTTGTCCTCTCAAGTCAGATATCTCAGATTATGCAAAATGGACAATTATCCATTGGCTGGTAGCTTCTCTTAACAACGAGGCAAATATGACAGTCAAAAAGGGGCACTTCCCCGAGTTAGGTTTGAGTCAATGAAAAGCCAAATTGAGTGGTTATAATTGTTTTACAACAATTATGCCCACGCTCAGGTTTATAATAATGGTGAATGAGCCACGAGATCAGAAGAATGAAAGAAGTACAATTTTCATATTTATACTAAAATGAAAGCTCCCAAATAAGTGAATCGTGGCATAGTGCGTCATATGCCTTGATTAGGGAGCCAATCTGGTATCTAAAAACTGAAAAGCTTAGTTTATAACTTGCGTACAGCCAAAAAATATGATTATAGTTTGTATGCAGTTGATAAGCACCTTGGAAAAAGGGAGTAGGAAAAACCCACAATTTGAGAGGCAAACGTTTTCATCCCTTTGCTTTAACAATTATTACTGACAGTATTTATTAAGTCGTCAGTGCCCTAAAACGTTTTTTTTTTTCAATAGATGTTATCAACTGCAGAGGCAACGATCCAAGCACGTTTGACGTTCTCTCTTCGTTTGACTGCTTTTGTTGATATCGAGAAGACATGGATAGGGAAAATAAAAGATGTTTCTATTGGTTTAAAGTTACAAGGAAACCTGGAATCTTCTTTAGAGATGAGCATCGCTGGAGAACTAAGGTTTGTTGAATGCTAGTGTTTTTGCCTTGGCCCGACTGTATTCACTGCAAGAAATTAAGTTGCATCGAATGTTTTGTTGTTTACCCTGATGACTAAAGGTATAAATAGTGACAGAATCTCAGTTTAATTTACTTTTCGTAAGGAAACACATAAAATTAAAACCACTTCTTCTCTTTTTCAGCTCAACTAGAAGTTTTCTTTGCCGATAAAATTTTTAGGGAAAATAACAACTTTTTGGGGAACATATCAATTTTAGACCAATTGTTCTCTTTTCAGGTGAATTCGAAATACTCGTTGCAAAAAATTTACTTATCTTTCGCCAGCTCAGCACACTTCTCCGTTCGCTTTCCTCTAAAGCCGACTTGTAAATCACAGTGTTCTATATAGCAGAAAATTGAGACGAAATACCTCTTATTGAAATTCATGGATTAGGATGACCAAAAAATGACGGACGGGCTAGCTGGAATAACGTTCCCCCGGTTTTGTAGGGGAGGCTCCGGAGGTTCAAACCCTTACCCTTTAAACTACTTTTTTTTTACCAAAATGATACCCCTTTCATATACCTAGAGCAAAATTGCACCTCTTTCTCATACCTCAAGGATAAGCCAAAACAATAGAATTTCCTGGTATCGCCACGTTTTTCCCGGGTTTTCAGTCGTTCTGATTCAGTTGCGTAGTCATTTCTGTCAAAATGTGGCACTCTTTGATATATTTCGCTTCGTCACCATTTCTTCCACTTTGCAGCTGATTTTGTGAACCTTAATTAAGTATGCTAAACTGGAAATTTTTCCCTTCCCTTTTATATACTGCGAACTTGAAGAAGGCACCCCATTCGGGCTGAGCCCCCCCCGTATAGCCCACTATAGGGAGTGCCCCCCGGAATATTCTCCTCTATACTTAACGTTGTCCAGCTATCTCAGGTGGTGTACGATATACTATTAGTATTTCTTATATGACATGGATAATATGATTGCGTTTTCTTTTCATTCTCATTATATATTAGCTATAATGGCGACTTTCCCTCTATGAGAAAAAGACAGCTCGGTAGCACCAAGTACATTCGGTTAGGAATTATACCAATTTCTGTTGGGATGTTCCTGGAATTGACAGGGAAAGCAACCGCTTCTTTAACTGTAAGTAAATTTTGTTCGAAAGTATGGACAAATTATGTCTTTAAATCTTTGCAAGAGGTACGAGGAGAAAAATCTATGGTCATCCAGCTAGCTATCATGATTTCAACTCTGATTTTGTAAGAATTTTACATAATGCCATAGATATTTAACGACAGCCAAATGAAAATTTTGAGAGCTACCCTCGTAGGTATGCATATGTCAAAACATTCTTTTACAGATCAGACGTGATGCATGGTGGAAGGTTGAACTTTTAAACTTAAAATATTTTCTTTAATATTGCAAACTTAGTTTATCGTTACGAAATGGATAGTGTCCTTTTTTGCATCCCGCGGTTCTTTTAGGAGATAAACATCACTTGAGTACGTTTTAAGAGAGTTTTACGGTTCATAAACTTACAAGAAAACAGAAATACCCTGCAGGCCACATAGACCTTACGATTACGAAATACCCCAAGAGAGGATGAAGGGAGAGAGCGAATCCCCCATACGTAGGTCTCTTCCGATGAAGATTATTTGAAATCTATTTTTGGTTCTGTCATACTGCGTTGTTATGAGGACGACACCTCATTGGTCAGTTACAATGACGTCATGTAATTTTGTATTGTTGACATGGGAACAACCTTCGCAGCATGGGTGCGAACTAATAACAAATTTCAAAGAATTACCGTGGGGCACGGGGATTCACTCTCTTACTTCATCTTCTCTTGAATACACGTATTCATAGCGCCCAGAAAGTTGCAGTATAGTTTTTGTTGTTTTGTTTTGTTTTTTGTTTTTTTTGTTTTTTTTTTTAGGGAAATGTTCAACAATCGGTATCCGCCACTGGAAGAGTCTTACTTGGAGGCGAATGTCGTTGGAGCAGAGGAAGTTGTGATGCAACTGACGATTTGGTAAGAAATCTACACATTTCTGTGGTAACTTAGCTACAGAATAACTATTTGTAGTAAACGAACACCACTTTAATGCAAGCTGGTTATCTCTTTTTCTTTGACCCCCACCACCACTTTTCCTAGACATAATTTAACAAATTGGCGAAATCATGTAGTTTATTGTCACAGAACACGACGACCATTAGAGAATGCGAGTACTATCAAATGCCCGAAATGTTTACTGGCAATATGTCATGGTTTTATCTTCTTTATAGATCTTTATATCCTTAATGATGGAGAACTAAACTACGGTCAAAGCTAAAATAAATCGTGTTCTCAAAGAATTACTTTCTTTCCTTAGTATTTTTCCTTCTTTTCTCCTCCTTCACCTTCACCTCCTCAGCCTCCTGCTCCTCCTCCTCCTCCTCCTCCTGCTCCTGCTCCTCCTCCTCTTCCTTCTCCTCCTCCTCCTCCTCCTGCTCCTCCTCCTCTTCCTCCTCCTCCTGCTCCTCCTCCTCCTGTTCCTTCTCCTGCTCCTCCTTCTCTTCCTCCTCCTCCTCCTACTCCTTCTCCTCCTCCTCCTGTTCCTCCTCCTCCTCCTCCTTCTCTTCCTCCTCCTCCTCCTTCT
>Ga0126336_10002006_pt1 | contig 11291 bp, 5 predicted proteins | sample SidCmetagenome_FD_92530 | JGI IMG/M metagenome (GOLD analysis project Ga0126336, IMG submission 92530) | Coral microbial communities from El Islote,Puerto Morelos, Mexico - Siderastrea C C metagenome | ecosystem: Host-associated > Invertebrates > Cnidaria > Coral | place: El Islote,Puerto... | reverse complement strand
TTGTTGTCTTTTTTTTTGCTAAAAATTTACAACCGCTCCTACGTCCCAAATCTTGGGGGGGGGATTTTTCCCCCCCCCCCCCCCACTCTTCTGAATAGGGTAAGTACTCAGTTCAGTTTAAGTTTCGCTTTGTTCTTCAAAATTGCTGAACTTAAAAGTTACCGAATCTTCATTTAGTCAGTAACCTAAGCTTGAGGCATTAAGGTTGCAAATTGCCAAAAGGCCTGCGTTCGTTAATTTCAGATACACTGAGAAGTGAGTCTCAGTGCATCAAATTTTGCATTAAGTTCATCCACAGGCAGCCCAAGTTCGTGACACTAGAGCGCTAGGAGTTTATAAATTAATGATTAATGCAACCACTCGACGGAGGTTACGTAGTGTTACAATGGTGAATTTCAAATTATAAGACGTTGTATGGAGTTTAAAATAGCGTGGATTTTGAATGTTCAGAAAAGCAAAATTTATACTCTAATTCATTAAATGAACAAAATAAACTCACCCTGTGTGTATCCTGTTGCGTATTTGATCCATTTCCATCGTTTTCCGGGCATTTTGAATTTCCGTTCTTTCATTCATGAAGGAAACCGTCGCCATTGTAACACTACACCACCTCCCGTCGCGGGGTTGAAGTTATAAATTCCTCGCACCCTAGTATCAGGAACTTGGGTTGCCTGTGGCTCACCATGATATTGACGTATGTGGTTGTTTAGTTATATTCCAACCTTGTAGTAAGTTTTAAACAGCCACAGACGTTTGAACCATGTACTGCAAAACTTTAAATTACTTAACATGGTGAAACTACTACTGACTTGTTTGAAAGCATGCACTAGCTTTTCAGTTTTTAATTCTTTTTGTGTGTTCTTGACTTATGATAAGAAACGATTACAATCAGACATTTAATTAACTCGGATGTACAAGAAGTTATACTCGACCTTGGCGCAAGGGCAAACTGAAGGAGTGGGAGTGGTTGGAACACCTCTCTTGTTTTTCTGCTTTGTTGCAATTCTATGCTACCTCAACATGGAAAAGGGTTTGTCATTACGGTTAAAGCAACTGAAAAGCTCTGGTTAGGGTCTATTATACGGTATTTTATTCAGTTTTCGCCTGTTTTACACAAAATACTTATTTACCCAGAAAGTGGGGAAATTGTACTAAACGTTTTTCACACTAGACATATACTGCTGTTTGGTAGCCTTTACAAGTTTTCACTAAAAAGGCTTCTGGTTCGTTTTGTGGTCAAACGAGCTTTACTTGACCTCGCGTAAATTATCATACCATATTTAGCAAACTTATCAACCTATTTCCGTAAAACTTCCAGGTGTCTAAGAGATGGATGATGAGCTACTCGAATCAATTAGTTTCTGCCAAATTATCATCAAGTTAAAATATCGGGCAGGTGTAAAAGCGCAGAATGAGAGGAAAGGCCTCCAGAGGGAGGGGGGGGCGGGGGGGATGGGGATAATGGGGATAAGGGAGCCTGAAAAATGGGCGTTGTGCCCAATACGCGTATGATATTTAACACTACGAAAAACAGTGGAGTTCTTACGGGGTGAGGTTCAAAATACCGAGGGATTCCTTATGGGTATAGTTTAAAAATAATGGAATTCTTAGGGGGTAGTATCCCCAACTTTAGGGTTGAAGAGAAATTTCATGGAATTCTTCTGGGGAAAACATAGTTTTATTGGAATTTTTGAGGGTCATATTCATTTTTGATGGAATTCCTGAAGGGTTAACCATTCTTAGAGGATTTCTTGTGGGGTTAAGGCATCTTTTTATGAATTTTTTTAGCGGTTAGAGTGAAAGAACAGTCCTCAACTGGAGGGTGCATATATTTAATGCAATAGTCCAAAAGCCGCGGCCTTTTCTTTGGTTTTCGCCGCCCACGGCCTTTTTGGAGATAAAATTGCTAATTAACGATCTTTTGCAATGCTTACGGGAGCTACTTAGCCACGGATACCCCAAGCTCGTGAGATGAGCGTCAGTGTTACGCAACGGTGGAAATATAAGGATTTGTATGTATAAGGATTGTATTAGGATTTCCAGTGAGTTATAGTTCAATTGTTTACTCTATATATCCTTTTTCGAGTAAACAATGGAACTATAACTCACTGGAAATGTGCTCTAAATCGACCTAAAAACCACACAGGAAACACAAAACGGAGACATGGTAAGCAATTTTTATTCGAAACCCATTCATATTTTTAGCCCCTAGAATTTACCCGTTCTGTCTCTGTAAGAAAATCTCGACTGGCGAAAAAAATTCTCGACACGGTAAAAGAATTTTCGACTGGTTAAAAAAATTCTCGACTCGAGGAAATAATTCTCAACTCGCTACAAAAATTCTCGACCGGTTCAAAAAAAATATCGACTCGAGGAAATAATTCTCGACTGGTTTAAAAAAAATCTGGACTAGAAAAAATAATTCTCGACTGGATGAAAGAATTCTGGCCCAGAAAAAAATTCTCGACCACTTTTGTCCATTATGGCTTTCCATAGAAAAGAACACATTTAAACCATATGTCTGTGATTGCAATAACGTGAGTCAGTCTTTAGCTATAATCTTCAGGCTCCTACAATAATTTCTTGCGTGACCTGAGCTCTTGTTTAGAGTGAAGTCAGTTATATAATTGACCCTTTTTTTCAACCGCGCTTTCCGCTATGATAGGCAGCAGAACACTATGTAAACATAATAAAATCTATGCTGAAGGTTTTTGATCTTTAAGAACAGCCTGAAGCAAATTAAAATTAATGTAAGTAGTGCAGGGAGAACCTCACTAAAATACAACATCAAAGCTCAAATTAAATGATTAATTAAAACTACTCAGACTGTCTTTGTTTTGTGTGTATGCTACTTTCATCCACCGGACATGTTTAGTAGTAGTACAATGGTTCATTTACATTAGAATAAGTGAGGCTTCACCTGGCTGACCAACAACTGTTATTTCATAAAAGTATATAAATTGCACGTATAAAAAAGTGGTCTGAAGCCTGGCGGGTGGACTAAAAATTGTCTTATGAACCAAACAATGACTTGATATCTTTCATTTCAAGCTTGCATGCTTATATCTAAATTATCTTCCAATGTTTGGCTTTTGACGAAACAGGACTTCTCGGGGGCGACTTCTGGAGGTAAAGTAACTACGGTAGCCGCACTCGTTTTTTCTATGAGTCATGACAGCTCTTCGTAGAATTGTTCTCCTGATGCGAAGCCCATAACATCATTTATTATATTCCCATTACTTGATTTACACTTTCGCTGCGAAAGTCGAGTTTTCTCGACATTTAGAGGAGTAGACATTGAACCACCTGTGACGTCATCATTTTTGACGTCACCAGATTGTTTTGATAAGCAGCTAACACAGCAAGGACAGGTCCATCCACACGTGTGTCCATTCTCCACATCAACTAAATTCTGGCAGAACTATTCCAGAAAAACGTGTCCAATTTTGGGTGTAAAATTGGTGGTAAAATAGGCCAAGTCACCTATAGCTGATCAATGTTCCACTTCCAGGTTTTCTCAAGGGCTGAGGCCAAAACTTTTCCACTGCATAGAAAGGGGATAAAAGGTAGAAGATAAAGAGAAAAGAAAGTGGAGAAAAAGGGAAAGAAAAGAAGCGAGAAAAAAATTGGAAATGAATCAGCAAAGGTCCAAATTTTGGCTTATGCGCATGCGTGAAAGCAAAATATTGTACAATTTACAACAAAAACTAGTTCAAAATCTAGTTTAATTGTAGGGAAATGTTTTTGTAGCAAAGTTAAGTAGCATTTGGCAACCTAGCAGTCAAAAAACCGTTTTAATGGTAAGAAATGCGTTATTTTTTAAAAAAAGGTAGCAGTGAGAGGGTTAAAGTATTCTCCTACATATTGTTAACAAAATATAATGTCATTTGATCAAATAGATTTTGTGTCCTGAAATTACCATTAAAAAGCTCGGTTGCTTGATAGATTTCCATATGCCTATTTTATTTTCCAAGGCCTTATATTAAATTTGCTAAAAAGTAAAAAATAAATAAAATAAAATAAATAACAAAAAAAGGTAATTTTATTTGCATATTTATGGTCTCTTTTTTCTGAACCTTTGTGATGTAAACCATACACGAATTCAAATTTTACGTTAAGCTATCAGCCACCGTTCAGGATCCCAGAGCGCCTTACCAACAATTAATTCCGTGCTAATCACCTTGTCTTTTAATGACCAAAAGATCTATCCCTAAAGAGCTCTGCGATCTTCCGAAGAAGATCAACCATCAACCGCAGCCGGTCTTCATTAATAGAGATACCTTGGAAGACCTGGTAGTATTGAAAGCGAAACCCTCCCTTGTCAATCAGCAATGTGTTGTTTAAGAATTTATATCTGATTCGGTGTGATGCAAATTATATTGGATATACGTGCTGTCACCTCTATCAGCGCATTGACAAAGAAAACCATTCTGCCACCGGGAAACATCTTAGGGATGAGCACAATTTGAGACCAAATGATCTCCATGAGCAATTTTCATTCTAAAGAAATGCCAAGGCAACTTGGGGGTCTACTCTACAAAATGCTCCTCATAATAAATAAGAGACCTACGTTGAACACTCAAGCCTGGGGCTTAATATATAGAGGATATACGGTAATTGTTTCTTTTTCTTGGCAACTAGTTGTAAGCCTGCCTGGTCTCCAGACGGCCTTGGAATTTGTCATGGCTTTGTGAGCTGATGGAGACTAAGACAACAACCCCGCGTGCTATAGAAAAATCATGAGTTACGACAACTCCAATCAAGCTTTAGTTATATACGCTGCAGGGTCTCGTATAATTTGTTGTGTGGTCCAAGCTCTTGTTAAATAAAGAAATTGCCAATATCATTGACGTTTTCCTCTATCTTAGGAAACAAAACACTAAACCTATGCTTGAGATTTTTTATTTTCAAAAGCAAATTTACTTATGCAAAGAGAACCCTACAAAAAGACAACCATTAATGCTTAAATAACTTATTAAAACTACTCTAGCCTTATTTGTCTATGTATACGAACCTCATCCACTGCACTATCTTATTTGGCTTTACAACTGTTCATTTGCATTACAAGTAGGCAGCAGCGGGTTGATCAACAACTGACAACGAGTAAGAATATATTATAATAACTCGGTTGCATGTGCCCAGCCTGACAGATGAACTAAAGACTGTTTCATAAACCCAAAGATGTTCCGTTACCTTTCATTTCAAGTTTGTATGCTTATATATGGATTACCCATTTTTTGGCCTTTAACGAGAAGTCGACTTTAACGAAAGTCGACTCCAGGAGGTACAGTAAGCGTCCTTATTTCTGTTTCTTTCCTGGAAAAGCTGGTTTACAATTAGTCTTTGTTTTAATTTCTGATTCGCAGCACTCTTTGTAAAATCGTTGTCGTGATGTTAAGCCCACAACAACTTTTCCATGCTTCCCCAAACCGTAAAAAACCATTTTCATGTACATGATTATAATATTTCACTTACTTTTTCAAAATATTTTGCAGAAATGTCATTAAACCTACAAATACTTATGTAATATTAAGGTGGCCAAAGAAGCCTATTTAAAGAAATTTAGGACAAGAAATTACCAAAGCTACAATTGTAGGTTGCTCGATAGATATCCTTTTCTCTCATTCACTTTTTTTTCAATGGCGCATATCAAAATTGATAAAGAGGTAAAACCTGGAGGAAACCTCCTTATTTCATATATTGATGTTCGTTACAAATTTTGTTTCTTCAGTCATTGTACTGTAATTAAACTGTCGTTTAAGTAAAGGCAGATATGTCAGTGACCTTAAAATGTCTCTTGCGATATTAGGTTTTTCTTAACAGTACACTTAAAACACCTGACATTTTCCAGATTTCTCGTCAACCCGACTTGCTTTTATTGTCTAGAGGAACTTTATGGGGGAGAGGTTGTAAAGAAACGTAATTCAAAACAATTAATTACTCAATCATTTTCTGTTTCGATTTTGTCGTGGGTATTTTCGTGGCACCCAGTGTGTGAAGCTGCTCTTTAATCTTAAACTCTTCACAAGGGGCTTTAATTTTTCATAGCTTTCAGCGACCCAGCTTGGAGTCTAAAACATACGCCCATAAGCGTTTTCTTTCATTAATATTTAGCCCTCCGGCGTACAAGTTGTAAGATGGGAGGGGGGGGGGAGATGATGTAATGCCCCACATGGCATGTGTTAAGCAACCTTTGAGAAAAACTACTGCAGTTTTTCATTCACGAGTAGGCCAAAGATAATAACGAACGATCAATCAAATCAAAGTTGATTCACTATATTTTTGACTGTGTCGCCTGTCTCCATTTCAGAATGCCTTCTGTCATTGTTTCAACGACGCTTACGTTACTTTGCAAATTCAAGAAAACAGCACAAGCTTTGTCGGAATTTAAGTTTAAGGTTTTTTTTATTAAGCTATTATTAAGACTCTCTTAGCCGTATTCAACTGTCGTAATTCTGTCATGTTTGATAACCATATGTTACTTAACAACCTTAGTAAGCCCAAAGAAAAAATAGGACATTTAAAATGAAAATTAAGTTTAAGCGTTAAGTGGCCTTTTGATGGATCTAGCAGACGAAGTAAACATAGGCCTTGAGTCAACAAAACAGACTAGCCCTCTTTGTTTTCAGAGTCTTTCCAATCTATTCTCTTGACAATCCGCTTCTGCAGGCAATGAAGGAACGTCTTTCTGCAAGTACTCTTCTTCTGAATTTTTTTAAAATAAGTTTCTTTACACTAAGAGAGTGAATCGCCATGCCCCATGATAATTATTTGAAATTTATTATGAGGTCGCACCATGCTGCGAAGGTTATTTTTATCTGTTGTTTCCATGTCAACAATCTAAAATTACATGATGTCATGCTAAGTGACCAATGAGGTGTCGTCCTTCAAATAACCACGCAGTATGACACAGAACCAAAAATAGATTTCAAATAATTTTCATCGGAAGAAGCCCAGGTATGGGGGATTCGCTCTCTTCCTTCATCCTCTCTTGACACAAGCAAGAAAAATACTACTGAAAAGTACATACAATGCTAAACTAAAAAAAAATATTGAAGGACGTACATTTTTATTTAGTTTTAGGATTGGGATGTTAAAAGTTTTTGTTTTATAGTTCGCTTAATTAATTCAGGGATCTCTTCCGTCCTTTTACATGAATAAAAATATTTTTGGACTAATACTGCAAAGATTCCATGCAAAGTTTCGACTTAGTGTTGAAGTGGTGTCTGGGGAAAGATTTTAATCCCTGAAAAGGGTTAAGTCCGTGTTATGTTCATTGTTGAAACATAGTTTACTTTCGCCCGTAAGAAATTGGTGTCAGCAGAGCATTCGAGAAACGCATGTTCTAAGGATTCAGGGCGTTTACAAAAGAAACATCGATCGTTTGATCGATTTTAACCCTTTAAGTTCTTGTTTACTCACTAATGTTCAATGTAATAAATGAAAAAGAAAATTTATTCCTTTTTTTTTTAACTCGATCTGATTTAACTTTGCCAACATTTGTTGAATACAGGGTAAGCTAGACACTTGGGTCTGCTGATAGTAGGCAGATCGTTCTCGATTTTTACATCGCCCAGAATGCTGCCACGCATCCCAGACTGTTACTGCTTACTACAGCGAAAAAATTTAAAGGAAATAAGGGTGCCAGGCGGCCAAACAATAGGAAAAAATCCCTCCTGAAAACGACTTACAGCGCGTATGTTTTACAGGGTTACGAACGTACTACTGCTTTTTGAATAGTAAGTACATGGCTTTTGAAGAGGAGACTTCAATGAAAATAATGAGAACTTTTTAGAGATTTTATTAAAAGTTGCGAAATTTGTCCTAAAGTTAATCTATTTCAATGTTTTTCTTGTATGCAAAAATATTGGAGCTGTCTCAAGATTGGCCTATGAAACGACACGTGTAGCTAGCAGATCAGAATAATAGCCCAGATAAGATTGGGATTCGAACTCTCTACCAGTAGACATAAGAAACAGTACTTCCATCGCTACCTTAGTTATGTATATATTTAGATACTTTATTTAATACATATACATCGCAGCCAGAGGCTGAATTGCGTATAACAATAAAAACTACTACCTCAAGTGCAGTTTTTTTCCGGTAATCCGTTAGGCCATCTTATTGAACTGTGTTGATCATAACTGTATTATTTTTGCCTAGTAAATCGATTGATTTGTCTGAATCGATTCTTTATGTAAAACAATAGGACTTCCTCCTTAATTTATACTGTTGCCGAAGATTTTGTGTTTAGATTTATTTATTTTCTCAAGGACCTCTTTGAGGACTACACCAGTAAAAATGCTTCTTTATTGGATATGTCTTTTTTGCGAGTTTGCTCGGCTTTACATTTTTTATCATAAGCTATTTTCACTAAGCATCGTCATAACAAAACTACAGCCAATACCACCAGGAAACAATAACACGTTCACTCAAATAAAGTCAGGCATAAAATTGACAGAAATGTGCAATTAGTGAAAAATATATGGCCAAGTAAAAGGTACGATATAATTGCACACGGGCTGCAAGCGCCAATGTGGTAGGAGCTTAACTCCATTTCTGTAGCATGGAGAAGCTAGGATTATCACTTCTTCCTGGATAGTATGCAGGTGCGGTGCAAAGTTACCCCCCCCCCCCATCCACCAAACCTTATATATAATTAGTTAGGGACCTAGGAAGACAATGAGAAGTGAAGATTCTAAGCTAAAAAACAAACAGACAAACCGAAACAAAAACAAAACAAAACAAAACAAAAACAAACACACACACACACACACGTGGCACGATGCCGCCAATAGCCTCGAGCCACCGCTCCTCCCTCCGATCTTCCGATAGCATGTCCGATTGTATAAAGTCCGTCGCACTTAAACCACTGCACTACCGCTCATCCAAACAGGGTCGGATAAATACACCTATCTGGGACTAGGAGAGCAACACACCGACAGCTTTATAATTTACATGATTAACAACGTGATTTGAAGTTAAGATTAACCCCGCCATCAATTACAAGAGTGATGTTGGTTTTAACGCGAGGAGGGATGACTGTATCGGCCGCCACTTCCAGCTTGTATTTTTCAAAATTCTTGCCAACACGAGTTTCCGCTCCACCTATGCAAACCTCATACCAATGCAGTTGCGGGGACCGCTTCCGAATGGGAAATACAGATATGGCTCACGGGACTGCTTGCCCTCAGGAGAAAATCTTTCTGGATCATATTTTTCTGGATTGGGCCAGATGGTTGGATCTCGATGAATGCTGTAAATGGGGATAAAGACCTGTCCGCCTTTAGGGATTGTCAGCTCCTTCACCTTGCTTTCATGTACACATCCAAGCATGAGAAAAGGAACTAAAACGGAAAGAAAACTGGGAATTAGTTTCAGTTCTTCAAAGGCAGAGTAGGATGACGGTCCAAGCTTTCGCTTTGTCTTTTCGTCAGTGAGTTTAGCCTCTTTCATGCAAGAATTACTTATTATTGACAAAGTAGACCGCAAAGAAAATACATGTTGACAGCCTTTTGGAATAACCCGGCTTTAGAGGCACTGAATTCTGTCTCATGAAAACGTTCTCCAGTTATTAACCAGAATTTCTTTATTGTGGTTGTTGCTACCATTGCCGAATTTTTTATGCTGTTGTTATTATAAGTGCTTTTCATGTTGATGTTGCTAGAGTTGTTGCCTTTACTGCAGCTTCTTTTGCTGCTGTTTTGGTTCTATTGTTGTTGTTGCTGTTATGGCAACTATTGCTGATGTTGGCTTAGAAGTGATTGTTACAGGTGACATTAGAGAAATTGATATTGCTATCTAAGTAAGTGTCACATGATACATTTCTGCCAATCTCTTAATCTAGGCTCAGTTTTAGCGTGCCTTCGACGGTAATCAAGAAATTTCCAGGTTGATACAAACATGGTAAACATACGATAAACTGGCCAAAATTAATAAGATCAACATGTATTCTTTCAAGGGCAATTTTTATATCCCAAAATTAAAAACGTGTGAGCAAACTTTAAGCAGCAAGAAAATTGTCCGATAAATTCGAGACGATTTTAAAAACAAGAACTGCTACTAACCTGTTGGGTTAGTGTCCCACCTATCACCGTATCAAGATAAGGCAGTTCACGCACTGTCTCATAGGAAGGCATCTCATGCTCATTAGTCCACACACTATCGATCTCGTGCTTTAGTTTTTTCCTGCACTTCCGGGTTCAGGGCGAGATAGAAGTAAGTCAAACTGAGAGTCACGCTTGTCGTGTTTAAACCAGCATCAGCTCCGATAAGTTCTGAAACAAAGGAACGATGTTTGAGATACACAGGATAAAAGCCACCATGACTCGTAATCTTACGAACTCTCGGCCCGGGCTCTGGCGTGTTTTAGAAAAGATCTGCTAAACAAACTTTTTATTACAATCGATGGATGTGTAAACGCTCGTTTCGCCTTGTTTGGTCTCTCTCTCGTACATTTCACAATTTCACCCACATTTCACAAAAGATTTGTCTTTTCAAATTTTGCCCGCATGCTTAAAAGAGAAGGACCAACGGTCTCATGGACGTGTCTGGTTTGAATTCGTATTCGAAGGCATATGTGCATCTTGTAACCAAAGAAAAGGTAAATCTAATCGAACCAGTCTGCAAATCGAAAGAGCGGTCGCAAAACCCTTCAAATCGTACAACTAGATTGCCATAAGATATAGTCCATGGGCCAGACCAGATTTCGGTACCAAATCGAGGGACAAAACGTGAGTGCTATCAATTGATAGTCCTCCCTGAGGTGTTTTGAAATTGGTATGATAACCTTTTTTAGAAGAGTAGCTTTTATGTAGTTTTTTAAATGTGAAATTTCTCAGAATACTCATTTAGCATGGAAACGAGGCTGTGCATAAAACTCCTATAAATATGGGAAGAATGCAGTTTTCCAGCAATTTTGATGGTAAAAAGGAAAGCTGTTGTATATTCTTTTATTGGATTTGGTTAAAAAGGGCTATTTTTAAAGGAATGTTACGACAATGAAAAAATAAAAAAATGGGAAATCCGCGTGACCGTATGGGGTAAATCCAACATGGTGGTTCCCTTGACGGGTGAGTAGTGCTTCGTCGTTTTCTAAGTTTGGAAGTTTTTTACAGCCCTGTTGTTTTTTGGAGAATAACTAGCTATTAGGCAAGTAGATAAATGCGCAAAAGAGCGAATTAGCTGAACATTGAGCTCTTACAGCAACAGTTTTTATCTCGTGGTTGCAATAGCAACCAAGAGATTATGTGACCACTTTGGTGCATTCCTGTGCTTACAGTATTTCTGTG
>Ga0126336_10002005_pt1 | contig 11292 bp, 10 predicted proteins | sample SidCmetagenome_FD_92530 | JGI IMG/M metagenome (GOLD analysis project Ga0126336, IMG submission 92530) | Coral microbial communities from El Islote,Puerto Morelos, Mexico - Siderastrea C C metagenome | ecosystem: Host-associated > Invertebrates > Cnidaria > Coral | place: El Islote,Puerto... | reverse complement strand
AACAAATACAGCATCAGCAACAATAAAACTCTGTTTATAGGCACTTAATTTACTAAATTAAGGCATGCAGAATCGTTAATCTATAAATAAAAATAAATGCAGGAAAGTTAATCTAAAAATATACCAGTTGTTGACGACCTAATGAGACTTTTATTATAACATGAATCAATTAAGACATATCTTCTCTGTTTGATGTAGCTGTTCAGGTGAACTGAAATTGAATGGGGTTAGTACAAGAGTATCATTTACATGGGATAAAGACACACTCAAGTAAGCTAAAGTCCCAGTACTACCAACTAAGGTGACCATGGGGGTTGTGCCTAAATCCTACAGTCCAGAAGGACAGCCGAGCAGTCCTATGACTGACAATCCGAGCCGAGCGTTTGTCGGAATATTCTCGGCAATTCCAATATGGCGGTCGATTTCTTTGACAAAGTGCGTGAATTGACTTTCAGGATAATATACCTCTAATAGACTATGAAAATGAAAAGTATGTTTTCATTTAACCTGCACGATCGGAACATACTGGATAAAATTCTGATTACCGAACATCAAGCCTCTAAGCTGACTATGGAGTTTGTATCCAATGAGTAAAGTTTGTTACTGAATTTGAGCGAATTCGAAAATCTAATATCACTGTATATGCACTTAACCGTCATTTTCAGTTTTTTTTTTCCTGTAAGAAGAATGATCCATTTATCGTGGGGATTCAAATGACTAATCCGGACTTCTTGTCCTTCTGGCCGGTAGGATCTTGTTTTGTTTTGAAAAACCTACCGCTCAGAAGGACAGTCTATATTTCAAGCAGTTGACTGCTGATAAAGTTACAGCTTGGTTGGAAACACAGCTTTGATTATTCCTCTTTAGACTAGCACTAAATATTTTGAATTTCTGGACATGAATATTTTTAGGTTTTTGCATCTTGTACTTCTGGCCGGTAGGATCTTGTTTGGTTTTGAAAAACCTACCGCCCAGAAGGACAGTCTCTATATTTCAAGCATTGGCTCCAGATGAAGTCACAGCTTGGTTGGAATTACACTGTTGTTTATTCCTCTTTAGACTAGCACCATTTTTGAATTTCTGGACATGAATATTTTTGTATTTTGTGTCTTGTCCTTCTGGCTGGTAGGAGCTTGTTTTGTTTTGAAAACCTACCGCCCAGAAGGACAGTTCCAGGTGAAGTCACAGCTTGGTTGGAACATACTGTTGTTTATTCCTTTTTAGACTAGCACTATTTTGGAATTTCTGGACATGAATATTTTTAGGTTTCTAAGCATTGCCCTTCAAAGTTTTGGAGGACAGTAAGCGTTTAGCCTGTTGTCGTTTTCACCGAAACTTTTTGTTAGCTTTTGTTACATAACAATCGATCATGTTTGAAAGGGCCGTGGCGGTCATAATCTCAGGTTGAAAGAGGTGTAAAAACCATAAGACACTTTAGAAGGCCTACCGTTAATCACTGGTTGATTAACCATGTAGGCAAGCGGGAATTGCCTCAGCTAAAATAACTCAAAGTACAATATCATTTACTGTAAGTTCATACTTTCAGTAGCTGATAAAATCTTTTATAGCTTTTATACTGAGTTTAGTAGTTTTACCAATCTGTAGTCATCCGATGGACTGTTAAAGTTTTTGTTAAGGCCCAAAAGGCCATGAGTTGTGAGGATGGAGATTTATGCAAAAACGTTTTGCTTGAAGAATTTTAAGGACATAAAGTCAATGTTAACTGTTTGCAAACATTGACTTTTTGGTTATTCAAATTTGTAAAGCAAGTCTTGTCTCATTATCCAGTGTCCCTCTTGTTGCCATATTTACACCAAAGGATTCCATATTGAAAGTAACTCAGTTCTGTATGATTTTGTTTTTGTTTATTACCAGTATAGTGTGCTTCCCATCACTTTTTACATTTTCTTAAATATCTACATCTGTAAAACTATCTTAGTTTTGTGGCAGAGGGACGGTTATGTTGTATAATTTAAGTCGGGCTCCGATTGATAGCAGATACTTTGACTTCTGAAAGGGCTGCCTTTTTGAATTTTAAATAAAGGAGTTTAATCTTAATGGCAACGGAAAGCCTTAGGACATGTACACAGTTACCACCTTTTATAGCTTGCCATCAGTCATGCCAGCCCCTGACAGTTCTTTTGTTTTGAAACCTTTTCTTTCAGGAGGAGATTTTAAAGAATACCAGCACCCAGTAATTTTGAATCTAAGTTCATGAGCTTACGTTGAGGCTGGTCATTATTTTTAGAAAATATTTGTGAACCAAAGGATTTTCACATAGTTATTGTCCTTTCATCAAGTTTTCAAAAAGCTGACCCCACAAAGTACAATAAGTAAAAAAATTGCAGCTGTTGACATTAACTTATAATTTGCTATTATGGTAAACCTTTCTATAGAAAGCTGCATTCATGTTTTTCCCAGTGTTTGATGACATTGTCTTTTAAACTTGTTTAAAAAAAATATGGCCTCACGATATTGCTTGCAAATGGACGTGTTGCTTTTTTCCTTGAAAGATATTTCCCTTAGTTACAGTTGATTTTGCAACTTTTCATTTTAAAATGTCTCCAGTTACTCTTTAGATTTGTGATCATTTGAATATTTGACTTTTGTTATTTGTGAATTACACTTTTTAGAGCGTCATTTATTAAAACAATTTACTCCACCTACCAGCTTGTCACTTTTCCCTTTTTTCCTTTCCGACATCCTCGGAAATTGTAATTTTTATGATTAATTGGTAATAGGACTTCATGTCGTCCAATTCTGTCTGTAATCGTAGTCGTGATTAACAAATAGAATTCGTGCTTCGCAGTTGTCCAATTTTGTTGATCACTCTGACTTATGATCACAGACCGAATAATTATTGGACTCCACTCAGTCCTGTTATCATTAATTACAAGTTGCCACCCATTATAACAGCTAGTGTAGGCAATAATTGCAGCACAACAAACATTCCAAAAATGATTTCTGGTGTTCATGGTTTGCTGAGCTGCACACAGTAAGCCTTGTTGTATTATCAGACTGTGACTATCACTTGTTGTCCTGTACAGTGTTACACTCATGCAGTGGTTGTCACTCTCCTAATTCTGTGCTGAATTTTGGACTTTTTTCACCAGGAAGGAGACCGTGTGTATGTGTGTGGAAGCATATCAGGGACATAATAATAAAAATTATGCTGAGTTTTCATTGTGCAATGCAAGCAACGTTCAACTTTTACCTGACAACATCTCCTTCAGTCAAGGAGCAGCAATATATGTGCCATATTATACAGCTTACAGGGCACTCTTCCAGAGGTAAGGTGATAAAATTAGAGCTCATTATAAATAATTATAAAGATCCATGGACCTTTACTGCAATTCCTCTCAAAGGAGTTTGCACATATATCTTCTAAAATTGAGAATGTGTTAAACAGTTGTGCTGCTATTTGATAAAGAGAAATAGACATTTGGAAAGTTGTCTCAACTAAAAAGCTTTGAAAGCCGGATCTGTCCATGCTGTGTATTAGGTTGAATGTTTTCAAACAAGTTTGATTATTTAATGAAAATATACATAATTTTTCTTTTACTCCAGATTAATTACCATAATCCTTTGGAGAAAAAAGGAAAATACAGATCAAAGTAGCTTAAAAACATTTGACCTAAAATCATTTATTCTACTCTGCTTCGCCTGCATCCATGCTTGATGTACCACGTGGTATGTGTTTGTCATAATGATTATGCCGTGAATTGTGTCTTGAAAGGCCTCACATATGATAAATAATTAGCACAAACTTCCTTTGTAGAATTTCACTGTATGTACAATACACAGTAGTTTTGTTGCATTGGTTGGAATTGTTTCTTCTGTATTGCACACAGGCTGCATGCCAAGGCAGGTGAAACAGTGTTAATCCATGGAGCGAGTGGTGGAGTAAGGATACATAATTATGTATAGTACTATCAGTGTAGTAGTAGTCTAGTACCAAGTGAGTATGATTTATTTTTAGTTAGTTTTTCTGGGGACTCTGGCTATGTACTGTCAGTTACTTAATTTTAATGTCTTGTTCCAGAAAATATCCATACTGCCCCCACGGAGGGTTTTTTGTTTGAATCCCCCACCCCTCTAGAAATTTCTGTTTAGGCTCATACTTTAATTCCTTGAAAACTTTTGGCCTTTAAGATCCCCCTCCTCAGAATTGTTAATGACACTCTGTGGTGGGGATATGGATATTTTCTGGAAACACACAATAACAGTTTGAAACAAAGTCTACAATCCTTGGTGTAAGTTGAAGGGAAAGATAAAAAAAATTAATGTCATCTTTCAGATTAACATTTAATGAAGAGAGCTGGGCCCCCTTAAGGCCCTGGGATGAGGATGCTAGGTCCCCATGCTTGGCAATCGCATTGTCAGGGCTGTGCTTTAGGGCAACTAAAAACTTCTTTATGGGATAAAGCTTTGTAATGGCTGTGCACCCCGCATTTCAAGAGTAGGAGGCTTTGGGCTCTCTGTGATTCTTGTAAGGGCACAACCTTGATTATTACCCTTAGCATTTTTTGCCTCTTGAACACATGGGTTGAGAGAGACATTATATGTGTGGTAAAGTTTTTGCCTAAGGGCGCAAATACTGTATATATGTGAAACATTGCTGGGATCAGCTGCAATCTTCTGACTGTCAGATCTTTTGGCTCAAGTTCCAGTTGAATGTCCAAAGCATTGAGTAACCATTAAAGCAATATTAATTATAATTAACTACTAGTAAAACTTATCAATGATAATTAACCATAAATAATTAACCAGTCCACAGCCTCCTTGAATAACAAACAAATTTTTTACAACTTTTTCATTTTTTTTCTTTATTATTAGTAATAGACTTAGAGGTAGTTTTTGAAATGACATACAACAAAGTTAAACTTTTACCAATCATTAGCAGGCAAATTTTTTGTATTTTTCATGTATTACTCCAAGGAATGCATTCATTTTGAATAACAAACCTAGTTCTCATGGATGGTGGGGGTCAAAATATAATTATATTTGAGGCTAATTTTAAAAAAGACTACTTGACAATTAAGCTGCAAGTTCAAAGTTGAACACACATTAAATAGAAAGAGTTCTGACTGGTAACCTTTCAATAGATCCCCCCCCCCGAAAAAAAAGAGTATATTTTCTAAAATAAAATGTCTTTTTAGGTTGGTTTAGCAACAATGCAGTTGGCCAGAGCTCATGGATTAAAGGTGCTAGGAACTGCGGGAACCAGTGAGGGTGAAAAGGCAGTAAAACAAGCTCGGGCTTCCCTGGTGTTCAACCACAGACAAGATGGATATTATCCAAAACATTCTGGTGAGGTTACCTTGTTATATATTGTGAAGTGGTTACAGAATTTCTGGAAGGTTTCAATTGCAGTGATAGAGTAGAAACCTGCAATGCGTAACGCTCCGCTGAACACGAGAACCTTGTTCCAATTAAATGCAGTACTACAAACTCGACACGGATTATTGCTGGAAATCACAGGAAGTTCTGTACTTGGAATGCAAGATCTGTTCGTAACAAATTTGCTGTCTTTCAGGAATAATAATATGAATTCTCATATATTCATAACTTCAATAATATGTTTGTGACAACAAGATCGATCTGATTGCTTTGACTGAAACATGGTTGACGGCCAATGATGTGGCAGTTAAAGTGGAATGTACTCCTCCTGGCTGTAAAATGATTGACTGTCTGCAGGCTGGGCGGAATGGAGGCGGCACAGCCTTGGTTTATCGGTCTGGATTAGCAGTTTCTGAAATCATTACTGGAGAGAAGCCTTCATTTGAGTTTGCTGAGTATATTGTTTCTGACAATAGCTCAAAATTCAGACTTATTGTTGTTTACCGCCCTCCGTACTCGGATACGCACCCAGTTACTATCAGCATGTTCTTGGATAACTTTGCTGATTATTTGGATTCTATTATCTTATGCCCTGACCCTCTACTGATTGCTGGGGATTTCAACATTCATGTGGATATTCATGATCATAATGACAGTGTCAGATTTATGGATCTTCTCGTTTCCATGGGACTTGTTCAACATGTTAACACTCCCACTGGTCAACGAGGCCACATATTGGATCTGATTATAACGCGTGAAGTTGATTCCTTAGTACACACGCCACCAATCTCTGATTGTTTCCTTTCTGACCATTGTACAGGTTTGTGTAATCTGTCATTGCTGAAGCCCTCTTTAACAGTAAGAGAGATTTCATATCAGAAATTAAAAGCCATCCGCCTTGAAGCATTCAAAGATGACCTCGGGCTTTCTGATCTCTGTCGGAATACTCAATCTTGATGACCTTGTTGCATGCTACAATTCAACTTTGACTAGCATTCTTGATAAACATGCTCCTCTTATCACGAAAATGGTAACTGTGCGTGCACAAGTACCATGGTTTAATGATGACATTAAGAATGCAAAGCAACATCATCGAAAGCACGAGCGCAAGTGGAGGATGAGTGGTTTGGAGTCGGATCGGCGTGTATTTACATTGATGCGGAATCATACCACCAAGCTAATGGAGAATGCCAGGCGGGTCTATTATGCAGACTTTGTTAGCGACAATAACACCGATCAAAGAAGGCTTTTTAAAGCTGCAAATACATGTATGTTGTTGGGGCATTCTGGAAACGCTGTCTACCCTCCTCATTCTGACTCCTTTACTCTCGCTAACGACTTCGGCAGGTTCTTTATTAAGAAGATAACTGATATCCGTACAAAACTGGATGGCTATGATTCAGCTGCTAGCCTTCGGGATGATGACGAGCCTAGTGTCGCGGGACCCCTTTTCACAACTTTCGAGCCTGTGACACCTGACTATGTAAGGAAAGTTATAGTTAACCCTCCAAATAAGTCATGTGCTAGTGATCCTGTACCTACAACGATCATGAAAGACTGTGTGGATGTACTTCTTCTGGTTGTAACTACGATGATTAATTTATCTCTCAAGGATGGCTTTTTTCCAGACAAATGGAAGGAGGCATTGGTTAAACCTATCCTGAAGAAACCCAATGCTCATTTGGAATTTAAGAACTTTCATCCCGTGAGTAATCTGAGTTTTCTATCAAAGTTAACAGAGATTTTCAAAGCTGTCTCCCACCAAATGGTGCATCATATGACAACTCATGACCTCATGCCAGTGTTCCAGTCTGCATATCGCAAAGGGCATAGCACTGAGACTGCTCTCATTAAGATTCGTAATGACATTCTTATGAACATGAATAACCAGGAAGTGACTCTGTTAGTGCTGTTAGACCTGAACACCGCATTTGACACGATTGACCATACTCTGCTGCTTCGGCGTCTCCAATCCAGATTTGGATTCACAGGGACAGCATTAGCGTGGCTCAGATCATATCTATCTTATCTAATCGATTCCAATACGTGGTCATCGATGATACATGTTCAAATAGGTGCGACTTGAGCTTTGGTGTTCCTCAAGGCTCTTGCCTTGGTCCACTATTGTTTTCTATCTATACCAGTCAACTGTTTGACATTGTTAGTCATCACTTACTGCAGGTACATTGCTACATGTATGCTGATAATACTCAACTCTACCTGGCGTTCAAACCCGATAACAATACTACTCAGCTTGCTGCGGTACGTTCCATGGAGGCCTGTGTTGAAGACTTGAGACGATGGATGATCAAAGATAAGCTCATGTTAAACGATGATAAGACTGAGTTCGTGCTAATCAGTACAAAGCAGCAATTGGCAAAGTCTGTATTGACACTCTGTCGGTTAGTATTTCAGAGGTTTCAAACTCCAGCCTCGTTCGGAACCTTGGTTCGTGGTTTGACTGTAATTTCACAATGGCTACACGTGAACAAGATTTGCAAAGCAGCATTTTACCGTCTTTACAATATTGCTAGAATCAGGAAATATCTAAATCGGCAATCGACAGAACCCCTTGTTCACGCGCTTGTGCTCAGCCACGTAGAATTACTGTAATGGATTGCTTCATGCTAACCCTTATTTGTGTAAGCTTCAGCGAGTGCAGAATGCTGCAGCTAGACTGGTTTTTCGAACACCTAAGTTCTGCCACACATCGCCGTTCCTATTTGAACTACACTGGTTACCTATTAAGTCTCGTATTGATTTTAAGGTTATTTTAATTACTTTTAAAGCGATCCATGGATTTGCCCCTAAATACATTTCTGATCTTACATGTATATCTATCAAGTCAAAATCGAACTATAGCCTGAGATCAAACGATGAACTGCTTTTGTCACCACTTGTTGTAAAGACTCTGTCTACCCTCAGTGACTTTTGCGGCGGCTGCGCTTAAATTATGGAACCAGCTACCGTCAGAACTAAGGAGAATCACTTTCAATGATCATTTTAAGCGAGCTCTGAAGACATATCTTTTTAACAAGCTTTTTATTAGTGTACAGATATATATATTTTTAATCTATATTTTATTCTATTTTTTAATCTATTTTTTATCTAATTTTTAAATTTATATTTGTAATGCGCATTTGAAAACCTATGTTGAATTTGGGCGCTATAAATGCATATTACTATTATTATCATTATTATTATTATTATTATTATTATTGGATCATCTATTCTAATCCTTTACCAGAGATTCTTATATTCTTCTAAAACATCTCAGCTCAGTTGCTCTGGTGCAGTGACAGTGGGCCATGTACATATGGTCCATGTGTGTGTCTGGAGGTACAGTACTGATCTCTTGCTAAGCAAATTGTCTATCATGAAAAAACTTGTGTACATACACATGTACACTGTTTTTGAACAGTGGAAGAATGCAGTGAAAATGATCTCCAAGTTACACTTTGTATATCAATAATGTGGCTAATTATACACAAGTGCCTCAATAATTGTTTTTTGGTTGGAAATATTTGCACATGCAAGCCTACATTTAGCCTTCTTGTTGCCACCAGGAGGAGTGGGAGAAATAACTTGCATCGCAACTTCTAAAATCACATTTTGTGTGTATTCCTTTCATTTTTTTGTTGATTGATACATTTAGTAATGTTAACAAATTATATGGGTTTTACTGTTTACAGGATGCAACTGATGGTCATGGTGCTGATGTTATTGTAGAGATGTTGGCAAATGCCAGTCTTACAAAAGATCTCCAGCTTGTTGCCCTAAAGGGGCGCATAGGGGTATGCCTTACATGTAGCATAATTTAAAGTGTTACATTAATTTTAATCTAACAAATACAAAATTTTGAGAACTTGTGATTGTTAGTACATACATGTAATCAGATTTTTTAGAACTACAAATGTACCTTGATTGCCTGATCTGAACTTATCATTAATTTCAGACAAACTGTTGACGTTTGGACTCTTGAGTTACTAGTTACATGTTTAGTGCTAAGTTCAATCGTTATTTTGTTCAGTTGTTTATTTATTTATTTATTTATTTATTTAGCTTCGCCTAACAAGAAAACAACACATATACACAAATTATTAGGCAGGGAGACCACTACAGCCTAGCCAATTACAGTGGGAATTTGACATGTATAGTGTTAAAACACCTTGACATGCTGTTTATTCCATGCTTAAGAACTTCTCTAGAATTAAGGCCAGTTCAAAAGGAAAGGGGAAAAGGAAAAAAGGTGGAAAACCCGAAGAATAAAAGTAAGAGAACTTGAAGCCTTTAATTAGCACCTAACTAGACCTTCATAAAAGATATATAAACTAGGGTACATTCACAAAGCATTGCATTTTTCAGGTTGTAGGTAACAGGGGAACAATTGAAATCAATCCAAGAGAGACAATGGCTTAAGAATCCAGTATCATTGGTGTTATGTTAGGTCATGCCACTGAGGTAATGACAATTTGAACGTACAAGAAAAATAAAAGGAAAAATAGTGTGTCAGTAGTTGTAATTAATAATTCCACATGCTAGTTTTATTGTTCCTCTTTAATTTCATCCTGGTCTTCTTACAATTTAAGTTACTTAATTAGTACACATGATTTCCAGAACAAGCATAGGAACATAAGAACACATCTGTTGGGGATCCAGAGTTGGCTGTTTGAGACCTGCCTTCTTTCCTCACCACATTGTGTCATTAGGCAAGACTAAGTAATTTACGCGTTCGATATTCCCTCCGTCCCAACTTCATAATTAATAAATGCCACTCAGCAGTCATCTCTCCTACAAATCAAACCAGGTGTTGCTAAATCTTTAGTAGATGACCATGCCTCTGTTTACCTCCCAAACAAGATGTCTGCAGACGTTCAGACCTCCTAACTTGAAATCTGCTCTTTAATGTCTATCGTTTGTAAGACAAGGAAGTAGCTGTGCCCCTAATCTCTGTGCAGTACAAATGTTAGAGGTTGGCACTCTAGAAGTGTGGAGCTCCTGGCGGCTGCTATGGATGACTCTACTTTTATACCTACAGTGTAGTTTAATGAACAGGCTGCTAACTACTCACTACTGCACTTTTTGTTGTATGTTTCTTTTAGAGTGAGAAGCAGGGGATGACATCTGCAATAGCAGCAGGGCTGCAGGCAGGCATTCTGAGTCCAACAGTAGGACAGGAGTACCAGTTAAGCCAAGCTCCAAATGCACATAGAGACATTATAGAAGGCAAAGGAGCAAAGGGAAAAGTTGTCTTAATAACGTGATCTATAAATAAGTAAGTGGTAGAGAGATCACTGAATCATGTACAGTAGGTAAACATGCACTCAGTGTAGTGTGCAGTGAGTGGTGGTGATATTAAATAAATTGAAGTCATGTCCCATATTAATGTTATGAAGACCAGTATATGTAAAATATTTTTACTGATGAGATAAAAATGCATGTAACTATGCAGCATTTCAAGGAGCCCTGAACTCAGCAACAAATTAATAGAAAGTACTAAATTGCCATTTATTAGGATTCATATGTAAAATATTTCCAGCAAACTATCTGACATCTAATAATTTATGTGGTGTACTTGATACATGTAATTTTTACTTCTTGCATCTGATCATTTATCAAGTGCATCTTAATAGAAGGTAGAGTACATAACTTTTGATTATGCATTAACACTCATTTGACATATTTACTCCATAATCACACTTTTTTTAAGGACTATAATTTATACTTCTCTATTGTTGTACTTAGCAGTGAAATAACAGAGGAATTTCGAATAATATATTGTACTGTTTTTCAGTTCTTAAAGGGGCTACGTCACGAGGATTTTGCTATTTTAGGTCAATTCTGTGCTTAAATCATTACCTAGTGCTTTTACACATACACAAAATGCTGCTGTAAAACTATGAGGAAGATATCAAATGAATTTTATCAGGGAGAGCTAACCATAAGAAGTTT
>Ga0126336_10002004_pt1 | contig 11292 bp, 4 predicted proteins | sample SidCmetagenome_FD_92530 | JGI IMG/M metagenome (GOLD analysis project Ga0126336, IMG submission 92530) | Coral microbial communities from El Islote,Puerto Morelos, Mexico - Siderastrea C C metagenome | ecosystem: Host-associated > Invertebrates > Cnidaria > Coral | place: El Islote,Puerto... | reverse complement strand
GCCCCCACCCCTCCCCCTCCCCCTCTCCCCCCCCCCCCCCCCCCCCTTTTTTTTATACAGCACCCCCCGGACACTAGCGGGCCCGGGTTTTGCCCCCCCCCCCCCCCCCTCCACCCCGGGAGTTCCACGACCTTAATTTCGCTGTCCGAAATGTATACAAAAGGACATGATTTACATTTCACTTTGTACACAATTCCTCTAAATTGATGCTCAAGTGCGCGGTCTTTCGGCTTTTTAAACACACCACCAAGTGTTTTGACTGGTCTGAAGGCGGTCTTGCTATTTTCTTGGCCCAGGATACGTTGAATTCTCTCGGAGACACTGGCTTTAACGTACGGGACTGAGGAAAAAGCCGTTGAACTTTCCGGGACTTCTGAACTTGTCTCTCTTCCCTTCTCTTGCATGTATCTCAAAGAATTCTACCGGGTATTTATTAGCCTTCAAATCACTAATTACGTGCTGTTATCTGTTATTCAATGTGCCGTTGCTCGATGCTTGATGGTACTAGGCACTTGGCCCGGTTCATGAGTGTTTTGACTATTGCTCTTTTGCTCTGTGCAGGGCTGTGGGAGTCTAATGATAGGTATTTGTTTGTGTGCGTAAGCTTGCGGTACACATTTACTTCCACTCGGCCATCCGGGAGGACTGTGGTAGTCGTCACTTTACTCTGACGAAGACAGCAGAAAGGCTGCCGAAAATTCAGATACTTTTAATATTACTTTTACGTCAGATACAGTTATTTTTTAGAGTTTATATGATGAAAACTGACCGCCCAAATACTATAAAGTAGTGATTCTTGTGAAGAGGAGCCGCCCGATGAACGTGGTGACCCTTCTGGTACTGATGAACAACTGAGAGCCAGCTGAGCCTAACGGAAGCGATGTCTTCCGTAAGAAAGCACTAAAGAAACAGAGGAATAAGGGGAAGAAGAGTCGTCAACAGTATGCTAGTGAAGCAAATCAAGCACACACGAATTCTGCAATAAGGCCAAGGGTATGATGGACAAAATAAATTCCCTGTAAGATAAATTTGAAGATACGAACAACGACTGACTATTTTATGAAATCGTGAATAAAAATATATTTGTGTATATATTAAAAAAACAATTCATGCCATGAAAATAGTTAAAAAGATTAAATAAACTGTCTGTTTACGCAAAATGAAGATATTCATGAGCTTCGTCTGAAATTAGCATACTTAGTAGGTGTTAGTCACTATTAGTAGGACATTATCTAAGTGGCAGTGAAACAAAAGCAGTGCGTCTGTCCGCCATTTTGCATTTAGGTTTATCTTTCCCGCGGCTTTCGCGCTGGGAAGGCTGGTGACGTCATCGTTTTCGAAAAGTTCCGTTTACACACTCCAAACGAAAAAACGAAAACGGCGTTTTCAAAATATCCACTCTGGAGAGCGTTTACGTAAAGTTACCTTTTGGGTCACCGTTTTCACCGGATACATGTAGACCGGAAGGCCAATCCACAGAGAAAAGGTTGCGTTTTCAAAGAAAAACGGATACGTGTGGACGGGGCCTTAGCCGCCCTCGCCCTCTCCAGCCATGACGCGTTTTTCGCCGGCGATCTTTCCTCATTCCCTTTTCCTTCCATCTCGGAGACTGGAACAGACTAGATTTCACTTAACATGCTAGTTACATATGCTGAATTCAACAAATAAGGAGAGTTGCTCGCAGGCATGAACCCACGCTTTGGGCGCCTCGCGCCGCATGTTTTGGCAATTCCAACGTCCCCCCATGAGTTTTAGGTTAACTTAGTGGCGACTGCTTTGCAGTCTATATTCAAACCGCAAATGCATCTTTGCATTCGAAATACAGTCAAAGCTTGAAATGAATCTTTTTACTTCCGTCGGCGCGACGAAACGTGGGGTTTTTCGTCTTAAAATGGAGCTCTTCGCTCACTAATTGTTGTAAAGTGAAGGAAGTAATCGGCAAGGGAATAAATGGCCAGGTTATTCTCCAAAAGGCAAGTATTTGTGGGATTTAGTTGACAAGAACTTTGCCGATTTGCTGTTTTAGAGCTGTTGTTTTTCTTGAAGTGTTAACATGTCATATTAAAAACAGCCAACTGTTTGAACCAATGCTCAGAGAATTCAGTTGAATTTTGTAGTCCCATTTAGTTTAACCTAGGTGCCATAGGCGTTTCTCTCGCGCGTATTTTCTTATAAAGGCGCCGTTGTCACACGCCGCTTTACGCCACTCGCTGGTCGGTCTGAAGCCGACCATCTCGACCGCTCCACGTAAGCACTCGAAAGAAATCTGTTTTACCCAGGATACATTTAGCTTCATTGAAAAAAAAATGTGACTGTAACCTCCCAATGCTGTCGTGGCGTGAATTTCTGACAGTAAGTGTTTCTTGTTTTCCTTAAAGCATTATTTGTAAAGATCTCGATGGAGAACAAAAACAGCGACTAAGGAATTTGAATTCTCTTCATTTGAAGTCTCACTTGTTTTCAGCATCTTTCCTTAAAACTGAATTGAAAAGTGTGATTCCATTTCCAACAGCTTGACAAAACTTACGCAGAACATTTGTTCCCTTGTCTGAGATTTCTCAAAGAACATTGTTTAGTTTATTATTGCTACACGCTTTCTATAAAATGTCGCGGTTTGTTCTCACATTTAATGCTCCAGAATATATTTTAAGTTCTGTTTTATCGTTAGTCCGCATTTTTACCCGGGAGATTTACGAACAGCTTATTTATGAGCTAAATTTGAAATGTGATCATACGAGGTAGCGTATGTAAAAAGACTGTTGGCAAACCAATTCGCCTCGTTCATCTTCAGAAAGGCAGAAAAAAAAAACACTTTATTCACCGGCCCAGGTCGGTCCGTATAGGGAAAAACTGTACCCTCAGTCCCCGTACTCAAGACCTCGTGTGCAGTTTTTTCCCACATAGACCTCCCAGTCGGTTAATAATAATGATGATAATAATAATAATAATAATAATAATAATAATAATAATAATAATAATAATAATAATAATAATGATCATCATCATCATCATCATCATCATCATCATCATTATAAAGTCCCAGGGAACATTAATCTCCAGGAAGTTCAAAAGAAGGGACTCCTAGGAACAACGCACATCCTGCGCAAAGTGCTATCCGACCGTCAAGTAATGAGAAAAAACATCCCTTGAGCAGAACTATGCTTAAAACACTGAGCCATTTGTCTGCTTTAAAATGATGCAAAAACCATTCACGTCCAGCAAATATAGGAGGAGTTATCTTTCCTCAAGTAACCACTGGTAGTACCCGGCAGTTTGCTCACTTAAATGTTTGGTGTCAGATTACAATCGGCGTTGGAATACAAGATATATTTTTTCAGAATCTTTGATCTATAAGATTTACAGTGATGTATAGTTTGCTATGGTTTGAAAGGTATGAGAATTTTTGGAAAAATGTCCCGTTTTTCAGATTTACCCTCGCCTTAAAGAGGAAATAGATTGGCCTCAAGATCGAATTGAAATTTGGAAATATTGGTTTTTGAGGAAAGGGGAAAACCAGAGGGAAAGGACACAGCAAAGACAAGAAGCAACAACGAACTCAACCCAGTCATGACACCGAGCGCGGGAATCGAACCCGGGCCACATTGGTGGGAGGCGATAGCGAGTGCTCTCACTACTGCGCCATCCCTGTTCCCCTCATATATTTATCCCTGCTCCCTCGCAACATATATTTATTTTTGTAAGGTCCGGTTCAAAAGTCAAAATTTTTCACGTGCTGAACGTAATTGTTAGTTTTGGAGCATGAAAAATTCGATGTATGAGTCAATTAAATTGGTCGACCTGCCGTTGTCCGCAAAAGTTTCACATCGATTCAGACGTCGAGCTTTTCATCTGTCGAATCAAATGCACGAGTTATGACAACGTATTACAAACACCCTTAACTGCCGTAGGCGTGAGCCCGCGTGAAACCTCAGCTGAATTTTTTAAAGTAATCCGCACAAGCTCACTGTCGAATAGTTAAAAGAAAACTGGAAATCTCGGCTTCCTAGCCGTAATTCAGTCTAGTACGTCCTCCAGAAAAAATGAAAACCCGAGCTTAAAGATCACAGTGTAAAAGAAAAGAATCAAAATACACCTTCAAATTGGTCTTCATCCTCTGGCATGCAAGGGTGGAGGGTGATGCCAACCCCGTAAGGTTTTTCTTCATTATTTCATGACTATTTTCTGTCGGCACCTGCCGTTTTTAGTAACCACTATTTACTCCGTGAAAAGGTACAAATGTCGACAAAAAGGCAGCAAAGCGTTCAATTATGTCGTATTCTACATGTTTAGCATGAACATTTTTCAATTTCCGCCGTTTTTTTTTGTTTTTGTTTTTTGTTTTTGTTAAAAACGCCATCTTGGCCGTCATTATGGAAGACGTCACAGGCTCCCAGCTGCCTCACAACCCATTATATTTATCTCATCTTGTAGAACACACCACAAGCTTTCTAACAAAGGTAAAATCATTTCGAAATATTGCAACACAACAAAAACCCAAGGGGTCCATCACCCCCACCCCCTTGTACTCCTGTGGGGGCATGAGCTAGACTGTACGTCCGATGGTGCTATGAAGGGAAAATCGAAATGAAACGTTTCGGGCCGATTTTGAGCACGTTAATTCACATTGTACTGTATCTTGTAAACAAAGAAACTTTGCTATAAGATATACATTTCTTATCATAAAATAACAGCTTTGTAGAATACGTGACTCATATTTTTTGGCTTTTTACGTCCGAAGACGCACCCCTGATTATTCTTTGGTTTATATGCCTTATTGAAACCAATTATTGCGCCCCCGATGGTTGTTTTCACTGGTTTAAAGAATAAAGTTTGAGATATTAAATACGAAGTCTGAATCAACTGTCGAACTCTTACTGTTTGGATCGACCTGAATACGTATTAGGCTCGGCACATGTAAAGGTCGACGTTTGAACCAGGCTTAAAATAAATTTCGTTTAATTCATGATCATGAACTTGGCTCACATTGTCATTCAAAAATGCTTAGCTATTGATTGCCTACTACTTTTGCTTTCAAATGAGAACGGAAAAAAGGCGCTGGCTTTCAACAGTGTTCTTTAAAATAGATAATAGCTGTTCTGCAACAACCGTGCGAGTGACAGCAATGACACGCCTCTTTTCTTTCAATTAATCCATAAGTTAATTAATGGTAAGGCCTTTTTAAAAGTGTTTCAGCCTGTTTACAATTTCATTTTTGTATGAATTTAAAAATTCTGGCCAAAATTAGCTGAAAGATCAACTGCTATCATCATCAACATCATTAATGTCATCATCAAACCTAAATAGGCATCACTTCAATTATAAGCGAGCACCATGTTGCCATGCACAAGGCCATAAACTTGACGGCATGACATAGATCTTTCAGAAGTGTGCCAGCCAATCAGATTCGTCAAAAGAGGATGTTAAGTCAGAAATTGTCACGTATATTTGGCAGCAATTAAAACAAAGTGGAGAATCTATTAAAGTGAAGCGTATTCTTGGCTCAGTGACGCCAATGCACTTTCAGTTTATTTAGAACGTTGCAGCTGGCCGTTTGATGTTGTTATATTGTCAAGATAAGCTAACGAAAAGGGGTTTGAAAGGTCAACTTCATTTTATCATCCAGCAACTAAGTGCACCGACATAGTACGTCTAACATAGTGACTGCTCGGGAATGTTGTCAATGAATGTTGAAGTCCACAGAACAACAAACGTCTTGAGTATGTATTTCTTCCACCAAAATTGAACAAATACAGCGTCAAGTTGAAGTTTTAACTCTGCAGATCTAACTACAGCATTAACTATTCACTGTTTTTCTTCGAAAGACAATTGCAATGGAGAACATGAGTTCATTGGTGTCAGTCCTCGGCTGGCTCCTTTCTGTCATCGCTGCGTTTGGAAACGGCTTTACTATTCTCCTTGTCACTAGAAAACCGAGCCTTCGATCAACGGCGGGCGGCATCTTCATCTTATCCCTCGCCGTCGCTGACTTTTGTCTCGGCTTGACGTTCTTTCCATTGCTTTATTTTATTGGCAACAAACTAGAGGGCTGGAACGATTATTTCAAGCTATTTTTGCAACTTTTATTTCCGTACGCCTCTTTGGCGAACCTTTGTGCCCTGGTATTAGACAGGTACTTTTCTATTGTCTTTCCCCTGAGATACACCAACTTTATCACTCATAAACGCACCAGCTTCGTTTTGGTTGCCTCCTGGATGTTTTCTGTGGTAGTTGCGGTACTAAATTTAATCCATTTTTTTACCAGTTCCGACCAAAGAGTTTTTGGATCTTTACACACGGTATTTTTTAGTGTAACACCAGCTTTAATCCTTGTTGTCACCACCATACATCTTATCCTTGTCGTGCGGAGGCTCCGTCAACAAACTATGATGGTAACCGCTCAGCTTTCATTTAACAATATGAGTTGCAACGTGACTGTGAATAAACGCTACCGCGAGTTCGACTACGTCAAAGTGATCGCAGTGTTAGTGACTGTATTTGGCATATTTTCTATAGTGGACATCGCAGCTAACATATGCGATATGGCGGATACGCCAAGGAGCATTGTTTACGAAATGAATTACGTTGTCATAATACTTCACTTAATAAACTCGGCGATAAACCCTTTTGTCTATGCGTATCTAAAGAGAGATATCAGGAAAGAAATTAAACGGCTTCTCAAAAATTTTGCTACAGTGGTTGGTGGTGTAGTGTGAAAACAGGTGTCTGCAACTCTTACAAGAACAGAAGAAGTTTTATTTACACACCCCAGAAGTTGCTACTCGCTTACTTTAACTGCAGCAAACACTAGGCGGCCTAAGACCACGTAAAAAGTACTTGTAATTTTGCTACCGAACTTTGAACAACGAACTTCTCAGCTTAAAACAAGCGTTTGGGTTTGAAACCCTCCTCTTCGAGACTCAAAACTTATTATGCTGAGTAAGGGTGTTTACAAGCTTTTGAAACTATCCATGGAATACTGAATTATCACGATGACTTCTCAAATGAAAGTCATTAACCATACGCGTACGTTTATGCACAAGGTATAACTTTATTTATACACAAAAAAATTGATGAGCAAGAAATGCTCGTTACAAAAATGTACGTGTATTTAAAGATACGACAAGAAAACTACAAAGTAAATATAATACATATGTATCCCCCAAATATGTACCCCCTAAAAGTAACCCCTACCCAAATTTATTCCCGGTATCTAAAAAAATTACAATAATATATAAATAGATGCGAGAAAGTGTAAACAACCATGTGAGAGCGGGCGATAAGTACTTTTTAGTCACAGAAGGTGCATGTACAGTTAACTTCATTTCTGTTGAGATTACTTAACTTACTTCCTTTAACCCCCTAATAACTTGGGGAATGGTATTCCACAGCTTACAGCCTATATATGAAAAAGGACTATGGCCAAAGCCAGATTTGGGAGCAGGTTGTTCCATGCGCGTCCCACTTCTCATGAGATTATACCTAAGCTGTTTGACAGTGGACAAATTGTTAATATATGAAGGCTTCGCTTACGATAGCCTTTAAAAATGAGAACCAGCGCTTGAGACAGGCGTCGTTGCTTGACACTGGCTTAATAATTTATCATACCCAAGTGACTTAGGAAGTTTAAACAAAGTTCTAAGTACGTAATAGTTAAAGTGAAAGGTGGAATCTCTTTCCAGTTTTTGAACTTTTACTAAGAAGCGCTTTTTGGCGTAAATAGCCACAGATCGTCTTCTAAAAAAATGTAAAAGACAGCCGTTTCCTGGATGAAATAAAAACAATACTTATCGCCGTTTCCTTGTGTTGGGACTACTATACTTCGTCCTTAACTCTCTTCAACCGTCAGCTTTAAAAAGCTGCCTGACAGTGCGAAATTTATTTTGTTCAAACCGTCTACTTGAAAAGTTATACTTCTTTTGGTGAAACACAAATTCATGGAAAAACGTATGATAAAATTGGCTGCAATGAAACTGAAATTGAAACTGATACATAATGCATTAGTCCAATAATTTTGAAATATGGTTTTTGCGTCCGAAAAGTCAAAAGTTCTTTTGTTTCTGGAAAAAAGGCTCTCAACACTCCTTAACGGTCTCGTAACACTTCTTCGACCATTTGAGCAAGCACATGCTTTAAGTTATTGCCTTGGTTTTTACTGTTATTAAACCAATGATGGCCGCCTTTACAGACGCGTGGATGGTTGCTTTCTTAATTTCTAAGGCCGCTATAGTTCGCCAACACATGTTTTTAAGGCGATTTATGTTCTTCTTCCATCACTTTTTCCCCTTTGTCTTCCAGAAACCACAAATTTTAATGCCAAGGATTTCAGAGAGTGCATTTTTGAGAGTTTCCTTCCTTTGAACCTTCAAAGAATGAAATTATATATCGCAGACGAAAAGTAGGAAACAACATGCGCACATTAAATAACATATTGTCGCTTTCATCTAGTATGAATTTTTATACGAATCTTAAAACTCATTTTCACACATCTAAAGAAATTCAAGTTGTTATATCTTTTGCAAAAGCTGTAAATAATATAAAACATGGCTTGAAAACTGGTGGCGAAGACTTTTATTTGCAGAACTTTAAGGTCATTTTAATATTAAAAAAGTTGTCGTTTTCTATCAACTTTCAACCAACCAAACAGTTTAAACAACTTAATTTTGGCTGCTTCTCGGTTTTGTCACACGCTCTTTAGTTTTTTTTTGCTATTTGTATGGGTGCTTTGTATAAGTAATTTTATCCGCAGAATTTACGGAAAGGTCTAATTTTTCCCATCTGGTGGTCCTCGTCGATTATTTTAAACATGACTCACTTGAATGTGTTTTAATTTGTTTTCAAACCAGCTCGTTTAATTTAAATAACGAGTGACTGTATTTAAAAGAGCGTAAAAGCACCTGCATTGCACTAAAAACTGTTTTAATTATGGTAGCCCTTTAATTAGAAACAAAAAGAAAGACAAATATATACATATCATTCTTTCGGGAAGTATCTGGAAAACTTGCAAAACATCACTTATGCATAGAACATTTATCGTTACCTTTTTCATTTAATGTGTACATTTTACAACGTTCGTGACTATAATGCTAATCTGTAATGCATTAAGTTAGTATTTTGTTTTATTTTGGTGTTTGATGTCTGAACTGACGACAGTCCTAAACAATCAAAACAACCTTTTAACAGAATTCGAGCAACATTTCGTTGCCATTTTAGAATTTTCAGCGGAATGCGCCATTATTACAAGCTTTGTCTGCAGGCAGAATTAAGAAGCCATTTACGAGCAGAATTTATCCAGGCTCAACATACATAAGGAGACAAGCACATTAATCACATTGCCGCACTACAGCTGTAGCCTGAGCGTTAATGCTAGAAAAACTGGTGAGAAAATAACTTAAAAGCATGACATATTTACTTTTGTCTTCCCATTTACATGCTAAAATGCAATCATTACTGCCATACAGATACATAATGCATTAGTCCAATATTTTGAAATATGCTCTTTGCGTCCGAAAAAGTCAAAAGTTCCCCCAAGGCTTCTTTCTGGGAAAAAAAGGCTCTGAACACCATTAACGGTCGCGTAATACTTCTCCGAGCATTTACGCTAACACATGCTTTATGTTATTGCCTTGGTTTTTACTGTTATTAAACCGATGATGGCCACCTTTACAGATTAACGCTACCACGCGTGAATTGTTGCTTTCTTAATATCTAAGGCCGCTATAATTCACAAACACAAGCTCTTAAGGTGACTTATGTTCTCGTTCCACCACTTTTTTTCCCTTTGCTGTTCTTTTAATGTCAAAGGATTTCAGAGAGCGGAATTTTTGGACGGACTCTCCTTTGAACCTTCATGGAATGAAGTTATATATGGCAGACGAAAACTAAGAAGCAACATGTGCACATTTGAATAACATTGCGTCCCTTTTCTTCTGTGACTTTTTAAACAAATTTCAAGACTCACTTGCCCGCATCTAAAGAAATTTAAGCTTTCATATCTTTTGGAAAGCTATTAACAAAATAAAGCGTGGCTTGAATACTGGTGAAGAAGACGTTTATTTGCAGAACTTTAAGGTTATCTTAATGTTAAAAAGTTGTCGTCTTCTATCAACCAACCAACCAACTTAATTTTCTTTAAGAAAGAAGAAAAAGATCACGATTTATCTGCTGCTTATCCTTGGTATGGGTGCTTTGTATGGGTAATTCTATACGCAGAATTTACGGAAAGGTCGAATTTTTCCCATTTGGTGGTCCTCGTCTATTATTTTAAACATGACTCACTAGTGTTTTAATTTGTTTTTAAACCAGCTCGCTTGACTTAAACAACGAGTGACTTTATTCAAAACAGGGTAAAAACACCTGTATTGCAAAACTGTTTTCATTATGGCAGCCCTTTAGAATCCAAAAGAAAGACAAATAAATAGGTATATCATGGACATTTTTTCTTTCAGGAAATATCCGAAAAACTAGCAAAAAGTCACTTACGCATGGAACCTTTATTGTATGCTTTTCGTTTTAGCGTGTAAATTAAACAACCTTCGAATTCGTGATGCTAATCCATATGCATTAATTCAGTACTTTTTCAAATTTCGGTTTTTGATGTCCGAAAAGACGACAGCCCTGAACATTCAAAACAACCTTTTAACACATTTTTGCGCACGCAGCTGACACGAATTGTTCATGAAAATGCTTTTAATCTATTTGTTATAATGCATGTTGACCACGTTTAATAATGCCCGAGGAGGGCTTATGTTTTTTTTTACGCCCACTTCAAGATGGGCAGATATTTGCATTTTTCATTATCTTCATGAGGGACTTTGGCCATGAAAAAAGGTTGGAACCTGCATTCATTAAACGCGTTATTTTACGCGAGTCATTTCTGTCAGCAACGTAGAGAATTATATCAACACGTGCGATCGGTATGTGTTCTTGTGGTTGCTTAACAGCATGACATACAATAAGATTATGAGAAAGGCGATCACGCCGTGAAGTAAAAATTATTACAGGAAAGAACGAGCGCAGTCAGCGTAAGTGCGTGGATTTTCAGCTAAGTTTGTCTGTTTTTCGGGTAACCTCCTTTTGGCTCTGTCGAATTCCAGCAACAAAAAGCGTTTAGGTCGCACGACTTGTCACAATACGCCAGGAAACGAAATCTAGAACAGGCCCAGAGAAGTGTTCAGTCTTGTCACGCCGTTTGTAATGATGTGGTGCGACATGTGTTCGTCGTTTCAGTTTTATGGTATATTTTCTTTGCTAGACCGCCACTATAGTCCTTTGTGACAATTAAAACCGGCTGAT
>Ga0126336_10002003_pt1 | contig 11293 bp, 4 predicted proteins | sample SidCmetagenome_FD_92530 | JGI IMG/M metagenome (GOLD analysis project Ga0126336, IMG submission 92530) | Coral microbial communities from El Islote,Puerto Morelos, Mexico - Siderastrea C C metagenome | ecosystem: Host-associated > Invertebrates > Cnidaria > Coral | place: El Islote,Puerto... | reverse complement strand
AGGATACAGCTTTTTGTTTTGGTGACTTTAATAACTGCAACGTCACATTCAACGTTAATAGCAAATAAGCTTTATTTAATGTATGAACTTTGAAATGTGTGAATAAATAAATTTGTTGATGTCTATGTTTTCGTCTTTCCTTTTGAATATGCAGATTAAGAAACAATTTACACACGGGTTTGAAATCGTTTCTAAACGCGTGTGGTTTTCATCTCGTTTTTCATTGGATTTCTAAACTCATCCACCTGACCAGAATGGGCCGTTCTGGTAGGCTGATAACAATATGAATAATTAATGAGTTTGAGAAGAACAGTTGTAAATTCGCTCAGTTGTGGTTTTGGCGTGACTTTGCAAAAAGTTTCTGTGTAGAAATACGTAATGTATTCCGTACAGCGAAAACCCGCCATCGTCTCCAACTCTGGCTATCTCGAATCCTTCGTTTTAATGAAACGTGTTTGCCCTTTACGTTGTTGCTCTTTTTTTTTTTTTTTTGCTATATGGCAGACCCTGCGCACGCGTTATACGTCTGACCTCTGTGAGCCCAAGCCGCACTACATCAGGAATGTTGTGGTCTGCGGTTTTTTGACTGAACTTCTAAAGAAATAGGCATGTCGCAACATCATATTATTCTGCACTTGCTTCTATACTGTACCATAACTGTGTTAAGAACACTTGTAAACTCGGTCAACTGTACGGGGTTTTGGCGTGACTTTGCAGAAGGTTTTCAGTAGCGTAACAAGTACGACAGACATCCAGTACAACGCTATTTCTAGCTCTGGCTAGCTCGAACCCCGCTATTTCTCTTTTCTCTTCAATGGCATGCAGATGTTGCTTAAACTCTTGCTATTAGCTATCTCGAACTCCCGTTATTACGAACCTTACATAACTAAGTAATCGACGTCTCACTGTATATGAATGATCAATAAACTTGTGTGTTTATGAAATCGTGTTTCTATGTTTTGCTACTTTTGAACAAGCGTGCAAAAGTGCCCAAAAAAGAAAAAATCAAACAGTTTCCTTGATCTACCAACCACCAATTGTTCAGTTAATACGCAATTTCAGCTTTGAAGAACACTTTGGATTAATTCTCTTAACCTCTCCAGATGCGTGTTTCAGGTTCGTTTATAAAGGATTGCTAAATGAAATGTTTGGCAAACATTTGTAGAAAGACCAATGTTAAGAAAAAAGGACTTGACGGTCGAGCTAACTCGGAAAACTCGATATTGTAGGAGGATTCTACATCAGTTACATTTTGTTAGTCTGCAATACTTGGCCATGAGTTAGTATCCATTTAACTGAAATAACTGAATTGCACTTGAAAGGGCCGCAACAATCAGTCATGGTTAGTGTAACAAAATTTTATAGAACTGGCTATATCTCCTGCAAGGAAAACTGAAGGCATTTGCGTCATCAATGTCTATTAATTGAGCGGCGTATTGAGCAGTAATCAAGATGGGGCTTGCCGGTGTAGTCTCACAATATCTGTAATTCGCCAAACAGGTGTCTCCAAAATATATATATCATACCTTGTTGACGAATTGAGTTAATTTTGAAATTACTGGTATGTTCATTTTATTTGTTCACTAATTTTGAATGTTGGCTGACAGTGAGAGCACAGAAAAACGATTAAATTCATAACTGAAAGCGCACACTAAATAAGCAATCGGTGCGATTGTGACGAACCTTTACAACCCAGGTCAGAAGTTTACCTGTGATCTCGCCGTGAATACGTACAACTAACAGGGTCGACAATATTCTTAATTACTCTTCTGACGAACTAAGGTTTTAATATGGAGCCATACGTTCAGTTAGTTAACTTTAAGTCATACGTATGTTATGTAAATGTTTTGTTTCTTTTTTCGTCAGCTCCAGCAAAAGTTCCTAAAATTGTTATTAATAAACTACATACGTTGTCTTCGCCGGTGTCTATCGTGGAGCTAAACTGGTTTCAAATATGTCCATCACAGTAGTCCTTGTCCTTGGGTTTTTCCGTTTCATATTTAAAGACCCAACCGCAAAAGGCGGAGACAGGTGAAAATATACAAATTGATAGGCTTATATTTTAAACCACATCTATCTTCCTCTTACATAGGAGACGGAAACAAAACACATCTCAGCACGATCGCTTAGGGAAAAAAAATTGTGTACAACTTTATGAAATGAAAGAGCCAGTATGTGTCACCACTGAGGACCAAAAGGGAAAAAGTAGCTAGATGACTTGTACGACTCCAGTAGGAGACCTGGAATGTGATACGGTTTTTTAGCCCGCGATTTAACTGACAAATCAGGTACCTTCTTCTGGATTAACAAATGATGTTACTAATTCCTGTTAATTACACTTTCAGAATCCCCTTGCTTATAAATTGCATCATACTTGAAGCACTTCAAGTAGTATAAAAAAAGATGCCTTGTTTTGTTGCCCAAACCTTTGTTAGTGATACTTCTTCCTTGTTATGAAAATTAACCACAATTGCAGTTTTCGGCTTTTCTTTCAGAAGTTTTTTTGCACAGTCATAGAACAATTAGGCAGAGTTTTTATAATTTTTTCGTGAATGGCGATGTGTTTCCTTATTTCTTGCACAAGAAGTCTGTCACAAAATAAATCTCTGAATAAGATGTTTGTGATATTGAAAAGTTGTTAGTTTTAAGTCTAAATTGGGAACTAAGCTTAAAGCAATACCCGTTATTACGTCATTCTAACACGATATGAGATTTGATTTGAAGTCGAAGAAACTGGGGACATGAAACCAAGATTTAAACCGGCTTTTAGTGAAGAGATAAGGACTACTGTAGATTGTATTCATTTTAGATATATAACTATTTTCATGCTATGATTGAATTGGTAGTTGCATGATCTTGGATTAACCGCGGAAAGTTCAATTTTATTATTAACGTGTTATTAATGACGTTACCCCGGTTAATTTGTATCAACTTCCTTTGTCTTCTCCTTGGTGATCAGTTTGACATAACTCCAAAGTTATCACGCAATTTTCATCTACAAGCTGAATTCCAACCGTGATTAGCCGAGGAGCTTCTCCTAGAGATGAACTGGGAAAAGAGCTTCAAAGTAACGCCGGCGATGTTATCTCGGACAATAAAGCTTTTAGAAATGCGTCATTAACTGAACAATTTGCAATCTCAAAGACCGAGAAACCCCGAGCTTATTTTTATCATTTTTACAAGACAAAGGCTCAAAATAGCATTTACAAAGTTTGAATTTCATACGGTTGGTCATGTATCTCAGGTTTACTAGCTTTGTCGTCTACTCACTCTTTTCTATTTGCATTTTAATTTGTTTCAGCGTCTCCGCTTCCAAAATGTGTTTGCCTTGTCGCATAGTTCTGCAGCGCGAAGCAACAGCAATTTAACCAAACAGAGGGTTTTCGCAGCGGCCATATTGGAGGTATAAAACAATGAAATGTATTTGAATTAAAACAGAATTCATTTCCCAAAGGAAAGACAACTCTCTATAAAAGCCAATAAAGGAAAAGGCGCCTGTGGGTTAATCACTATCAAGAGAAAACAACATTTTTAAAACTTGCATTTATCTCAAACCTTAAGTCGTAAACAAATCAGTTCTGCTGCAAAAAGCCGCACTTAAAAGACACTTACCCGATGAAACGAAAACTGCAAAATACAGCGTCCTGAGTACAGCAGGAAAAGACATGGTACGCAGTGGTTGGGTAGCAAACCAGTCGCTCTCCTCTCCGTTCTTGGAACAAACTGGCTCCGGTTCATGAGTGAGTTAGTTTTTAAAAGTATTTTGTAAAGAGGAAGTCGTTTAGACGTAATTTGTTACCTAATGAGCTCATTGTCAGTTTACAAGCTAACACTGATAATACAGGCGCGTTAAAAAAAAAAAACAATTATCACGTCACAACGAGTTATTATAGCGCAGCCCGGCAATGGTTGCCAATTAAATCACAGAGAAAAAACAATAGACCCTTTTTTTACCATGTTTACAATAATTTTTGGTGACGACAGAGACACGAAACCTTGTAAAATTGTGCTATTTCTGTAAAGGATCATTATAATATTGAGGAAACCATATGAAAGCTCAACACTGAAAATAATTTGAAGTAGGGTTGCACTGCGTTGGCGGGCAAATGTTTTATATTGGCGCCAGTTTCGGCTCAGGGGGACAGATAATCGGTAGGGATTTTAAGTAATGCACATCTCCGCAAAAATGTTAGCGTCGGTCGCAACCGAAACCCGTAGGTTCTTTTTACTGGTTCATTTTTGCTAGTTTCCTCTGATGCGGCAGCGCGTCTGTGGTTTGTGGAGTGATCACACGACAACTCTCTCAGTCAACTTCCAGAGCACGGCGTTTGAGGTCTCATTACTTCTCTAACACGCTTGTTGCTGTGCATGCCCTTATGATGAGCCATGCAATTGCATAAACAGTTATTTCTTTCCGCTAACAAATTTAACTCTTTCTGAAAAAACAAATTAACAGAAAACTTGTTTCGTGTTCATGATCCAATATGAAAAATAACACTCCAGAGAGTTGGGAGACCTCAGTAAAACTACTAATTATAATTCTGTAACTTTTTAACGATTACCCACAAACTCTGGGACTCCTTTACAACTTCCTTTTGTTCTTCTACCCGAGGCAAAATTTCCTCTTTCTATCAGGTTCGCGTGAAGTTAGTCTTTCCTGAGTTGCTTGACACTTAAGCACTGTTCATATGTTAGCAGCTGCAATCTTGCGGAATCTTCCTTGCCCCAATGCACAACTATAAAAGTTTGCCAAACTTCGGTAAAGATTAAACTAGTAAGTGACGCAAATTTGGTCAAATTTGGGCCAACCTAGGTCTAAGTCTAGAAATGATTGTACTTTAAATCGTCCCGTACGACTTTGGCGAATTCAAAAGTTGGTAATAATGACCAAAAAACATGAAGGGAGGCTTAGCCTACCTACTAGATTTTGACGCTATTATGTAAATTTAACATTCTGCCATAAAAATGTTTTCTTTATAAAAAGCATCTATGATATGTCGTGCCATAAATTGAAATGATGTATAGAAATAGTTAAATGGATAGCGTTCAAATCTTTTACGATTCTTCTTTTGTCCCCGTTGTTACAGCTCCTTGCTCATACTACAATGGAAAGGAAACTGTTTTGCGCATGGAAATTCCTTGGCTCTATTTTCGTCGAACGTTTCGTCTCTAAAAAGCTTTGGTAGCTAGTGATCAGACCCAGGAACTCAGAAAAATAATTTATCAAAATGAGGTGTTGCTACTGTCTCCATTACATTTGTTACAGCCGGCCGGCATCGCTTACATCCCATAACTTTCAAAAGCGGCCTCTTCAGTCACTTTAGTCACTTCAGTCTATTCAGCGCTAATGTCTTTATAACTTCTTCCCTTCTATTCAGTGTGGCATATCAATTCATTATCGAAAAACATGCGCATGCATGCACGATTTGTAGAAAGCGTAAAAATTAAATATTATTTGTTTCACTGAAGTGAGTCTTGTCCATCGAAAGAGGCAAGTCGATGAAAGTGTTGGAAATGACAACTTGCACCATATTTACGCAGACTCGTACGTAGACTTTATTCGTTTTTACTAATTAGAAAAAAGTCATTTCAAGTTAGCCTCGAGCGTTCGCCCATGCGGAAACAATACTGAAAGAATTGAATTGTGTCGACTGAGCTAGGAGGCCTAATGGTGAAAAATATGTGTCAATGTGCATGTAAGCTGGAGCTCGTTGAGATTATACTCCTGCTTTCTTAAGAAAACACAATTAAGGACATGCAGGAAGTGATTATGTGTTTCCAAATTGAGTTGAGTTCTATCCGAGTCTCCGTTACCACGGAAGCTGGCCTTCGTTGTAGCTTCTACAGTCAAGTTAAGAGCAATAAATTTACGTGCGGTCTGAGTCCCTTCCAAGAGAATACTACTGCAAGGGACTTTTATAATGTCTAGCTACTGTTAAGGACCCCAAAACTACATGCCATGCCAAAACGGTAGTACGATCCATTCAACTTTGCGTTATCTATCAAACATCTCACTGTGAATTGGTTAGAATTCCAATTTTTTGGTGCCATATGATAAAAATAAATTCTGCCACAATTCCTGAGGAACACCCCAGTCCTTGTACATGTTGATCAAACTTTGGAGTGCTACCATTCAAATAGCAAACGTTTCAGTACGTAGTGCTTCTTGTAGTTCTGTTTTTTGCAAGAAAATGTGTTAAGAATTGCTGTTTGTGCTTGTGAGAACTGAAGGGGGTGTAAAACTCAAGAAAGTTGTAAACAGTGTTCGTGTTGAACGACCTTCGTTGATTCACTGCATCGAAGCTGACAATTCACAGCGGTCAAACGAAATAACCAACGTCACGTTTGTCATAGCTTTGAAGCATCGCGCAGAGTGCTTATTGTTCTCGGGACATTTACTTCCAGTTTAAGAAAGTTTGTAGATCTGTCATATCGAGCGTTATTATTCATAGACGCTTAGAAAGTGCTTAATTCATTGGTTGCCATGAACGCACGGCGATGCTCATTATCATGATGTAAGCGGCAAACTAAACAATGAACGGAGCGCGCTATTGTTTCGCCTTTTGTTTTGTAAAATCGAACATATGCGCATATTTCGCGTAGAACATTTCATGAAACGGTTTTCCATTTTGATCCGGTATTGCATGGGCATTATAGAGTGGTTTCGTCTGGGCAAAAGAAAGAAATCGAATCATCACTGCGCGAACGAGATGATTGTGTCGTAAATAAATAAAGCATTTTGCTTGTCTGTGGTTTGCGTGCACAAGCGGCCGACACTGTAATGTTTTGCTTCTGTCTTTGGGAGCTTTTTAACCTTTATGTGAAACAAAGCAGTAGGTAAGTGAGTTTATATTCCCTAACAGAGCCAAAAAACTAAAGCTCAATCGAATTCAGGTCAAACATTTACGAGCGTGAAGTTCGTATAAAAACGATACAACAATTGTCCCGAAAAACTTAATTTGGCGCCAATAAAACTTGTCGCAGCTGACAGTTACTTCATTTTGAATCCCCACTCACAGCAAAAAGCTTACTTTTTACAGAAACCGTATTAAGTTTTGCTAGAAAAGTAGAAGTTTCCGCATTTGTCTGTATCAGTTCTTTCCAAACTTTACGTGGCGGGAACTGCGCACGCGTCATGCGTTTGACCACTGTGAACCCGAGTACCATATCAGAGCTTTTGTGGTCTGTGGTTTCGAAATTCTAGAGAAATGAGTATTTTGCAACATCATGTTTGCACTTGTTTCTGTACTGTACCATAACTGTGAACAGAACACTTGTAAGTTCGCTCAGTTGTGGTTTCGGCGTGACTTTGCAGAAAATTTCAGTGTAGCTAACACGAAAGATATTCACTACAGCAGAAGCCCGCTATCGCCTTGAATTCTGGCCATCTCGAATCGCACTCGTTTCTCTTGGCAGTTGTTGCTCTTTTTTTTCACTTTATGGCAGGAACTGCGCACGCGCTATACGTTTAACCTCTGTAAACCCGAGCACTATATGAGGTCAATGGTAGTTTTGGTTTTGTGGCCTCGGCTGCGGTTTAGCGGTTAAAAGAAATAGGTCAGTGTTTCGCAACATCGTATTTGCACTTGTTTCTTCACTGTACCATAACTTTATTAAGAACACTTGTAAATTCGGTCAGTTGTGGTTTCGGTGTAACTTTGAAGAAAGTTTCAACGTCAGTAACAAGTGCAAAAGATATTCAGTTCAACAGACCCCCGCTTTCTCTTACCCTGGCTCTCGAAACCCCTGCTATCTAGCTCGAATTCCGCTATCTGAGAAACTCGTTTCTCTTGAAAGATTTTGCTTAAACATTTACTATAAGCTATCTCGAACTCCCGCTATTACGAACCTTAGGTTATTAAACGTAACTGAAGTCTCACTGTATGTGGATCAAGACATGCACCGTGCATGTTCTATGTTTTGGTACAAGAGTGCAAAAGCGCCAATAATGAAAAAAAAAAAACTCAAAATAGTTAGTTTTCTTGACCTCCCAACCACCATTCTATTAGTTATTATGCAATTTCAGCTTTGAAACCTCTTTGAGTTCATTCTCCAGATACGTGTTTGTTCGTTTATACAGGATTATTAAATGAAATCTTTGGCAAACATTTCACACTATTTATTTGGGCGTTTGCTCATATGTCTTCTTTCTTAACCATACCTCTAACACAATCTTTAACATTGCACTAAAAGAAAGACTAAAGTTAAGAGAAAAGAACTCGAATGCAATTTTTGGGAGTCGTGCTACCCCTGAAACTTGGTTGTATAGGAGGATTCTACATGAGTTACAAATGTTATTGTGCAATACGGAATGTGCATGTTTTACCATCCATTTTCAATTGTGCAAGATTTGAAACCGATCAGGCTGAATGAAAGGCCACAGCAGTCAGTCACGGTTAGTGTAACAGAATAACAACCGGTTATATCCCCTGCAAGAAAGACTGAAGACATTTACGTCATCAAATGTATTTTAATCAAGATGTGGGGCTTGCCTGTGTAGTCTCATCATATCCGTAATTCGTCAAACAGGTGTCTCCAAAATAAAAATATTAAACTTTGTTTACAAATTGACCTAATTTTGAAAATAATGGTATATATGTTCATTTGTTTACTAATTTTGAATGTTGGCTAACAAAGAGAACACAGTAAAACGGCCAAATTCATAACTGAAAGCACACGATAAATAATAATACTAATAATGATAAACTTGTTGCATGTGTGACGAACCTTTACAACCTATTGTAGGCCAGAACGTGTACCTGTGATCTCGTGAAGACGTACAATTAAAAAGGTCGATAATATCCTTAATTACTCTTCTGACTATCTAAGCTTTTAATATCGAACCTTGCGTTCAGTTAGTTAATTTTAAGTCATACGCTTGTTATTCAAACGTTTTGTTCCTTTTTCATCAGCTTCATCACAAGTAAATAAAAATCGTTATTAAGCTACATACGTTGTCTTCGTTCTGTCGATCGTGGAGCTAAACTGATTTCAAATATCGCTGTCACAGTATTCCTTGTGCTTGAATTTTTCCGTCTCATATTTAAGACGCAACCACAAAAGACAGAGACAGTTGAAAATATACAAATTGACAGGCTTATATTTCGAGTCACATCTATCTTCCTCTTACATAGGTGACGGAAACAAACTCGTCTTAGCGGCTGAGGGTCTCTTAGAAAAAAAAATTATCTATAACTTTAACAAATGAAAGACATATGTGACACCACTGAGCACGAAAGGGAGGAAAAAAGGGGCTAGATGACTTGTATCACTCCAGCAGGAGACCTGGAATGTGATATGGTTTAATATCTAGCCCGCGAAACGTCGAGCTTATTTTCATCATGTTTACAAGACAAAGGCTCAGAATAGTTTAGAAAGTTTGAATTTCATTCGGTTGGTCATGTATCTGCCCACACTTTTTTATTTGCATTTTAATTTGTTTCAGCGTCCCAGCTTCGAAAAGGTGTTTGTTGTCTCATCGTTCTGCAGCGCGAAACAACCACAAATTAACAGTAAACATAAAACAGTGAAAACTATTTGAATTAAAACAGAATTCATTTCCCAAAGGAGAAACATTTTATTGTTTTATACTTCCAACATGGCTGCCGTAACGTCACAAGACAACTCTTTATAAACACCAACAAAGGACAAAGCGCCTGTGGATTAATCACTATCAAGAGAAAACAACATTTTCAAGTTTGAAACTTGCATTTAGCTCAAATCTTTAGTTGAAGCAAATTAGTTCTGCTACAAAAAGCCGCCCCTTAACAGACACTTACCTGATGAAACGACAACTGCAAAATACAGCGTCCTAAGTACAGCAGGAAAAGACATGGTACGCAGTGGTTGGGAAGTAAACCAGTCGCTCTCCTCTCCGTTCTTGGAACAAACTGGCTCCGGTTCAGGAGTGAGTTAGTTTTAGTAGTTTGCAAAGAGGAAGTCGTTTGAACGTAATTTATTACCTAGTGAGCTTCAGTTGTCAGCTTACAAGCTAACCACTGATAACACAGAGGGCGTTAAAACTATAACAATTATCACGTCACAACGAGTTATTATAGCGCCAATTAAGTCACATAAAAAAACAATAGACCCTTTCTTTACCATGTTTTACAATAATTATGTGGTAACGAAAGAGTGTTTGACGTTATAATCACATACTTTTCAGTGCAAAAATATTAAGAGGCTACATTAGCTTGTTAGAGATAAAATATAAAAGGTAACTGAAAAGGGTTTCACACCGGTAGTGATTCTGCGGCCTGTCACCCCTTGCAATTTCTCACTTTGATGTTTTCCAGACAGTGCCCTGCTCTACCAGTGAAACCACGTTTTAAAAATTATCACATCTATAATTTGTACAGTGCACAATTGAGCCATTCTCCCTTTAAAAAAAGCAAATTACACAATGTTATTCCTCACTATTTGGATGGAAAAAATCCATTACATGAACTTTCACTATATGCAGTTACATTCTAAAAACGAGAAGGATTAGCTCGTTAGAGCTAAAATATGAAAGCTAAACAAAAGGGTTTCACGCCGGTAGTGATTGTTTGGCCTGTCACCCCTTGCAGTCTCTCACTCGGTGAGAAGAACTGACTGCCAATTGAAACTCGATCGAGAAGAAATGACGGTGCTACTCTTCAATTCTGTTTATAATCCTCTAATCCAAGTTAAAGATTGTTCCGTGGCCAAACTGGCTTAACCTGAAGTACGAACTCTAAACTGAGAGTAAATTTAAGTCGGGTTGCACTGCGTATGCCTGTCAAACGTTTTATATTGGTGCCACTTTCGGCTGGGGGACAGATAATCGTTAGGGATTTTAAGTAATGCACATCTCAGCAAAAATGTTGGAGTCGGTCGCAACCGAAACCCGTAGGTTCTTTTACTGGCTCATTTTTGCTAGTTTCCTCTGATGCGACAGCACGTCTGTGATTTGTGGAGTGATCACACGACAACTGGCTCTCAGTCATCTTCCAGCCGTTTGAGGTCTCATTACTTCTCTAACACGCTTGTTGTATGGCCTTATGATGAGCCATGCAATTTCCTCTTTCTATCAGTTTTGCGTGAAATTAGTCTTTCCTGAGTTACTTGACACTTCAGCACTGTCCATATATTAGCAGCTGCAATCTTCCGGTACCTGCCTTGCCCCAATGCACAGCTATAGAAGTTTGCCAAACTTCGCGGGTAAAAAGTTAAACTAGTAAGTGACGCAACTTTTATTTGGTCACATTTGGGCCGACGTAGGGCTAAGTCTCGAAATGATTGTACTTTAAATCCACTACGACTTTGGCGAATT
>Ga0126336_10002002_pt1 | contig 11294 bp, 4 predicted proteins | sample SidCmetagenome_FD_92530 | JGI IMG/M metagenome (GOLD analysis project Ga0126336, IMG submission 92530) | Coral microbial communities from El Islote,Puerto Morelos, Mexico - Siderastrea C C metagenome | ecosystem: Host-associated > Invertebrates > Cnidaria > Coral | place: El Islote,Puerto... | reverse complement strand
TTGTTCCGTTTAAATTTCTTTTCTCATTTTTCCCATTCTTTCTTGATTTTTTTTTAATAGTGGTTAAGTTTTTAATAAAACAATTATTCTACTCGGGCTTGCTGGATATCAAATGATTATAACGAACTCGGCGCTACGCGCCACGTTGGTTATCTATCATTCGATATCCAGCGCGCCCTTGTAGAATAATTGTTAACTATACATGGACAAAACCCATTTACTCTAGGCATACCAGACTATGCTAAAAGGGTGACTAAATGCTGGCGATGTTATAACAACTATAAGTTTGGAAGGATGTTAACCTGCTGAGGAAAAACAGACGTAAACCCCTGAGTTCATTGCAAGTCTTACGAGGAAACATCTTGAGAAGAGGATCGGAGGATCGGGATCTAGTTTTATCCGTCACATTTCTGTTATCATTGCATGCAAATGGCTGACAACCAGGTTTTCTTTCTAGTGCTGGTCCAGTCCGAAGACTAGCTATATAGTTCTGTTCCGCATTCCCCAGAAAAAGCAAAAGCAAATTACAAAAAGCAAATTAAGCAAAAAAAGCAAATTACAAAAAGCAAATTACAAAAGCAAATTACAGCAAAAGCTACTAGAAAATCCTTGTCGTGTTTCTCCGGTCGTATCTATCCAGGGCCTTGTAGAGAGTTTATTTTAGACCCGACAGTTTGATCTATATGTTTTCGGTTTCTCAAGTGAAATATTACAGTATCAGAAAGTTTAAAAAGAAAAGTTCGAAATCTTAGTCCCCAAACCATGTTGAGAAAAGAATGTACCTTTTTTTCGCGCCTAAAACGTCAGTTCTGATCCCCCAAAACTGAAGAACACGGATCTATTTCACCCACTAAATTATATCTTCCTTTGTTGTTGCCGTACTAATGAGCATATTGTTCAATAACACCACAAACATTTTCTGGCCCGTATTTTGTCGTATATACCTAATTCAATAAAGGTTGCTTTGGCAATTGGTCATTGGCAATTGGACATTGGGCATTTGGGCATACGGAACACAATGCAATGCTTGCGTGACTGCAAACAATAGCTTCCCAATGCCCAATTGCCCAATGCCCAAAGCAACCTTTGTTGAATTAGGTATATACCTAATTCAACAAAGGTTGCTTTGGGCATTGGGAAGCTATTGTTTTCGGTCACTCAAGCAAAGCACTGCATTGCGTTCCGTATGCCCAAATGCCCCATGACCAATTCCCAAAGCAACCTTTATTGAATTGTATTGTGGGTTTCACTGTAACGAATATTTTGCGGAAATCAGTTATATTTCTGATCCAATCAGAATTCTAGGAAAGATGCCAGGCCAGGATGCCAGGATAAATACATAAGGGACCTTAGTTAAGGAACCACTACATTGAGTCATTGTCTACAACAAGAACGTCACAAAACCAAAGATTTAACATTTCTATGTGCAAAATTTACCGTTTGCTCCAAAACAACAACGTGAAATGACTGAATTTAAGTTTTTACGGAGACAGTAAGCTTACGAAATCTTCCTTTCTTTCTCCAAACTTGTGCGCCACCCTAAGAATTCAGCGTCTGGATAGTTAAGCCATTTTAGCACATTATACGAAGAGAAATCGGGAAGTAGTTTCAAGAAAGTGAATTTGTGTTAATTGAGGTTTTCCTTGGCGTTTTGCGCCTTCTGACGCGGTTGGTTTTGCCGTTGTGGTTGTTTAAGGTCTCCATTTGCGGCCTTAAGTTGGCTTTCTAGAACCTACCCTCGAAATCTCATTGGATTGGCAATTGAAACGAAAGTATGCGAATTAATTTTAACGCGTAATGCTGTAAATTACTGTCACGGTAAGCAGGTGTCGGGCAGGTGACCAGCCAATAGAAAAATAATGATATTTTTCCTGCACGTGCTTAACTACAGGTTAATTTATGATACACATATAAATTAGCATTCGATCTTGGCATTATATACATCTTCTTCTTTTCGCCACGAAAGTTTTTTCCAAACCTGCAAACTAGGATATTTGAGTTCGTTTTGGACAATGAGCCTTATTGTCTGGTTAACTCAGTCTTTCCTTCTCTCGGTGGCTACATTCTTCTTGCTTGGAGAGGAATTCGTTTTGGACCTTCAGGGAGATCTCCCTTGCCTCAAAGCCATTCCAGCAGCCAGCAAAAACAAGCAGTACTCCAGCGAGAGCTGTGACAGTAAGTTTAAATGTTTTAGGATGAACAAGTCCGGAAATTGGCAACTTCCATTTGGAGTGCTATCAGTTTTTCAGATCAGTTCCTTTATTGTGGTGTATGGTCTTAAAACCCGCAGAAAATCTCCTAGTCATTTGCCGTTTGTTTTTTGTGTTACCTGCTGCGCTCTGACAACAACTCTTTTGTTAACGAAGCTCGCCGCTCAATTGTCGCCACAACATTCAGCGCATGGAACAACAGCAAGCGGTGGTTATGGGATTAAGCTGTTTACTTTCGCTAGAAATGCACTTGTAACCGCTTTTGTGGCTGCTTTCCAATGGATATCCCCGATTTTTGTTTATTCTTGCCATTCTGAATCTAGCAGCGAGGAGGGAAGTACTTTGCTGAAACGGGAATCTCGAGATGGCTTGTATTACTGCTCAACTGAACTGAACAGCCAAGCTCTCGAACGAGGAGGTGCAACAATCTCTCATGCTATTGTCTTTTTAATAGTAGCTTACTTTATTTCAAGTAGCTACACGCTTTATCTTCTTCTAGCTCACGACGGGTGCGATAAGCAAATATTGAAGCCGGTGAACAACAATACTCAACCATATGACACGTCTGGAGTTCGAGGGTGCGATAATTTGGAAGTGGGAGATGTAGGTGAGGGGAACAGGATGGACGCGAGAAGCCAAAAATGTACACCGTACAACGGTCTAGTAAACAAGAAGGAAATGATTGTGGCTTGCATGGAACAAGAAAGTGATGAAGAATCGTTTGTGTTTGGTTGGCGATTGTGAGGACAGTTGATGTTAGCTGCTCACTGGCCTTAATACTATGTACAAAAATTATTGTCGCAAAAGGAAAACATTCAGAGGCGAGATGAGTAAGCCACAGGCCAGGACAGTAATCTAGCCTTGTAGTTTGATCTCTCGTCCGATGTAAATAGCCTCTTTTACTTTGCACCCTTAGTTCCAAGGCTCTTTACGTAGGACGGTGGTATTGTTCTATTATATGGTGTGGCTGGTTTTGTCCAGATGTTCTCGGTCTCTGGATGTGTAATTTAATGTAATTTAGGCAAAGCTCCGAGCAAGCACAACAAGAAGTTGCATTGCTTAGTGACTGTTGGGACGAAATGCGTGGGCTCGGCAATCTTGTCACCACAAACGAAATGTCTTCTATTTTAACCCGCTGCCCAAGAGGCTCACGGGCTCCGAGGACGAGAATTTCAACTCAAAATGTACACTCCCCGCCACCTCCCAAACTTAAAGACAGTATCGATAACGATAACTAAAAATTACATCTCTACACTGACATCTTGTTTGGCAAATAAACTCTTTATCCTTTGCACAACACATTCTTAACAAAACAGGCCAAACTGGAGAAACATCACTATTTCTCTCAAAGCTGAAAATTAGATAGCCAAAGAGAACAGCTGGCTGACAACGGACAATTATATTCTATCCTGATACTAATGGTACTTAAATTAGGATACACCATGAATATTCGGCAACGCTCTAACAATGCAATGAAAATCTTGATTCAGTAATGATTTGAAGTCAATTGTCGGCGACCGCTCGACTCAGGCCTCTGATACCAGCAAAGCCGCATTGCAGCACGGGAAAGCAATGACGTAAATCTCCAACGATGTCAAATATGACAGTAAAACGTTACTCCAAGACGGCGAAGGGTCATGTTCCCGTATACTGGTAATGAAATCTTTGTCCTCCTTAGTCTCCTATTTTGTAACTGAAGGACACTTCCTTGCTATTTACATAAAGCCAAATTGGCTCCGAAAAAAAAATTCTTCCGGTATCACAAGTACATTTCCCAGGGTTACAGAATTTCTCAATTTAAAATTGGTGCACGAATCACCCATGAGACTCTTTTAACAATACTCCTTGGTTCCTCTCTCAGTTCTCGTCGGTGGAGAAGAGATAATCGCATTTTTCTATACAAGTTTGAATAAAAAGAATGAAGTACATTTGACTAGACATCTCCAAACGGGTGAAATCCGGCCGAATGATGGTAGGGAACAAAACCAAAGACAAGTTTCTTGACTCCATGAGATTTTCTTTTGAATATTCCGTGACACTGAAATAAAACACAAGCAAAAATAACGAATCAATCCATTCTAACAATCTCCTAACTGCCAAAAATGTCCTTTCCCATAAAACTTTAACTTTGCCCAAAACAAAAAAAGAAGAAAGTTATCGTTTGTCGCACAGGGAGGAGAGAGAAGTGGTTTGGGGTGGGGGTGGGGGGGGGGGGGTTGCGCTACTTTCGGGGTTTATTAGTAAAAGAAATAAAAAGTTTAAGGAGTCCCTCCATTTCAGAAAGATCCTCGCGTAACAGCATTTTTAACAAGACTAAGCTCTTTATCATTCTTACTTCAACTCAAAGTATTCCTTAGTAACTTACCGATTAAGGTGAAACATGACGCGCTTGAAAACGGCCAAGTTGTGCGGTGGAATATTGTGAAGAATTTGCTTCAGTCGAGCTAAACGGTCGTTGGCATCGACATGAACTGAAAAGCAAGAAACAAAATGATACTGCTGTTTCAAATCGTAAAGAAAAACACCAGACGGAGTAAGCTAATCCATCGGATATGGAGACAAAACCTCGGAGCAAAAACAAGAAACAAGGCATGATACTTAGTCTAGCACTTGGGCCGTCCGAAAACCATTGTAATGGAAAAATGGGATGTTACGATCGGAAGCCAAACGAAACAGTTCAACGTGATGAACAGTGAGGTTTTACTTTTTCTAAACCTTCTTTTTAATGGCAATTACCAGGAAGACTAATTTCGGGTAAAAACGGAACATTTCGTGAGAGCCCGGGAACGGGGCGAACTGATAAAAGAAACGCTAAAAGTCAGCTTCAATCGATTTTAGTTGCTTCAAAACCTTACTCCAGCGTGAGCCAAAAGAGCTTTCTACTGATGCATTCGCTTCCCAAAACCGTCTGATACCGGGTTCAAACGAGAACTACTGACCACAAGAACTGACCAGAGACTGACTTCAAACAGGTGCTTTTATTTGCCTGACGTCATGCGTCACTAACGAGTTGGAACTTTTTAAACCCTTAAGCCCTAACAGTGACAAAAATGAAATTTCTCTTTACATCATCACTACTTGTTCAAACATGCAAGCGATGAGAATAGAGAAGTGATCACCAAGGATAAGCAGTCTTGATATTTAGACAAATTCTCCTAACTAGTTCCACATGAAATGTATGGAGAACAGTTAGAAGAGTATACACTTCCATGGGGATTTTTACGTTGTAAATTCAAAACTGTGCTGAAATTAGAACTGAGAGCCTCTTGTCGTGCGTAACATGTTCCTACGACATCAAAAATACAGAGTGGTCTTGCCAAAGGAAGAATATACCGTCCTCAGCTTTCAGGGCTTTTTCTACAAAACAAGGAACGAACTTTTCAAGAACATTTTGCAATATATTTCCACCCTAGCCATCCACAGCCAAACACATTTATAGTCTCAGAATACTAGTACAGTAATTTTTAACAATAGTGGACCACTGTTTTTTTGGTTTCCTTTGACTGCAATGCTAATTAGCCCCTTAAACAACTCCCGTTTTAACATCACTTCACTAATCGCTGATGTAAGCTGTTAGTTGTCCATAAAAACGTGATCCGCTTAATACTCACTCATGGCTTCATGTAAGGACGTCTGATGCGTATTCGGGATTACAGGTTCTGGAAGAAGCTTAAGGAACGACTTGAACGCTCCCGTCACTGCATGCACCCCAACCCCCAGCTCGGCCAACTCAACTCGGGGATCTGGTATAGAGAAAGACATTTCGATTAGGTTTTCTACCTTACAGGAATAATCACAAGAAAAGATACAGACCCGGTCACGGTAAAATCCTATACCACTAGGTTTAATCACATTCTACGGTACACGTGTTCCGAGTTTATACAGTCTACTACTCACTTTCTTCCACTTTTTGTTCAATGAGTCCAATGTCTGCTTGATTGCCGTTCACTCTGTAAATTCCCTCGACTTGCATTCCTTAAGGTGAAAAAAGAAAATAAACATGCCGTTAAAGCGGTTTTCAATTGAGTGTCGAAAGCAATTCACGGTTTGCTTTGGTTTTGCTTTACTTCGCTTTGTGATTGGTTAAAAAATCTCGCGCCACTTTCACGACCAATCAGAAGTAAAACTCAAACCAATCGCCACTTGCTCGCACGCGTTTTCCCGCGCTTGGAGCCGGTTACATGTACTTGTTTCGAGTTCTGATTGGTTCATTGGATAATTTGTGTCTGTTGTGATTGGCTGGGGTAATTACTTTGGTTTTGGTTTTACGACACTCATTTGAAAAGCGCTCTAAACCTTACACCTCCTTAGAGCACAAAAGCGCTATTTCTCAGACTACGAGCAGTTCCTCCTTCTTGTGAGGGCGAGAAGACAAGTCACGCAATCAAATACTGCTTGAATGACGTACCTGAATTCTCCACAAATTCGATGCATTTGTCCACAAAAATGGGAACGAAACATCCCGGTTCGCAGATGGTTTCGAGCGGCTGAGCGAAGTAGGTGAAATTGTTCACTTTTTTCTGTCTGCTTTCGAAAAACTTGTCGATTTTCTCCTTATCCTTCCTCTTCTTTTTCTCCTCTCGTTTCTGTCGTTTCTCGTCCTTCTTTCGTTGCTTTAGAGCTTCACGCTCTTCTCGTGAAGGCTTCTTTCTGGATGAGGACCACGGCTGCGAAACAAAACAATATAGTCATTTTAAACTCTCAAAGAACTTTTTTGCTATTAAACCGCACTGCAATGCTCTAGCACTCTCTCAGGGACTGCAGACAATGTGTAAGATGTTATTACAAAAAATTTCTCATATCGACCACTCTTATACGAGACAATCTCCTTTACGACAAATGTAACGCAGGCCGCATCAAGGTTGAACTGTGTACTTATGCTGGGAAAAGCATGACTTACCGATTTCCTAGGTTTTTGTCCTATAGGCGAACCAGGGTCATCTTCTGTTTCCTATAAAATTCAATCAAAACCAGCTGATAAGAGATTAGGGTAGAACCACGAAGCATTCCAAGTGGCTCCTTTTCTTCTCACCATTTACCTTTTTTCTAAACATGAGTGATATCTGTAATTTCTACTTCCAATACCAATCACAGTTTAGCCTGTGAACAGGCTCCGCGGTAGGGGAAATAACATTCGTTTTCTTCGCTCGCCGTAGCGTAATATCCGCACCGCAGAGCCTGTTTACAGGCTTATCACAGTTGATCAAGAAAGCCATCAAGCAAAGTTTTCCTGTCTGTAACAGTTGGTTCTAACTTTTTAGTCTGTGGACAAAATCCTAAAGTGTGATGAATCGAATGAAAGCTGTTGAGCAGTACCTTCACGTGACGCTCTTTATTTTCCAGCATTTTTCACTGTAGCCTGAGAAAACAGCCGACGTTTCACGAGGTCGCCACTTGAACCCTCGCAAAACGACGTCTGAGTAACGAGCGCAGAAATTCCATACTGATGACGTTCACTGCCCAGATCTTGGTAGTGCTTCTGATTGGTTGGAATTTTCTTTCAAGTGGCGACCTCGTGAAACGTCGGCTGTTTTCTCAGGCTATTTAATTTTCACTGTTGTTTGTGTCCTTTTTTATAAATTTCACTTCGGGAATTTACGATAGAAAAACGTAATCCAGAATTGTTCCTTACCTCCTCTGTGCCAAGATCCGATTCACGATGAGGGATGTCCAAATGATTAGGCTGCAATAAATACGACAACAAATTAATTTACAGCTTGAGTGAAACAAAGTGCAGCTGTTAGTGCCTCCGATACCTAAGTAGACAAAAAAACGAACGATTATAATACTGTCACCCTCCTTACCGTATATAACTCCGTTACTGTTGTTCAAATTGAGGGAATGAATTATGGCTCTGACTAGAGAGTCTGAGCGATTTGTCCCTCTTGTAAGCGACAGTATTAGTGTAAGAGAATGTTTTATTTCTCAGTTTTCAGTGCGAGTATGGCTATAGTGTTCGTCTTGATAAGAAGAATGCTTATCAAAATGGCAAGACCGGTTTTGGAAATCTGAGTGGTTTCCTTCTTCAGTTGCTTTGGTGTTCAAGTACTATTTCCATAATCTGTTTTTACAGTGAGGTACACTGACTCTTTTCAATGCATACATGCTTTTATGACTTGAAAATCTTTAACAAACTAGTTATGGCTTTTTTCACTTAATATCTTTATCATCTTGTTCTTGGGGAATTCTGTGTTCAAGTGAGGATCATCTAACAACAAAATCCCGTGACATACAATGTAATCCAAAAAAACCCCCTTTAAAACATGCACAAAAAGATCTGAGCAACTCTATTGATGACTTCATATACGCACCCTGTGCGGTCCTTTCTGTTTTCCCCTTTCCCAGGTAGATTCTTCTTCTTGGCTTGAGGACATGGTACCTCCCTTTCTTGATTCCTTCTTAGCTGGAAGTTAATTAATTACGCAAGTCATTTCATTAAACTGTTAACCAAACAGACCTCCCCGCACCCCTGTCCAAACAAATATTCACACGCATGTACTGCCGACGGAAAAGCTTTTCGAAAACCGTTTTCATCACCTCTTTATTGAGTTAATCTACTCCCAGTGAAGAGCTGTTTCTTTGATACAATCTTAGAGTATGCTGTTTATCCTGATTACAAAACCTGAACGCACTCCCCCCTCCAAGTCCTAACCAAAAAATGTTTCTATGCTGCCTCCTTCAGTACTGTAGGCCTCCTTAGATAACACTGTCGTGGATTAGTGCATACTCAACGCAACAACACCCGTATTCTCTCGAGATCTCCTTGAATAACACTGTTTACACTGATTATATCACTTCATCCACCGCACCCACACTTCGACCTCGTGTACTTCTCGAGCTTTTGTATACGGTGAAATTTGAATTAACCAATCAGCATTCAATAGGCGGGAAAAACTGTGGTGTCCTGACGTCACGCAGATTTTGTGCTCTTCGCTTCGATTTCTGCGTGGACATGCGGTTTTATTTCAGCGTTTTCTTCAAATTAACCGCTTGCCTTACTTTGTTTATTAAAAGTCACCACTGTTTGCAATTGTCTGGACTGGAAGGAATGCAGTTGTTCTTCAGAAACCAATTAACAAATTTATGATCCGTCTGTTAAGTATAAGTTTATTTATTGGTGTTAGTTGCATTAAGCTATGTAAGCGTCTCTTTCGAAACTTGGGCGGCTTAAAAATGGGAATGAAGTTGTTCCTCAGAAACCAATTAACAAATTTACTTGTCTTTCGAAACTTGGGCAAAGTCAACTCAATCTACGCTTCAGTCACTATAAACTCTTGCTTTTGCTTACAAACCGAAAAATACTGGAGTTTCCTCTGTTTTCAGTCGTAGCACCCAGTGCATTTCTTAGAACACTGACAGGACACCACGGTTTTGACCGCCGCTCGTACCGCGGGCGCAGTTACCGTATGCAAGGCTGTGCTGATCGTACAGATATTCACCCTCACCCCGGCCCACACCACCCCTCTCGTCCTCTCACCTGATCTCCGTGAAGAGAACAGCTGTTTCTTGTGTATCTCAGTGGATACATTAGGAGTGTTAGCCTGGTGACTGCGCTGTTGGCTGCGTGAGCGTCTAATACCACTCTTCTTCTTCACTGGGCGTTCTTCAGTACGAGGAAGAGTAGCCTCGTCGCCAGTCCCCTGATCTGAAGTGTCTCCTCTCTTGTCTCGTCCTCCAGTGACCGGTCGACCAAAAGTGTCTGAAAACCAAAGTACAGTAGAACCTTTTTAAACACTTCAGCTTCACTTCATTTTTGGAAGGGAAAGTTCACGCTCGATAAGTTTATCGTGTGGTTCAGTGAGGCCCAAATTGTGGATACACAATGTTGACCACGCATTTGTTTGCTCGTTCGTTCAGTTGCACATTCGTTCGTTCAGTTGGTTCGCCATTCGTTATTCGTTTGTCTAGTTAATTGCTCATTCATTTATTTATTCACCCATCTATAAATTTATCTATTGCATGCTCGTATGCCTTATTTTCTTCAGCAGATATCCTCCCTTGTAAAATGCAACACTTCATGACGTAGAACTGCTTGTCAAACCGTAACAAATAAAACCATACAGGTTTGCCCTTGCAAGAAGACTAAAAACAGAGCAAAGCACATCTGAATGTTTAAAAATCTTCACCGCTCCTTCATACACAATTAAGCTAAAGTTTGAGGACGGTGAATTCATCTAACACTTACCTCTCCGGGATATTCTCTCAAGTGTGCTGACATCTTCAGCTGAGTGCGCGAGCCTCAGAGATCCTTTTGAATGAACTCTTACATGGGTCTTGGGTTTTTTGTCTGATGAAGAGGGCTCCTCGACCACAGCCACAGCGTAAAGAATTTTGGTCTGAGGCTTGTCTGAGATGTTTAATTTGTTTTTCAAAGCATCTTGCACTTGGGCGTACTCTGGGTCACTGACATCCTGCAAGAAAGAAAGCACACAGATCAACCCCCAAAATCAGCAGGCATATTCTCCCCACTAGCCTTAATAATTTTTTATGATATTTGTTGGGAGAATTTGTTTAAACACCAAGAGATTTCGTCTTTGATGATCACTTCCTTCATTCTCATGACTTGTATGTTTGACGATGTAGTGATCTTGCAAGGAGAAGATAGAAATTGGTCACTATTGGGGCTTAAAGGGTAAAAGGCGCGGTTACGAGGCAATTTGTCTTTCTGCAACGTGCAACGCAACTCGGTTGCGAAAAAAAGTTGCGGTTCAAATTGCGCGAGTAACACACCCTCTTCGCAACCTCTCTCGCAAAGGAAACTTGCGTTGCAAGTTACAGGAAAAGTTAAGGAGTCTCTTACTTTTCACAACTTTGCGAGACTCGTTGCACCGTGTAAGATGTATTCCGCAACTTGTCTCGTAATGTTTTCGTCACCATCGCGTTGCAAGTTGCAGGAAAAATTGCTTTGTGTAACAGCGCCTTGAATGCCACAATGTTCCCACAAAGGCCAGGCAAGTTTTTGTTTTTGGGTTATCGGGAAACCACCCAACACAAAGTGAAAATTGTACATGTAGTTACCCTGGCAAAAACCACACAACACCTCAAAAACTGAAATGCAGCCTAAAAGAATACAAAGAAATTTTG
>Ga0126336_10002001_pt1:0-10000 | contig 11295 bp, 6 predicted proteins | sample SidCmetagenome_FD_92530 | JGI IMG/M metagenome (GOLD analysis project Ga0126336, IMG submission 92530) | Coral microbial communities from El Islote,Puerto Morelos, Mexico - Siderastrea C C metagenome | ecosystem: Host-associated > Invertebrates > Cnidaria > Coral | place: El... | reverse complement strand
TGAAAGACGAAGGACAATAAGCTTGCATATGAGTAATGAGACTTGCAATGCCCAGCACTCTCTTTCAAGATTTTTTGTTTTGTTTTGGTTTTTTAAAAAAAGGAATTTCGTGCTAATTTGAGGAAAACGTGGAATTTAAAACGTGAAAATCCAAGATGGGGGAGTTGACTGGTAAAAAAGGTGATCTTTAGCTATAAATTTCACTATTCGCCATAAATTTCAAGTCTACGACATTGTTAATCAATTAAATAAACGTTTTGCAATCAACTGGCTTCATTTTCATTTCATTTTTAAGCAGATGAATTTAAAGAAATTCAAGATGGCAGATCCAATGGCCATTTTATCTCTAATATGAAATTTATCTGCATAATTTAATGTCTTCCAAAAATGTACATGCAGAAAATATATTATAGATGCCCTTTTTACCCAATGTCAGGTTCAGTATTCAGTAATATATTGCTTTAGAGCTTCTAAGTGAAACATTGAGAAACAAATGACGTCATAATGACTCCAGTCACCGGCACAGTGAAATCACAGTATCTGTAGTGGTTAGAGTTAGCGCGTACACTATCCTGTGCAAATTTGGTGGCCATAGCGAAAGCGGTTTTAAAGTTACATGGGGGGTGGGGGGGGGCTGAAGAAGGTCGAAAAATGCCTGGTCTGAATAGGGTTAATGGCACTTACCTAGATTAAAACGATGGCAAGATTTTAATGGCTAGCACAATGGCTATGTTAAATGTTACCTAAACAGTGTTTAGATTATGAACCATTACACCAAAGGCTAGATGAAAAATATTGAAGGAATGGGCAAAAGCAACAATAGTTGAGTGTGCGGATGATATTTTTTTTTTAATTTTATACTTTGGTGGTGTAAAGGAAACCCCGCGTTTAGCTATGTCGCGTAGCATACAAAACGATTAACAACGATTAACAAAACGATTACAAAATGATTAACAGCTGGGTTTCCAACCTTCTGGGTGTTGTTTTACGTCCTTCGGTGATCACTCAACCTTCGATAAGTAGTCACGCAAATATACAAGTAACGCAATTTTATTAAACGTGTGCCTTTGTTACTGTTTTGCAAAATACTGAAAATCCAAGGGTTAAAGAAGAATTCAAAGGTTTCATTCTAGCAACTGCGTTTGACGCTGTCTGACTGTGGGACTGTGGGGCAGTTATTGCGCAGGCCCGCACATAGCCTGCGTAGCAAGCGTTTCCGTAGGTTTGTCCGCCAGTGCGAGTCATTTTTCTCTTTTTGGCGGCGCAAAAATTGGGGCGAGCGCAACACTGATCAAAAAGCGAAAATTGCTTCAAACCTGCGGAAAGCCCTACGGAAACGCTTGCTACGCAGGCTAGCCCCCACACAAACCGTGTGACCGTTTTTAGTTTTTTAAACGTTATATGGAAATGTATGGAAAAACCGAAAGGTTTCTTCTAACGTGAAATATTGCGAGGTATATTTACATTTAAGTTCAAAATAAACATAATCCTTCCTCAGTCGTTTTGTCGTCACTGTGCCCTTGCACAGCGAATATTAGCGATTTCCAGGGTTTAGCGATGCGGTCGACTGTTTATTTTGAACTTAAATGTAAGTATTCCTCGCAATATTTCACGTTAGTAGAAACATTTCGGTTTCCCGTACATTCCCTTACAATTTTGAAACTACAAACGGTCACAAGGTTTGTGTAGGTGCCCTGTGGTTTTTGAAGTTTAATAAGTGGGCCGGGTGTTCTGAAATCGATTCCAATCTGTTAACAGTCTTTTCAGTGTGCCGAAGAGAAGAGCCATTAAATTCAGCGTTTAGTTGTTAGCCAGTCTTAATGAAGAAAACGTACCCTTAGTTGACTCAACACCTTCTTCAGTGTCTTTTATCAAAGGAAGTAAGCCGGGCTGTGGACACGAAGCTCCGAACTCGGTGGCATCTTTAGTTCCTGACCAAGGTTTAACGGGTCTTGGAGCAGCAAACTTCAATTGCCCAGTAGGAGGTTCAGCATAAGGGATACCAAGATACTCGTGCACTGATTTGCCGTGTGGAAGAGTCTCAATCTTGCCAACAACTGCACCGGACTCAGTCTGCACGACAGGAGAACGTCGATTCAGCTCCAGTTAATATCGATGCGAAAAGGACTGCAAAAGTCGCTATTTTGGAAAGAACGTGAAGTGGAACAAGCGTCATATCGAAGAAAGATTTTGCCGTCGTCTTATGAAGCAGTTTTGGTGGTTTGGTCACACAACACGTTTATAGAATATGCTTTTCATTATTCTTATTCCACGGATGGATTATCATTCCACAGATAACACGACATGCATGCGGGGTTAAGCAGTTGTTGACAGCTGAAGCCAGTATTGCGGAAAGTCATTTGAGCGCGGTGACACCGCGGCAAAATGAACTGTGCACGCGCTGTATTTTTACTTCCTGTCAACGCTTCCCTGGTCCTTCTCCAACAAACTCGGTTTCCGGCCGCGAATATTGAAAAACTTAAGCTCCAGACATCAAACTTAAGGTTAAAAAATCCATAGCAGCTTCAATATAGGTTTGTCTGTTTCTACACCTTTGCACCTCGTAGTTTCGGGCTTGCACCCACAGCGAAAAACATCATGAAAGTCGATAGTTTACGTTCGCATGTCGTCATTGTGGTGACCTTGCTACTCAGCGCGAGCTGTTCTGTAAAAACAGCGAACGAAAAACACGTGCATGAAGAGTGAAAAAAACAAGGAATGGCAAAAAATGTGTAGGGAAACTCTATTCCCTTACAGAAGCCCTTGGAAGAAGCGCTGAATTGCCAGTAAAAACAGTCAGGTTTGCCGGCTCCACTGGGACGAAATACGAGTGGACGTCAAAACAACCGATGCTCTTGCTCCATACAAATAATCTTCGTACACGTTATCACCGAAAGCACACCGAATGAAAATGAACAACATAAACAACATAAGTTCGAAGCCGGTAATGGCCGAAGTGAGCGCATGCGCAGACGTTTTGCCGCGGTGTTTTGAGCACCGTCTTTTGAGCACGGCTCATTCCTTTTTCAGCACGCGCGTTGTTAGTTCCTGTATGTGTGTATCTGCATATTTATTTATTTGTAACCCACGGATTGATTTTCGCACGCGCTCATTGGACCACAGGCAGCCCAAGCTCAAGGAAAGATTGTTGCTTGAAAATAAAGTTGACTCCTTTGCCTTGTTGTATCCTGTGACATTTGCCAGCTTCTCTGGCCGATATGAAGCCATTGTAACGCAACACCACCTTATACGCCGATACGCTAGAGTCAAGTTCGTGGCGTATATCTCTTACCTTGAGCTTGGGCCGCCTGTGATTAGGCGAACCACATCACGAGGTACAAAATCGGACGGCGGGAATCAGGCGATACCTGCTTTTTGTCAACCATCTGTTCTACCTTCGCCCATTTTATTGACGAGAGAGAAACAAGAGGGAAAGTGACTTTTTCAGAAACTTAAAGGTTCAAAGGTTCAAATGAGGCCTAACACTATTGTAAAAAATTAAATCCGTAAAATCCAAGCTTTCGCCGATTAACGACATCATCAGGGATAAGAAAAATATTCCGCGTAGGTCTATATATAAATGTAAAGTAAGATGTGAAAAAAGCGTAAGAATGTGGCACGTATGTGAAATTTATATAGGTATAAATATGAAAAGGAAACGAATAAAGTGGTCTAATGAGGGAGTGTCATTGCGCAAAGGGTCTATCCACATATGTTAAAACAGTCAAAACAGTCAATCAGTTAAAACAGTCAGTGTTAAAGCCTGACTTTTTCAGGTTTTAACTTTTCAGGTCTAACTACAGTGTAAACTAACCAGCTTGGATTTGTTTGGCTGCGAGTGCGCTGTGACCATCACTGGATGTTTTCTCTTTACCACAATAAAGCGTGCACGTTGTTGAAATTAATCGGAGGGTTATAAAACAAATGGACCCCTTCCTCAGGCACCGCGGAGGGGGAGGGGCTCCTACTACTTTTTTGCTTGAGTTGATTTTTTAGGGCTCCCGATGACATTGATTATGTATGAATTTTACCACTTGAAAGTAACAAAACGCGTCTAATCTTGCATATCCGCTTCACGAAGTTCTTGGCCATATTTCTTAGCCTTGCCACTTTAAAATGGTCTCCGTGGTTCCTGTTCCTGGATTACTAGTATATCGGAGGATAATGCCCGAGGCTGAGAGATTGTCCTCAAAATTTCACAGTTGCCGTCGAAGCTTCGCTTCTCGGCCAACTGTTCATTTCTCGGACAATCTTTCAGCCTCGGGCATTATCCTCCGACATGTCAGCCACCGAAAAGTGTTTATTTACTAAATATTTGTCTGGATACGGGTTTGCCACATTCGTCATGCATGATGTCATTAGTAACAAGACGTGCAGTATAGTAGAAGTCACGCAAAACCTTAAGTTTCGTGATATTCTCCACGATCAGGATTGTCACGCGGAACGGATTTTCTAACGCGACAAATAGAAGGCGGTTTCTAGTCACATTTTCACAAAAATAAGAGCTAAAAATATACGAAAATGTAATGAAAATTACAAAACCATACTAAAATTAAACACCAGTGCTAACGCTAGTTTTTGTCCTCCGTCATCTCAGCTACATTTTCATCCTTGATGAAAAGATTTCTGGTAACAACATGATCAGTCTGTGGCTCCGACAGGTCTTGTGAAGGCCTTAATTTGTGGTCCTATATCGTCGGCAAAAATCTTTTAAAATCATTGGAATTCAGCAACAGGAAATTTCAGCAAAGTCTCCGTACGAATAGTCGACGTGTTCTCGAGCCCTGCACATTCTACTACCTCCACCGCTTGTGTTTATAAGTGGACTTCAAATTGGGCCTTGTTGACAAACTCGAAGATTTTTCCAAAAAACTTGAAGAAAATAACAAAATAGCTCAAAACCCGAACAAAATTTGACAAGATTACGTGGTGAGAATCTGCATGATTCATTTGCGAAAGCGCGTGGCGTCAGGGGATCATACTTGAAAGTGAGGTCATAAAGCATCATCAAAGCGAGGTCAAGTACCCCTGCAAAAATCTTCGGGGGAAGGGGGGGGGGGCTTAATTGGGTGTCCACGGTCCATCCATTAGACAGAAATTTAAATGGGTGTGTTCTTTGAGATGATCCAGATCAGGATCAGTGATCCAAGATCACTCGGATCATGGTGCATCAAAAGAACCGAAGGATCCTTGTCCAGAATGGACCATGATCCGAGTGATCTTGGATCATTGATCCTGATCCGGATCATCCTAAAGGAACACACCCTTTAAATCTCTTGTGACACAGCATCACCAACAGAACACAAGATTAAGCTCACATACTTTTATCCAGTATCGTGTTTGTCATTCAGAATGTTCGGTGGCTTCACGGGCAAACAATGTTTGACCGAACGTCGGTCTATGGAAAGCCATATTTAAATGCAAAGTTGAGAGGCGGCTAAACATCAAAACATGTTCATCCAACACGATGTTGGACGAAGATGATTGATCGTTCAGCTGGGGCATTAGGCTTGCGTTCTCCTATCGTCGAACTCAAAAAAGGAAAGCTTTGCTACTGTACATGCTTCAACTAGTCACACAAGACGGCATTTTCGAGCACTTAGACGTAAAGAAATTGACAAGTCACAAAGACCAACTACAACGACCGCACGATCAGCTGCCTCCATAATTATATTACATCTTGTTTAAAGCCACATAACTTTACTCTCATTTTATGTCCGCATTCACGCGAACCGCTTATTTAAACTGCTTTTTTTATGACTTGAATGACATCGTTGGACTGGACTTGCAAAACATGCAACAGATAAGTATCGTTAAACAAAAATTATCGAGGGCTCTGTGCCCCGTGTTTGTAATTCCCGTCACCAATAGCAGCAAATTGAACTCTTCAACCGGAGATTGCGTCTCGATCTTGCCGACCACTGCACCGGACTGAGTTTGCACGACGGGGAAACGTTGCTTCTTGTCTTTGCTGTAAAAAGACAGCACAGGTCACCCATATGCAAAAAGCCCTACTAGAAAAAACTTTATATCGAAGGTTGTGACATCAGAAGTTGGTACAAAGATCTTTTTCCCTGAATTCCCCCCCCCCCGCCCCCCGACGTGAATGCAACTCTATATGGAGACCGCCTGTCACAAGATGCTTGTTAGTTTACGTCTAATGTCCGATTTGCCGTCAATTGGAGTTGTGTACGACGGATGACTAAAGTCAGAAAAAGTGTAATGTGGACAAGGGAAGGGTAGACTTAATAATTGCACTGAAATAAAAAGAATTGAAAATAATGCCATAGTGAGTTCTCAAGTGTGATAAGGATAACAGACAGTTTTTATATAACAGAGATAAAGATTGGATAAGGCTTTAATTTTTCAATCGTTTACAGCTCATCCTTTGGAGCACTTTCGTCCTCTTCGTTTTCATCACTCTTCAGTAACCCAGTCACTCTAGGAACGATTTCATTCCAAAACGCCATCTTTTTCGCCTTGTAGCTACGCTCGACCCTCGGTTTCAAGTCGAGGACCAGATATGCCTGCTCTTGTTCTGTATATGTTGGCCACGTTACTGATGCAGGATCAGAGTTGGGAGGAGTTGGAGTCCTAATAGAGAAGAGAATCCACCAAATGAATTCTTGGATTGCTATACACATGCAGTCGTTATTCGTTTAAGCAGAAAAGCCGTGTTTCCACGAAACCTATCAAAAGTCCTATACGTTGTCACCACCCCCTTGTGAACCCATTAAGGAATACTTCGATGTGTCTCTTCGCTGATGTGGTTGTTGTTGTCGTTTTGGTTATGTTGTTGTTGTTGTTGTTGTTGTTGTTTTTGTACTTTGCCAGCCTTTGTTCCATGCTAATTCCACTGTCAGTCTTTATGCTTATGCATGCAGGGTTATTTTAATTAACCCGGGCTCTTACACCCCTAGAGTGGCACAAGGTAGCCTTAGACATTATGAATAAAACTGTATGTCGTTTTTCTCCAAAAAATATGCGCAATCATAGACCCGCTATGGTCGATTTTTTTCACCAACTTTAAAATTAATTACTTAGACTTCCTTTTTTTTTCACAGTGGGAATAACGTTGCGTGAAGAAAAGAAGGGACCTTTCTGCTTCCTATAGGGGTGGAGTGTGGTGTGTGTGTGTGTGTGTGGGGGGGGGGAGAAGAATAACTTCAATTTGAAAGAAAATTAAAATTGTAAGATGCATAACTTTCAACGTCAGGATACCGTACATTATTATGTTATAATATTGATTTCTTTACAAACCAAGGAAAGACACTAATTTTCGAACAAAGAGGTTAAGGGACCAAAGCCACTTTCCAATACATTTTTTTAAAATTAAAATTGTTAGTTTCATGAATTTTAATACTCTAAACTTCAAAACATCCAAACCTTCAAGGTTTGCACATGTGGTGAACTTTTTCACGAGTTTGTTGACTTCATGGGGAAAACATACAAATTAAAAAGCTATGGAGAAACGGCTCTAAATTTCCCATAAAAGGGAGCACTGTTGTCTCGATGTGTGTATTCTTAATTGAGAATCAGGCGGATTCAGGCCAGTTGAAAGCACATCTTAGCATCATAAAATAAAACAATTAATATACTTTCTTACCCATATTTGGCAAAGTCCGTCCACAGTTTCATGACATACAAACTGAATCCCTTTTCTATTTCGGAGTACTTTCTCGTGTGAGAATTTGTGAACGGTTCAGGAATGTTCTTAAAAGGTGCACCAAACACAAAAGGGACATCCATTGCGTGAACCACTCCAATCCAGCTGGGCAGAACTGAGTAAACTGTATGATGGTCGAAGACATAAACATATGGAGGCCGTCCACCCTATTAAAAAATGAGTGTAACTTACAAACTTGTTTTTGTTAAATACACGAATCGCAGCTACCATTTTCTTGACCTACTCTAGATAGGTCTAGATAGCATCCTACTCGTAACGTACTGTACGTTAGTGTCCGTTCGACAAAGACTTTGTATATAACACAACGTAACTCAAGCCTAACAGCCGCTTATGTAACTCACAGTGAAGCAGTTCCTGTTGATCTTAAAAAGGACTTCACTATATAAGAAAAAATAACTATTGACATTAAATTATTCAAAAACAAAGCTGCGAAAGGTTCCACTATTTTACCTTTGCTAATGCTTTAGCTTCTCGCATAATTGGAGCATCAAATACTGAATCACCAAACGCTTCCATCATCGACTGACGAAGGGCGATTTTGTTGCCGGGATCTGCATGGTTGGTGTACTCAAACACGATCAAGTCTTCAATAATCTCCCTCTTCTCTCGAGCATAAAGCATTTGACTCTTGACTATAGTCTCAAAATCGTTTGGTTCCAAACCATCTTTCAACTGAACAGGTGGCCTGATAAGTGCAAACAAAGCTCCTTCGTTGGATGTTAAACCAGCAATTACGTCAACATCGGCGTGAAATTTACCTGTTTTAAACAGGTTTTCTGGCAGATCCGGTACCAGCTCCCCGTCAACTATAGGCGCTGTAAAATCTTGTGTGCTGCGTGTTTCGTGGTTATCAAGCGTAAATGTCCGTTGCACACGAAGGATGTCCTTGACGGCCTTCCCTCGGACGCATTCAACAAGGGTAGAGTCCATGCTACAGTTGACAAGCTTGGCAAACAACTCTAGATGTTTTGTGTTGGCAACTTTTCCGCTGTAAATAGGTGACGATGATGCACCGCTCTGCATGATGGCTCTATGAAACAAACCTTTGGACAGGGGCGAGATTAAATGGAGGGAAACACTCATTCCTCCCGCACTCTCACCAAAAATGGTGACTCTGTTTGGATCGCCGCCAAAACTTGCAATATTGGCCTGAACCCACTTTAATGCCAGCGCCTGTGGTTTAAAAGCAGAAATAATTAATCCTTTCCCTGTACGTGTGATTGTTGTATACTGAAACGTGATTTAAAACAAATGCACACACCCACTGGAAACCCGGTATACCTGATCTAAAATCCCATAATTCCCTTTGACATCAGTTCCAGGAATGTTAAAGAAGCCAAGTATCCCAAGACGATAGTTGACTGAGACGACGATGACGTCATTGAAGGCCGCCAAGACGCCACCAGGATACCAAGTAGAGGTTCCATACGCGAACCCGCCGCCATGAATCCACACCATAACGTCCATCTTTTCATCCGCTTTAATGGTTGATGGCACAAAAATGTTTAGGAAAAGGCAATCCTCACTCATTATTACTGAAAAACGAAGGACAATAAGCTTGCTTGTATTGACAGTAATAAGATTTGCAATGGTCAGGCTTTTTTTGCGTAAATACAGATTTCGTGATTATTCCAAAACCTTCAAAAGGCGCCAAAATTGATCAAGAAGTGATCAAAATAAAAAAAGTAACATGGAAATTATCTAAAAATGTAAAATAATTTTTCGTTAAAACAAGGGAGATTCAAAATTCTAAAAAAACCCGCTTGTCAAAAAGTGATTAGCATGGCAAGAGGGTCTAAATGGGGATACCTCGATAACACTTAACACTGAATTTTTGGCCTCTGTAACATAAAACAGTTAAATTTTAGATATTTTACCATTAACAGTAAAAATTTCGCTGTAACAGTAAATTTCATCCAGAAACAAAATCGGCCCCAAGATTGTCGGAAAGCAGTCTGAAGATCATTCGAACGTTTCCGATCATTTTCGGAGATTTCCGAAGACTACCGAAAATGTCCGAGGAGAATTCCGAAAACGTTTCGACTAATTATACCAAGGACAAACAGTTCATTCATTACTTAAACAAGGAAAAGACGTTAGCAAACGTGACGTAATCGATATATACACATGTGAAAGATATATCTTGTACGGTGTAAAGACAATTTTTCTCAGTGAGAGAAATCCTTGTAATTCACTAATATATCTCATAATTAAGCAATATACCACACATTTCTATGGTTTATTGGCTCAATAAACCACTTGGGATGTTGGAAGAACACGAGAAGAGATTGTAAGTCACGAGCCGAAGGCGAG
>Ga0126336_10002000_pt1 | contig 11296 bp, 14 predicted proteins | sample SidCmetagenome_FD_92530 | JGI IMG/M metagenome (GOLD analysis project Ga0126336, IMG submission 92530) | Coral microbial communities from El Islote,Puerto Morelos, Mexico - Siderastrea C C metagenome | ecosystem: Host-associated > Invertebrates > Cnidaria > Coral | place: El Islote,Puerto... | reverse complement strand
TGGATACTTTCGGGAAACAAACTTTTCTGATCAAAGTTATTGTTATGATTTTAAGTAAATATGAAGGGCAAACAACGTTGGTCATTGACTTTTATAGATGTGGTGGTTCTGAAAAGGACCGTTTGAATTTTGTTACTGCTCTACTCGTCTTCGGTTTCGCTGTCAGTGTCAAATTCGTTCTCGAGTTCGTCTTCGTCGGCATCCACGGCTTCTCCACCTTCCGTCTCTTCTTCGTAAACAGCATCATCCTCGGTGCCATCAAGAGCATTTGAGATGCCACATGATTTGAAGGACTTCACGACCATCTCTGCGGGAATCTCCTGCCACGCTTTGTTAATCCACTGCAAGACGAGTTCTTTGCTCGGAGCCCGCTTCTTTCCCGATAGTGTGTACTTAAATGGTCCGTTCACCATCCAGGCCTGATACTGCGCTCATACTCTTGTCTTGAAGGGCTTGTTCAGGCACTTGTCGAGGGGTTGGAGTACTGGTGGGAGGCCGCCCGGGATAACAGCAACGTCAACACTTCTTCGCGCCAACAGTTCTTTCACGCCGTCGGTAAGATGGCCGCAGAACGAATCCCAAACCAGCAAAGCTCTCTGCTCCGGAGTGAATCGAAGATTCTTACAGACCCATTCTTTCATTCCTATAAAAGAAAGAGTAAGAATAAAGAATTAGAGTGAATTCAACGCAAACGCAACCTTGAATTTTAATAATCAAACTGCGACGAAATGTACACAATGTCTCCAACGATCGAGCATGTGCTCAGTAATTTGATATGTCACAAAGCACAACACATTGAGTCTTATGAAAAATAGTCTTTGGTGGACTGTAAAAATAACAAAGCATTACTTTCTTCATCCATCCAGCCTTTTTTATGCACTGAAACCTGCATTCTCGGCGGCAATTGAATTTTGACCTGATGGACGCCTTTAAAGATGACCTTTGGGGGCAACTTCTCTCCATTTGCTTTCACTGCAAGTGCTATGGTAAAGCTCTGCTTGTCCACACCGCAAGACATGATTGGCACCGTCCTGTTCCCTGTAAACTCGAGCGTTCTGGTTGCCGGTAACTCGAACCGCATCGGTGTCTCGTCCACGTTGATGATGTGGCTCAGCGGGTATTCACAGCGACGTCGGGGCTCTAACCATGAACCGGTGAAATGTCACGATCTTGTCTTTCATGTCAGCTGGTAAACGCTGGGCCAGGGTCGTCTTGGCTCACATGGAAATTGAATGGCGGCGCTTCCAGTTCTGATACCAGCCGAGGGGTGCTTTAAACTCGGGATCGGTGCTGAGTTCCCTTGCCTCGCTTTTGCTAGTTAAACTCTAACCATTTCCCAACCTTTTTGCTGTTGTTTACGAACATGTTCCAAGGTTATTACTGAATTTAAAGTACCGGTAAACTTGAACGGTCGATTGTCCTCAGTTTACGGTGCATCTTACAATCGAGTATTTTAGAGATATTTTCGGTTTGAAAACTTGACACAGTCGAGTTGCCAAGTTTGGGGTGCGTCTTATAACCGAGTGCGCCTTATAACCGAATAACTACGGTAGTTGCGATCTGATCTGAGCTGGCTGGGCCCGCCATGATAAAATCATCCAGATAATGCCTGAGATCGACAACATTGTACTTATTGATGGGGATCCATTCCACCATATCTGCAACTGCACTAAAAATATATGGGGCCAAACGGAGCCCTAAGTGGAGCGCTAAGTCAACATAGAACTAGCCACGCCACTTCATCCCTAAGAGATAGCGGTCCTCAGGATGAACAGCGACATTGCGGTAAGCTGCCTCGATATCAAACTAGGCCATCTGGGCCCCGCGACCGTACTTGGTGACCATGCGAATGATCTGATCAAGTCTTATGTAGTGCACGGAGAACTCATCTGGATTAATACCATCGAAAACTGCTTACATGTATTTGTAAATTGGGAAGCGGGACTGAAGGGAAGGGACCAGCAACCCTGCATCGTGAGACCTCATGGGCCAAGTAATCATCTATGACCTTAGGGTTCTGAAACTCCGAGGGTTTTGTTCTTTTTGGCTGCTTTTAAGCCTGCGGGAAGGTTGGAAACCGAGACGAAAACCGTGTTGAAGGCCCTGGAGAACATAGGCGACAGCTTGCCGATCAGGGTGCCCAGCCAAAACCAGGGTGAATTGCGCCATGTTGAAAGGAGAAACCACCGACACTGGATGAAAGGTGGCCCCTAAAAGCAAAAATTGCAAGAAAAAACAAAGGAACGACACACGAAAGCCTGCCAACAAGCCGAACCAACTTTATTAACGAGCAACGAACGCCTAGGCGGAACAAGCAAGACTAAGCTCTAAACCAGGCCTACAACAATTCGTGAGCAAAGTAACAAATCACTGAGGCAAACAACCACGAAAGTATGCAGCCAAATGCCTAAAATGAACTAGTACTGTCAACAGTGGTGCATAAATGGAAGCAGGCTGAGGCAGGCACTGAGCAAACGAATGACAGCTAGAAAGCATCCCAGACCAAACTACATGATACATGGAACGAAAAAGGAAAAAAAAGGAATAAAACAAAACCTACACCGAAAGAAAGTTCAATTAAGGCACTGGGCCAAAAGGCAAAAAAGCATGAATTGAAACATGAACTGTCTCTAAATTAAATAGAAACATGCACGAAACTACATGATAGCACAGTTCCAATCAAACACGGCGAGCCTTAGCATTTCTCGAGCCATTTGCATCTCCTGAAGGACTACCACGTCGTTTGGAGTCCTCCCTGCGTTACTTCGTAGGCTGGGTAGTGCATACGATCGCGCGATGAGCACCAGAACAGAGCATCAGTGAGCGTACCGACACGAGGCGAAGGGGGCTGTGCAATGCCCCTTATTCCACGATTTGCAGTCAATAGCTGACGACAACAAACCCAGCAGTTCGACATGCTCGGACATTTGAGCCAGAGACAAAGATCGGACGGACGACCCGGCGGCGTGAAAATTGAAAGCTTCACATTCATGCACGACCAATCCGTGAGACGAGTGATGGCAGCATGTTTGTGGAAGGTTTGGTCGTACGCTAGCCAAGCTGTGCCGGAGAAATGGCAAAAGGTTCGCAGGATCAGGAGCTGGTATTGCATCAAGTCCTTCCACCGGTGGGGAAAATGGGTAACTAGGATGAGGGAGAAGATGGCGAAAGCCTTCATCCATGACGCAATGTCCTCAATCCTCCAACGTTGCTGTTTAGGTTGGGACGTCAACACGAGTCGGCCATCCAATAGGAGCTGTGGTTCCGGTTCTTTCTGCACTAAATTCACCACCAACAGTTCGCTAAGATCTACGTACTTGCCAGAAACAATGTGCGTGACAAGTTTCGCTGGCAGAGGCGAGAAACCGGCTCCAACAACGAAGGGCTGATCCAACAACAGCACGGAGAGCACGTTAGAACGATCAGCGGCATCGCGAGTCGCACCAGCCTGCGGGGCACTAACAAACGTGGAGGTGGAAACGAATGGTGACATAGACGGATTTGCAAACTTAGAAACAAGGGAGGGCACTAACACAGACTGAGCAGGCCTACCTTGTCCTAGCTGGTCTCCAGCGCCGCCACCAGCAGCCAAGAAACTAGTCGCTGAAGAGCTCAGCGAAGCAGGAATGCCCCCAGAAGTTGAAACGACAGCAGGACTCGGTGGATCTCCAGAACTGGGAGTCACGGAAGCGTTTGCCGAAGCGGTTAAGCTTTCCTGTTCAGCGGCTATTGCTGTTTGCACTGTCTGAGCAATAAATGCGGCCATCTCAGGCGAAATCCCCACGTTGGCAGGCACCGTTCGCTGGATGATTTGCTGACACGGCGCCTGAAGCTGGGGGAACTTCAGATCGGTGAGGATCCTCTTCGTCAGGCAAAACAGGCTGATGAGCTGGAGCCCTTTGCATGCTGTTATTGGTTGGACGTACCATCTCCATAGAGAAAACAGGAACGAAAAACAACTAGTGAAAGCACAGAGAACCATCGACAAGCAAACAAGCACGTAAAATGAATTGACCTCAAAGGCCGAACTGCAAAACACAAAAGGCCCCTCCGACAACCCCCCGGCCACCCCACAAGCCCGCCACGTGGGGGACCACTGACCAGCTTTGTATCGAGTTTAACTTAGCCTAAATTACATTTAGCCACATTTTATCTGTTTATTTACTTTTTATTTATTTATTTATACGTTTTGTGGCATTTTTTTACACGTACACACGTGCGTACAGGTAGCTATGCCCCTGCCGTCAGGCAATCAATCGCATATGCTTCTGCTGTTGGTTGGGCAATCCCAGCTCCTTTGACAAATCATAAAAATTCTTCCCCACTTCCAATCCTGGTCTACCGTGACAGCCCATTTGGTGATGGCCCATTTTTCTTGTACCTCTTACATAGTTCCATCTTCTGCATGGAAAAACAAAGCTTTTTTTAGAAATGGGTGCGAAAAAAGCACAAAGCTATAAATTTGTTCGAAATAAGCGAGTACTACTTGCACAAGTATCAGTCTTGGCTCGTTTGGATTGCAAAGCTTCTTGTTCACGTGCTTCATCATTCACTCTCTCTGAAAATAACAGAAGACAGTGATCAATAGAATGCCACAAAATTGAAAACCTGAAAATGAAATCTTGGTAAAGTAACTTTCATCAACTTGCCTTTGATCCATTTTCTGCTTAAAAACCAAGTAATTTCTCTGAAGAAGCTGCGTTACTGATCTACTGTTTCTCAAGGACTGCTGCAAACTGTGAAATGAAACTAGACCGAGAATCCTTGCAATCACGAGGTGACAATATTTCGCACACGAAACTTCCAACACCACCAAGAAATTTCAGTTACGTACACAGCGACAGTGATTCATATTGGGGAATCGAAAAGGCGTGTTAAAAGCATGACCCAAGTTCTTCTCTTTTTTAGCCACTTGTTTTTCAGTATCTTGAGCCAGAAGATCTTGTGAGTGTGTATCTGTATGCCTAACATGGTGAGAAATTGTATTCCAGGGATGCAAATCAACTACCCAAAAGGTGCTACGCTGTGAACATCTGCATTTAGGTGACACGGGGAAACTGTATCAGAAAGTGCTGCTAAGGTTCTTTGCATGGTTAACATGGATAAACTTGAAGAGGACTTCTATCTCCTCAGAGATAAAGTGGAAGGCGATTATTTTTTTGATGCAGTGGATGCCATTTCTGATGTTTTGAAGATTTTTGATGAACATTATAGTTAGTGATATATCATAAAATGAACATGTTTGTGCATATAACGCACCTAGTCATCGAAAACATTTTATTTTTATTTTTTCATTTTGTTGCTATTTTGTTTTGCGTGGGAGGAATTGTGCGCGATTTGGTGTCGGATTTTCCGCGCACATTTGAACGAATGGTCTTACATGTAAGTGATGTTTCTGTTATCGGTAATAGGGAAAGCAATAGATATTTCGAACATACAAAGATATGTATTCAAAGATGTAACTTTCCTCACATGCAATTTTGCTGAAATTACGCTATGTTACTTGGTGCCTCAAAATTTATATCATAAGTTAAATTTGGCTCGGCAATCATACTATAAAGACTATTTTCCTGAGAAAGTCAGTTTGAATTTTGCGCTGTTCCTTTGACCAAAAAATTTGCTTACTAATTCAAGTAGCACTTAATGGGGAACAACATCGCAACCGGTCCTGGTGTCGCGAGCCTATTGGTTTCACTTCCCGTCTTAATGGAAGCGCTACTTAAAAATCCACACCAAGGGCGTCTGTGGTGGTTGACAGGGAAAGGAGTGATACTTCAATTAGGTGTGATGTTTTTTCCACTTCAAGGGTCCGTCTACAACAATGCCTTGCTAGCTCGTCCTTAGTAATGGCCTTCCTGGTGGCAGATTCTGGAGGCTAGGGATGCTACCACAAATCATTTTATCTTTCTCGACGGTCACCAACAGGTCATAATCCTCTGATTCCCATTCCAGGATTCAACTTGAAAGGTGAGCCATCATTGTACCATACACATAGGGTGCGACTCAGTTGATACACAGAGTGCTAGCTTTCTCATGAAATGCCAAATGTCCAGGCGCCTGTTCAGTGATTTACATTCAGCAAACAAGAGATATTTCTACTTTTGCCTCAAATTGTTCTTGTAAAATATTTTCCTGTTAATTTCGTAATGAACTGTATTTTGGTAAAACTGTGTTAGCATCCATTGCTGTAATTTCAATTTCAACTGTAATCATTATAATTGAGGAGGCCTAATTAACATAAGCTTCATAGTTTCCTTTACACCTTCTCACCACTGTTACCATCACCCTTTCTTCTTTCCTTGTTTGTGTGGCAAAATAAAAATAAAATAAAAATGACAGGACATTTATTTTACACAGTCTGAAAACAATCTCTGTCAGTATAAAGGACTTTAGATGGTGGTTAGTTTTTGTCAGGGTAGTTTTCAAACTCCAGTTTCGTTTTTGTGATGTAGTCTCGATATCCCTGTCTCATTTTTACCAAGTTTTTTGGAGTCCTTTTGCTGCTTTCGTGAAGCCACCATTCACGCTGTGCTTTTCGAGGTGCAAGGGCGGGAAGGGAGGAATGGAGAGGGTCTGACTGACAGATGAAGTGGGCAGGGTCTTCTTCCGCATCTCTAGAGCTAGCCACAGCTATACCCAATACTGCAAACATGCTGCTTTGTTTATGATACAATTCACTAACTCGTATAAACATTTTCCACTTTCACAGATCTCTGACCTGTGCCAACCAAACTCCTTGCATTAAGGGCTTCAAGAAACTTTAGATTGTTTCAGGCAATGTTTCTAAATAGAGAAGCCATATTTTGTTTTATTTTTTGATAGGTGTTATGCAATTTTTAAACCTCACCCATACTAGTGCTCAGGCTGCGCATGGCCATAAAACTCAAGGGAGCCACCTTAAGTCCATAGTACTTCTGAGTCAAGTTTCTTTTTTGTAAATAATTACAGTATATTGAACACAACAATAAGAAATCACAGTGCAACTAATTTTATAGGGTGTCATTACTAAGCGCAGTTGTACATGTAGTTAATTAATTTCTCATAGTTCACCTGTAAATGGCGTGCTTGTTGTCCCACTGTGCATCTTGAGTTCTCTTGGCCTTTTCCCTTGGTTGCTATGATCTGCCATTGCCATCACAGTCCACTCAACATCATTTTGAAGCAGCTGGAAAAAGGCCTTTCCCTGGTATTTTCCAAACTGAAGGCAGGTCATGCTCAGTGTCCATTCTGGATCATCCAGATTGCCTTTGGCCTGTAACACTCCCTGCTTGGCGTCTCTCTCTACCTTGCTAGATAATTGACACATACTCATTAAGTGAACGGCTGATCACAGTAGACCTGTTTTATAATAGGAGTGGTAACATAATAATTACACTTCAGAAGAACTGTGTAAATTAATTTAATCGAATTAATTTGAATAACTAGATTTCACCTTATTTTTTAGTACTTAAAAAAATACTATAAGTAACACTTGAAACATACCCTCTGTTGGTAACTTAGGCTTAAAACTCCTTCAATCCTCTGTTTTCTGACAAGCTTTGCAACTTGTTTGGCTCTGTCGGTGCACGCCCACCTTAACTGTCCAGTGTGATAAAAGCATGTCACAGATCTATCTTAGCCATAAAATAATTGGGTCGCAGAAGCTGTATAGCATCATCCAGAGTTTGGAATGTGAATGAGCACGTGCTCATATAATCATAAAGGGCCCTCCCCTGGGGACGGGAACAATCATGGATAAGGCAGACATCTGACGAATCAGGCTTAGGAATTGCTCCTAGTGCGCTAACTATGGTAGGTTTAGATTTACTAATAACGTAATTGCCTTCTGCGATTTCGCCAGCAATAGCTTGCTCAACTGCTGCTTTACCTGAGACATTAGTAGCTGATTTATAATTGGTTGCCTGCACAGGTGTAAATTGAGTACCTGGGGTAGCCAATTGGAACCCATGCAAAATGCCATCTGTAAGAAAGAAGCAGTCCTCGTCCTCGCATAATTCTGCCAGCCAGAGATCTGCATTAAGGGGTGAGGAAATAGGTAGTCACTGTGGCCCTGCGGGAGGGAATTGGGGAGAGACGGCACTCCTAGGCCCCCCTTGGTGGCTATAGAGGGGGTGCGATTGTGCACTTGCCTTCCCATTTACCTTACGGCTACACACATGAGCAAAGTTACAATCAAAAAGGGTGCAACCCTTGACCCGATTAAAGTTTCTGCAGATAATTCTCCCCTCTGGTGTCAACATTGGCAAGGGTGCTAGTTAAAGAACTAGGTTTAGGGGAGGGGGGTTTACTAGGTGTAGGGGATGAAAGAGGCTCAAGAATGACAGTGTGGAGATGTGGTGAATCATAACTCCACGGGTAGTTATAAATAGCTTGTAGATGACGAAATTCATCATCATACCGGAGCACTGAGGCCCAAGTAAACCTACTACTTAGCTTCATTATTTTCACAGTGTATGCTAAATAATGCTGCACATCTGCGGAAGGTGGCAGCTTACCTAACTGAACTACGGTATGGAATATACGAGTGTTACTGATAACCCATTGGGCTAGTGAAACAGAGTCCAACTTAGGCTTTTTAGGGCCATAAAAAAGAAGCTTAGTTAGGCCTACTTCGGAAATTGTTCGTTCATCCGTGGTTGGCACGAGCTTATCAATAAAGTCAACAATGCGTAATACACGCTCACCCTTGGCCATTTACACGGGCTTCAGAAACATCAGGGATTCTTGAACAGTATGAGGCGCTGCCAGAGGACCATCGGGAGCTTGTCCACCGTGGCTAGCTGCAACCGACAGTGAGAACACACTGTTCATGCTTGCAATTGCGCTGTCTTGGTCCAAGTTTGGAACTTTCAGGGAGCTTGATTGTTCACCTGCAAGAAGATCGTCCAGCGGCGTCCTTGGTAGCCCGGCGGACGTCATGTTCGCGGGCTCCACGTTTCCCAACATGGCGGACGAAACAGCAGATGCTGACGGGGGCAGGCTTGCTGGTGGTTTCTGCAGAAAAGAAAGACGCTCTTCGGCATCTGCAATGGCTCGCTTCAATTTGGCAACCCGTTGTTTCTTAGCCAACACCTGTTCGGCGACCTGCAATGCTTTTAGCCTCTCCAACAGGAATGTTTCGTCTTCTTCGTCTTCTTCATCGTTTCGTTCTTCAACGCCACTCTCGATGACTTCTTGATCGACTGCGAGATCGGAGGGCTTATAAACTGTTTCGGGTTTGCCCTTGCAATAAGGACCCGGCGAGGCCCACAAATGTATGTCATGTGGGGCTTTGCAGCCCGAGCACTTGGGGATTCTCTTGTCTTCGGTGAGTTCAACTGCATTGTCTTCTGATTTGCCGGACATGATAAAACTGCTAAGACTTCTAAAACTGTTAACCAATAAACATATAATTGTGCTGTGTGCTTGATAGCCATAACCCTGAGCAAGTGAAGCACGGGGCTAAATCTAAGCTTATATACCCGAGTTATGTAGTTTTACTAGTGTGCTGTAGAATCCCAAAATGCATACTATCATGCGACGACTAGAATAGTAATTTCACTAGACTGTAGTGATTGTGCCAGACAAAAGGATTCTTGAAGGAAAGGTTTCTACAACTGGCCATCAAACATGGATTGATGGACCCACTGTTGAACACAAACCGAGCGAACAACAGCAAAAGCATGTTTATCAGTACGTGGCACCCGGTGACTCTTCTGTGGTAGGCAAGGCATTTCAAATAGACAATGAAACGACGCTTCTTGTGCAAGATTTTCTCAAAGAGAAAACGTTTAAACGTAAACCCGTGACACTAGATGCCAAGACGCCATTTTTCGACCTTGTTGTTCCCGTTACGGCAGCCTCAAGCAACCATTTAGGAGAGCTCATGCCGAATGTGAACTACTTCGCCATGCGCTTTCCAGGAACAAAACTGTTCTGTTATGATATCGGGCTTCAGGAACCTGAAGTTGCTCAATTACAAAAGCTACCCCACGTGATATACAGAAAGTTTCACTTTGATAAATATTCACCTCACATTAAAAACCTGCTCAACTACGCTTGGAAAATATTGATAATTGGAGAACTTCTGGCTGAATTTCATGGAGTCATGTGGTTTGACACTTCCGTGAAAGTATACGGGGTCTTACCCACGTTTTAGAAAGAATGGTTCACTTCAAATCTGGAATTCTATTTTATCGCGAAATTGGACCTCACACTCACTCCATCGTAGCTGCCGTTGATCCAGGCATGAGGGAGTTCTTTCCACTGACCCCACAGGGAAAAACTGGTCTGGTTAAAGACATGTTACCAGGGGGTGCAATTCTTGTATTCAACACAGCTGATGTACAGGAGCACGTCATGAAATGGGCATCTATCTGCGCCTTAGCTAAAGACTGTATTGAGCCACCTGGCTCAATCTTTGAGTGCCCACCCAACATATGGACAATACCACGGGATCAGTTTGCAGGTTGTCATAGATACGACCAAGCTCTCTTCAGCCTCGTTGTTACAAACCTTTATAACAATACACGAGAGCAGTATAGGCTGAACGCTACGGAAGCTTTAGTGGATACAAGCTTCAGGGACTAATCGTTCACTACCAAGACTAGAGACTCTTTTCTAAAAGGAAGAGCAGATTGCCAGGGACTGTTATTAAAATTATGGACACAACACAGAGTTTTGGAGACATCATTTAGGGCCTGTTGGCAAGGAGGCAGTAGGGTTACCCTAGCAAAAGAGTTACCCTAGCCCTCACACGTTTCTTCTTTTTTTCCACACGTCGTGTTTACGAGGCAGCTAAGGTAACCCTAGAACTAGGGTTACCCTAGCAGGCCGGGATAAGTTTTCCTTGTAAACACTTCAGCTGAGGACAACTTGCCTACCCGGGACAACTTTTTGCTGGCTGCTTTAGTCAAAATCTGAAATTGACACAGACAAAAGATAATTAATCTCCATACAAGGTGTTTGTTCAGTTTTAAACTATACTGAATTCTCCTAGAGAGGGTTTTTTTTTTTTGGAATAACAGCGTATAATTTTCGAAAAAATTATGGTTTCGTGAAAGTAACAGTGGTATTGTGTAACGTTTTGTTCTAGTTTTGATATTGCGTGATTCAGGTCATTAAGGATAGAATTTCGAAGTTTGTGTTATGAGAAACAAGCATGACAGATTTCAACTTAGTTTGATTGACAGCTAATTAGCAGTAAGCTGTAATTTCTTTTCCTCTTGTCAACAAGATTGCAGATTTGATAATAATGTCATGAAATAGTCCGAAAGCCAATCAAACTAAGTTTTGGATAAAGTTTAGGGAGTGCCGC
>Ga0126336_10001999_pt1 | contig 11297 bp, 4 predicted proteins | sample SidCmetagenome_FD_92530 | JGI IMG/M metagenome (GOLD analysis project Ga0126336, IMG submission 92530) | Coral microbial communities from El Islote,Puerto Morelos, Mexico - Siderastrea C C metagenome | ecosystem: Host-associated > Invertebrates > Cnidaria > Coral | place: El Islote,Puerto... | reverse complement strand
GACTCTGCAGTCAGTGTCTAAACACAGCATTTATTATTACTGGTTATTCATACTGTTGATTACTTCAGTAATTCTTGCTTTTTTGTTCCGTGAACATAGACATGAATCCAGGGTTTCAAGATAGCGGGCTATAGTACCTTACTCTGTCCATTTTTTGCATGATTACTAGTCTGTGTGCCAAAACAGAGTAAATCTAAAGCAAATTTGGATATCAAAGCGAGATTATTGCCTTTTTCTCTCTGCTCCCTTCGACTGCTTCTTGCTACAGATGCTATTATTACATGTTAACCCTTTTGGCCCAACAGTGACAAGCATCCAATTTCACCGTACAATGACTACTTGTTGACACACAGATCAAGGCAATTAGCGAAATGACCGCAAGGACAAAATGTCTTAAAGTTTAATTTATAATTCTTCCAATTGGTAACATAATAAAGAAATGGAAACCAGTGAGGAGAATATGCATGTTGATACTGGGGCTGAAAGGGTTAGGCTCCAGCCGTGTGGGTTACCCGAGAGAGACTTTACTTTTTTCCAGCTCAGTACTACGTGACAGCTGACGTCATTGCTTAAGGAATGTGCCTCCTAATACAGAAGAATTTTTACAAGGGTTATGACTATGGGGAAAAAGCAGATCTTAGTGAGACCTATTGGAATCTAAAAAGAAAAATGTGGATAGCCACGCATTTTTCAGAGATAAGCAACCGTAATTCTAAAAGAGCTTTAAATACATAATGTATGGCATTTTCAGACGATTTTCTTTCCAATTTTAGCTCAATTATCTCTGCTGGTTACTCCCAGTTTTAGCCTTTGTTAAGATTTGCTTTTTCCACATAGTCATAAAACCGCGCAAAAATACTGTTGTATAAGTAGGCAAATTCCTTACGAATGTGCACTTACTGAAAAATTATTATTTTGAATGCTAAATGAAAATTAATTGCGCGCGCGCTAAATGAACAGGTGACGTGTGCAGGGCTGGACGGCGTTTTTTTTTTTTCTTTAGACCGGCTCGCGTCAACCCGTCCGGCTTTGTGTAGGGCCAATGCTTTTTTTATAGAATTGCGTCAGCAGGGCGGGCCGTACGGTGGTGTAGTAAACCCGAATATCTCGGACCAGCCGTGCGTTTCTCAAAAGCCCCGAAATTTGTCGGACCGATTTCGGGAACGATAAATCGCACTGTATCTTGTAAACAAAGAAGTTTCCAACCATGAAACTCTGCTATAAGTTAAACATTCCTTATCTTAAAGACAAGCTAAACTAACAGCCTTGTGAAATGCGTGGTTCATATTTTATCGAATGGCTTTTCGGGACCGAAAACTTTTAGGGGCTTTCGCGAAACGCGCCCCAGACCCGAGATGCGCAGAACGTATGTGCAGTGACAAACAGAGACACCGCCTTTAAGCGTGTGCTTCAAAGTGGGCTCGTTCAAGAGTGTTGCTGTTTTGCATACCTATTATGATTGTGGGCCAAAATGTGCATCTGAAACAGTTTTATTTGTGCTTTGGCTCCATTCCAGGCTTACACAGGCAAGTGGTATACCTTACTCGGGTATGCTTTTCTTTGATGATGAAGAAAGGAATATTCATGAGATCAGTAGATTAGGTAAGAACTGATGTTCTTCTATCCTTCAAGTTGGGTTAAGTTCATGTGCAGTATGAATGAGTGCTTTTTAATATCAGGAATTGTTACATCACTCGGCACATTTCATTGTTTCACTTCTGGCAAAAATTTTTGTTTGAGAATATGTACGAAATCACATTTCTTACTTTTCAATTCTTGTATGTGAAGCTCGTTCTTCAATGTTACGTTGTAGTAGTAATGTTTTTTTTTTTTGTCAAAATGTTTTTCTTCCACAGGTACACATTTTCATTCGTTTTTGACCATCTGCAGTTAACTCTTGAAAACGTCCGGAAACACGACGTTCTGGTATATCATTCCGATGTCGTTACGTCATCGTTTTCAAAAACCTCCGTTCTCCACAGTCGCAGCCTTAAATGTGACTGAAAACGTAAAGCATTAGGTGATAACGCGTAAACTTCAGGATATTCGCTTACCTATGTCAGGAATGCAAAAATATTGGGGGATCACCGACTTCGTTTTCGAAACAAAGCGCGTGTAAAACTCCCCTAATTTTGACAAATCGGTCCTCGTAACTCGACATGGACTCAGTGGTTGTTAGTTGAAAAATATTAAAAATGATTTGCTGTAGATCCTCTTTCTCAGTCAAATTTCATTTAAGTGGGTCTGTCAAGTAAATAATTTGAACCGGTGTCATCCTTTTCAACCTTTAAGTTGGGCTTTTACCAACATCGTGCAGCTAAAATAATAGCGGAATTATATTTAATTATTTAATTATATTTATTTATTTGATTTGTTAGCTTTCCTGTAAAATAGCTGTTATAGCTAAGTGTTAACTCACGTTAATGAACTGTTGTGTTATGTTAATAATATGTTATTCGATGATGCGTGGGCAGAAAACTGAGTTGAAAAAAAATCAAGCGTAGTAATCGATGCGCAGAAACAAATAGCGCGAAGGTCCTTAAGTCATTTTTTGTCTATTACTTGTTAGCCTTATTTTTTACTTTATAGGTCATTTTCGGAGAAGGAGCTGTAGTTTTGATGTTTCATTTAGCATTGAAAGCTTGATGTTTCATTTAGCACTGTAAAGCCTTATTGGGAGCGTTTTTCAAACAACTTTTTAAGACAATAATAGTTACTAATAATAAGTGAGGGATGTTACAATAAAAAGAATTTCAAACCTCATTTTTTCAACTTTGAAGTGAAAGCGATTTTAACTCCTTTAAGCCGAATCAATCTGATTCTTCTTTCGGGTGTCACGTGTGTTCTGGTGAGACGAGGAATGAAACACGCCGTCTTAGAGAGTGGATTAAAACAGCATGCTGCAAGACAAGCAAGATAACAGAAAGTCAGGGAAATGATGACTGGGCTGGTTGCTTATTCTTGAATGCCTAATCTTCCATTAAGTGGTACTTGCGTGAAAAATACTTCAGTTTCAATACAGGTCTCCTTATCTCCCACTAGTGTTATACGTACCCAACAGAACTGCAAGATCTTCTGAACTGTCAAGTGTCTTTATCTCGCAGTTGTCGTAACAACCACGACATTTTGTGGGCACTTAGCGTGCGCCACATCAACACATTCGTGTGGTTATTTCCGTGAGCTTTCATGTGGTTTTGTGGATGCTCAACATATCTTCGGTATTCACAAGAGAGGAACGTCGCTTTCATTTCAGGCTTTGTCGGCAGCGAGCTGTTTTGCAGGAACTTAATTTGTCGACAGTTTGCGCTGTCAGATTTTTAGTTTGATGTAACCCACGTTTTGGACCAGTACAAAGTTTGAACCATCAGGCATTTGCGCGACTAACCTGGGATCATTTGTTTCCTTTTGAACCAGTAGAGACAATTAACGAACGAACGAACGAACGAACGCACGCACGCACGCACGCACGAACGAACGAACGAACGAACGAATGAATAAATCGGCTAATGTATGCGTATCGGTGGGGCAGACGGGTAACACTTTCTCGTACGTTTTCTTAGATAAGGAACCACAACCACGAGATGTCCTCTGTAGCACGGTTATATTCAGCAAGCTACCAGATGATGTTTGAATTGGGGTGGTCGGATAAACGAGGTTTTCAGATAAGACAATGACTGGTATTTTGTTTGGGCGTTCACAGGCGTCAAACGCAAAAAGTTACGTCACTTCCGGTCTTTCCGAGCCTTGAAGTTTGAATCAGTGCAAATATTTACGAGCGGGAAGTTCGAATGTAAACGATACAGACCAACGGAATTTCGTGCCGACAAAACTTGTAGATAAGGGTTACTTCATTTTGAACACATACTAAACGTAAGAAGCTTAAGTTTTCAGAAACGGCGTCAAGTTTACGGTTAAAGTGAAACTTTGGACATTTCTTTGCATTTTCCTTTGCAAAATCATGGAAGGAACAGTGGTCAAACGCAAACAGTTACGTCACTTCCGGTCTTCCAAAGCCTTAAGTTGGAATTAGTTTGAACGTTTACGAAGGTGAAGTTCGTAAGAAAACGATGCAGAAAATGTCCTGACAAACCAAATTTCTCGCCGACAAAACTTGTGGATGTCAGTTTCTTCATTTTGAACACATCCTCGACGTAAAAGGCTTAAGTTTTCAGAAACGGCGTTAAGTTTTACGGTTAAAGTGAGACTCGACATTTGTTTGTATTTTCAGTTGTAAATTATTGCGGGAACTGCGCACGCGGTGAGCGTTTGATTCGCTGTGAACACTGAAACAGTTTAACGGGGTGTTCGTAAAATGGAATCGCACTGTACTTATGAATGGTTGTGCATTTTCTAGTTACCTAATAAGATATACCTTTAAACGGGTTATCGATCATAAAGTTAATTTTCCTGCCCATTTACTAGTAATAAGAGTATTATTTTCCCAACGATGGTAGGCCATAAACTATTTTTTAAAAGGCGTAAATTGTCTTGCAAAAATTCGATTTTTTTCTCTTAACAAAATCCATTTGTCAGTACATCATTATTTATCGAATTACTCCACGGTGTTTCAATTTCACCGCTTATTAAAAAAAACTACATTTAGTAACACGAGCAATACTTTTTAATCATATGAATTTCCACTAAAATACACTCAGTATTAAAGATTCAATCGAAATCTATTCCGTGCAACGAAACTTTCCTAAGATAGTCACACGTGTAATAACGCCTGTAAGCCTCTTTCACTCCCAAGAGTCAGGCAGTTTTACAAAAGTCCTGTATTGAGCAAACAGTTCTCAAAATGACTCTCCTTACACACTGTAAACTTGTCCTATGTCAATATGCAGTTACCTGTATTAAACTTGAGCTCTACTAATACAAGACTAATACGGGAGTCACCTCTATTATCAGATGCAGCCACCGTTTACAAAGTCCTAACAAGATATGAATAATTTTCATTATTTCACTTGTATCAAACAATGTGAAAAGAGAACCACAATGGGGAGAGATTACCCTGGCAAATAGCAGATGGCAAAAATTAACAAGTGCAAACCTGCCACCGTCTTGAATTAAAGCCCTTTAATTTGTCACTTAAAAAAGCAGATTTCCAGAAAATGTAAGGTTAATTGTGCTCACGAAATTTACACACTTTGTTTTCCTTTCTTTAATTTAAACATAAAGATACTCTATGAAAAATTATAGTTTCCTTAACATTTAGAGGGTGAAAGCCTCTCAAAGCATTCATCCTGTCCTTTAATTGATCTCTTACAGGCTGTGAAAACGGTCTTTAATGATCCTTTAACGGCACTTCTTAAAGGCCGCTTTAATGTTTCTTCAATTGATTTAAGTGATTTTTTTTTTTAAGTTAAAGGAAATGACCATTTACATCAGTCTTCGGGAAATAGACGTCTCCGCACATGGGTTATTTGTTTGGTGGCTTGTCCACGCTCAACAGCTTTCACTCTTTGGGCAAAGTTGAGGCTGCAAAGAGTCTCGCTGAGGTTTTTCTCTACCGGTGCAACCTGGACAACCATTAAGGTTTTCGAATCCCCTCCTGCAAGTGGCAATGATAGTGCATGTCAGTGATTAACACACGACTTTAAGAAATGAAAACGAAAACAAGTAAGAAAGTTCTCGCCAACATTTTACCGCAATTTGTTGTAAAGCGCACTACATAGACAAATGTGCAATCCTCCACTTTTAATATAATACGTCGATAATGCGATTCGGTTCTTAAAAAGTGTGTCGTGTGAAACGGGTCTTAGTAACAGTCGCCAGTCTTGTCCCCTTGAATTTCTGTTTGTCATTGTATTTCTGGTATGGAGGCGCACGAGTGTTGTGGTTCAAAAATCTGACTTTCGAACAGAAGATCGAAATATGGTCGATGGATGGAGTCTGGTCTCAACATTGTGTCCTGTTTTTTCCTCAGACAAGAAACGTCACTAGCGAGGAGACCTAACGAAAAGGGTAACTCTGATGGACAAGGATTTCCATCTAGAAAGGACTACATGAAAACCGGAGTTAAACACGGGCTGTGTGGGCCATTATGGCCTGAGTACGACTTTACCTTACTTCTTCTGTACTTCTTGCAATACAGCTTGTTGTACGCAATTTCGTTTGTTTAAACATAACAGCTGCCGTTGAGACATCGTCGCCGCTCGGCTATTTCAGGGTACATAAATCAGATTGGGACTCACCCAATGACTCTTGAAGAAGGTATGTTAGCTTTGAGTCTCTGTACGGGATGTGAGTCTTCTTCTTCATCAAAGATTCGATCACATTTCCCAGGGCTGAAAGGGATTTGTTAATATACTGCGCTTCTTTCATCTGTGCTCCATCTATTCCACTCTTGGAGACTCGCTCACTACCCGCCAGATCGACAAGATTAAGCGTCCCTGAAAAACGAAAGAATAAGTGCAATGTTGTTTGCTACTAGTTTCGTAGTGGCTCAATCTGCTACTCTACTGTCACAAGATCGGGTTTATTCTAGAGCGCGGCTTTGCGGGATTTCCGCAATTCGAAAAAAGAAAATGCCGCGTAAGATTTACGTTGGCGCGTCAAATGGGGCGCACAAAAAATTGTACCCAAGAATAAGTATCAATTTTCTGAAATATATTATTCGAAAACATCACTGACGGTAAGGTTGATATGACCGCCGCCCTATACTTCGAAATTTATAGCCTCTTACTGTCTCAATTGCCTTTCTCTTCTTCGTTTGTTTCTGCGTTCGTATTCTGTACTTTCTTGAGTTGCTGCAGAGTTTTTTTTTTTCTTTCACGCGTACATAAAGATAGTAATAAAACAAAACAAGGAAAGGCACCGTTTGCAAGCGACATGAGCCATTATTTTACGAGACAAATTAAACATCCGGAATTCTGCATTTACTCGAGTCCAGGCGTTCTTGGTTGCTCCTTTCTAGGACCCCCTTTCTTGAAAAAGGGCCCCCTAAAATTACAGTTATAATGGGGCCCACTAGGCCCTCATTGGCCAGTTTCTAGAATAAGCCCACATGCCAACAAAGAAAAGAACGAGGATGATACTTTCACATGAGGACCGAAAAGACTTTGTCAAAAAGACATTTAATATTTTTCCTAACCGAGAGAACGCCATTTGAAAAGGTTAACGTTAGCCTGTATATACTCTCTTCAAGAAGAATCGTAGAGGGGCATCTGTGATTTACCGTAGTTAATCGTAAGTGTTCCAGTATCCTGCTGTTCTCATATAAAATTTAGGATAAATTAAATGACAAGTGACAAGTCAAATCAACTCGTAACCGTGCGTGATGCCCTTGACTTTTTGTCGCTGTGATACTGCATCGAGTACTAAACGAGTTGTCTTTTATGCCAGTTGTATGATAGCTTTTTCGTATGTTAGGTTTCTCAAATATGCCATTGACTCAAATATTGACAGATACTTTGCAGTAGGTGAACTAATTTAATCTATAGAATTCTGTAATAAGATCTACAAAAACTCTGGCAGTGAATATTGAGTCTCATCTCGACCTTTCACTATGGGAGCGCAACATGAGTGATCAAAGATCTAGCCAGCCACCACCAGCCACCACCGAGCACCCAAATTAGCTGATCAGTATGTGCTACGTGTGTAATGGTGTAAAAGTTAAGGCCAATCAGATCATTCTCTACACATTCCGGGAAAAAACGTGCCCTTTGTACGGTGCATGACGGACGTCTCTCTCCCGTTCTTCTTGGGGGAAGCAAGCAGCTTTTCATAGTCCAGTTAACATGGACGAGCGTTCGATTGTGTTGTAATGCAGTTGAGAGACGTTATCAGTAAATAGGGCTATTTGTCTGGGAGAGTCGGTTACAAAGGACTAGGGTCAAGGTAGGCAAGCGTACAGAGTTGCCATAGAGGAAAATTGCAAGGCGAGTTTGCAATCTAGTTTCCAGAGCCCACGTTACCCGTAACTAGCGGAACTGGAAACGAGGATTAGCGCTAGCCTGGATTCTAGGAACGAGACTGGACAAGTTGCAGAAGATGGTGTTACACTGACACCACCGAGAAAAGTGGCTGTAATCTTTCTAGAAACTTATGTTGCAACTGTTTTTGCCGTCGCAAGCGATGTTATGTTTCGCTTAGGGAACAGCGGTGCTAGGGAGAAAAAAAGTAAGTGGATATTCTCACCCCTAGTTCTGTCGCGTGTGGTCTGATTCACACCGTTCACCTTTACACAGAGGATGGCGTGTGAACGAGACGAAATCTCGTTCATCTTGGTTTCAGCGGTTTTTCGATTATCTTTTCCAGTGGAAAATAACTGTCAATCAATCAATCAATCAATCAATCAGTCGATCAATCAATCTATCTATCCATCTATTGACCAGTCAGTCATTCAGTCAGTCAGTAAATCAATCATTAAGCCAATCACTTTATCGACTGGCCGACCAATCCAACGAATACATCCGTCCGTCAGTCAGTCGGTCAACAATTAATTAGTCAAAGAGTCGATAATGCTCTTTGACTATCAAATTAATCGAAAACCTGATACCAAAACTTCCTAAATGACTAGTCGCTGTCTGTAAAGTGGAACAATCTACTTTTCTCTTTAGCGAACTGCGAATCAGCTACAACCTGTCACGTTTAACTAATGTCGTGCCTCGAAATGACTATTCGTGTCAAGTGGCAAGAAAGAGTTTGTAATATCGTTCTTATTTTGAGTCTGTAGATGAAAGGTATTCAGTTAAACAAGCTCCCCTGTGGTGCTGTTTATGCTGTGGTGCTCCACGAGATGGTTCTCACTCTTTTGTCTGTGGATTAAAACCTTAAGCAAGCAACTTATCAGAAAGTATTTCCTTGTGATGCTGTTTACCAGGCGTAGTCAATCGATAAACCGATCGATAATCGATAACAATCAATAGGAAGCGATATCAATCGATTTCCGATACCACTTGATAGGAATCGATAAAGAAAAAAAGTTGTGACCTCGATTAATATAGATTTCCGATGGAAATCGATAACGATTGGTTTATCGATTGTCATCGATTATTATCGATTCTTATCGGAAACTATTTTTATCAATTTTTACAAGTTAAACATTGACACGATGTTGTTTTTATGGTTTTATTGAGTCATTCAATCGTGGATATGCAATAATCCTGCAAATATCAACAAGCTCATACTAAACTAACAAGAACAATAACAAATAATTTGGTCTTTTTATCGATCTTAAGCTTCAGCGCGGCTCATAATAGAAGAAGAGGAAGTTGCGGATTAAGTAGCGCTGTGCAACCCTCTTGTCTCGCTATAGTAACGCCATAAATATGAAGCAGAATATACAACAAAATCAGTGCTTTTATAATTTCAGTTATTAATTGCATTAAGAAAGAAACGTAATAATAAATCGCAGAGTAAGCAAGAAATAAAAAACAATCCAGTAGCACAGAAGTAATCACTTTGGCGCCATAAATATTAATTAGTAACAACACATGTAAAAGAAGAAGTAATTTTGTGATTTTTTCGTCGCCATGAAACAAAGGCTCGACTGGCGAATTGTGATATCTAAACCTCGATTCTTTTCGATTTCGTCAATCGATAACAATCGATGATAATTTTTTTCTGTGAGTTCGATTGTTATCAATTACCGGTTTCAATCGATATCAATCGGTGATTGAGATCGATTGTATCAATTGATTTCCGATATCGATTTCTATCGATTGGCTACGCCTGGTGTTTATCATTGCTCTTGAGCACTTAATTAAAGCCCTTTGAGTAGTACGTTTTATTGGTGTCGTTTGTGTCTAATTTTCCCTTACTGAAAAGGAAATGAGGTGCCCCGGTACTCAAAAACTGGATTTGCACTGTCACATTAGCCTTTAAACGGTCTCCTTTAGGTGAGGAAAAGTGGACAAGAAAAAATGGACGCTTCACTGGCCAATTTATCTTGCACCCTCTTACGGTTTGTGTAAACGAAAAAAATTGAACGAAAGCAACGGTTACGTTTACGCAAGCCACTCATACAAAGTCTCTCATTTAACTTACACACACAAACCACGTTCATTTACTTACGTACGCACGTAAAAATAGAGCTACAGCGAAATTCACTTTGATACCCCTACCTCGTTCAGTTCGTCTATGTTGTTGACTTCAGTTTCAGTGAGATCAGGCACAAACGGGCCATCTACTCCTTTCCTGATGTCAAGCTTTTTGGTTGGGTCGTCACTTAGCAGATCAAGAACCATCTCGTTGTAGATCTCGATGACCGAGACGTTGATGCTAAATTGCCAATCATCGTCACGGTCACGTGTTTTCTCAAATAATGAATCAAGAGCTCTTTGGTTGATCCCGGGGTTACTCGGAGGGCCCTGCAAATAGACGTAAACAAGTCGTAATCGGAGATTAGAGAATACGTTGGACAGGGTTTTCAGTTCTCTCTCAAATAGAGGCTGCTTCCGAAGTGGTTACCGAGGAACCAAGGAACCTTTCCGCTTATAAACTGAAAAAGCGTTGGTCCTGGGAACGAAATATGAGAACCAAACGGTTTGGTCTGATTTTGTTTCAAACGTTGAACATTACCCTTAGCTGGTTTGCGAATGTGAAACATCAATCTTTTTCCTTGTAATCGCTACCCAAATGCCTGATATAAGTGAGCTGTTGGAGCATTCATCGATATTTTACCTATGTTCAGAGTTTTCTTTAACAACTTTATAACTCTCAATAGGATTTTGGAAGGTCCTTCATAGCTTAACATTTTTTAGAGTTCTTTAAGGCCCCATGACATGACTGACACTTGTACGCGTCTCAGTGACATAACAACGGGAATCATTTATCAAACACTTCAAAGAAGTCTGTGAACGACTTGCACTAATGTACCGGTACTGAACAACAGCGAATTTGCCACTGATTTGATTGACTGGGTTGATTTTGCTTAACATATTTGGACTCTACGGTTTGCCCAATAAAAACTGAGCTTCATGGCTCGGTTGCTTTATAATGTGATTAGATGGCGCGGCAATGGCCGCCGAGCTACACAACTCGGTGGGTGTAGTTTGAGACTGCAAGCTATAGACCATTGCTGTCACCGAGCTAAACGACTCGGTAGGTTATATATTTTGTGACCACAAATCATGATCAGATGGTTCAATGGCCGATGAGTACAATTACTGCTCACTTCGTGTTTTGTCTGATCCAGCACGAGTATAGGCTCAGTCTCCAGCCGTGAGTGCTCTCGATGCGCCCGCGATTCTCGCCACCTTCACGGCTGGGCGCACGGGTTTGGTTATTGTTTAGACTGACCAATCAGAGACAAGCCCCCTGAAATTTGCGGGGCAGAATGCGCAGCATAATTT
>Ga0126336_10001998_pt1 | contig 11297 bp, 10 predicted proteins | sample SidCmetagenome_FD_92530 | JGI IMG/M metagenome (GOLD analysis project Ga0126336, IMG submission 92530) | Coral microbial communities from El Islote,Puerto Morelos, Mexico - Siderastrea C C metagenome | ecosystem: Host-associated > Invertebrates > Cnidaria > Coral | place: El Islote,Puerto... | reverse complement strand
GTCTAGTTGTAAAGTACACTGTCTGCCTAGGAATGACTCCATGGCGGGGTACATATGCGATTCCCTGGGACAAAAGATCTGTTTGCAGAACTGGTACGGTACACACCAGTGCAATATTTACTGTAAACAAGCAAATGATTCCAGTGCAGGTTACAGTTGTGACCCAAATGGAGACAAAATTTGTTTGCAAGGCTGGTATGGTCTGTCGTGTGATTGCACACCAAAGAATGACTCGTCCAAGGGTTACACGTGTAATAGCACTACTGGGAAAAGAGAGTGCTTGGCGGGATGGTTTGGAGGTAAATGTGATGTTTTCTGTTCACCAAGGAACGATTCTGCGGGACACTATTTCTGTCACGATGGCACTGGAGCCAAAGAGTGTCTACCGAACTGGTTTGGCGAAAACTGTACCGTGTACTGCAAGGCCAGAAATGATTCCCTGGGTCAACACGAGTGCACGATAAATGGAACCATATTATGTTCCCGTAACTGGTATGGGCCAAACTGTACTGTCTATTGTGCCGCGAGAAAAGACGAAGCAGGCCACTACACTTGTAATTCACAGTCCGGGAAAAGGATTTGCAACCAGGACTGGTACGGAGAGAACTGTAGCACTTATTGTACTCCTCAGGACGATGATTGGTCTGGGCATTACAATTGTAGTAAGCTTGATGGTAGCAAACAGTGCCATAGCAGCTGGTACGGAGATCGTTGCACTTTCTTCTGCATTCCACGCGATGACTTCCACGGGCATTACACGTGCGATAAAAGAAATGGTAGCAAAGTTTGTCTCGACAACTGGTTTGGAACTGAGTGCAAAACGTACTGCAAAACGACGAACAACACTCAAGGGCACTATCGTTGTAGTGTCGCAGATGGGAGTAAGATATGTCACAAAAACTGGTTTGGGCAAAACTGTACAATGTACTGTACACCAACAAATGACTCTTATGGGCATTACCAGTGCGATCAGGGCGATGGTAGCAAGATATGTCATCGAGATTGGTTCGGAACCAATTGCTCCACACATTGTATCCCAAAGAACAACTCGAAGGGACATTATGATTGCCGGCCCAAGGACGGGTCCAAGATTTGTCACCAACATTGGTATGGAACTAATTGCTCCGTAAAGTGCATCCCCAGGGATCATTCTTCTGGGCACTTTACTTGCGATGCCACTGATGGAAGCAGGTTGTGTTACAAACATTGGTACGGACCTAACTGCACGGTATTTTGCAGACCTCAGGACAGCAACCTGGGACACTACACCTGCCATACACAAACTGGCCAAAAGGTGTGCCTCGAAGGTTGGGAAGGAGAAGACTGTCTTCACAGTAAGTACCAGATACTTTCTACAATGTTAATCGCCTGCGCACTGACTAGTTGATTCAAAATAAATGTGAAAAATATACCGATCACGAGGCAAAGTGGATTGTAGCATGGTCCTTCCTAACCAATGATCGCCGCCGAAGCACTGGGCCTAATGATATCTGAGATTTGACCGGAGATCTTGATGATATATACGCTCAGATGACAGAGGAAAAGGTCGTCTTTGTTGCTCGAATATAAACTGGCAACCATTACTCGCATAAACGGCGTTTTGATTTTTAACAACTTTTTGCATGCAAGAATTCCCTTTGTCAAATTCGATCGTGAGAATCAAAACACAGAGCTCAGTTTCTAATCTCGAACTAATGGGTGCAATCAGTATGTAATTAGTGTAATGGACAGATGGAGTTCCACTTATTGTGTTAAAGTGAAACGGGATGGCATAAGGGGGACTCTTTGAACACTGGTATTCCATTGTAGTGCTTATTTTTTATTATTTGCTTACTGTTCAGGAGTTACTACCAACCCACCAGGAATTCCGTCTTCTCCATCATCAACTTCTTCCACCGAACCCGAAAGCACAGAGTACATTAACCCAACTGAGTCTCCGACTGAGAGTGGGGTACTTCCAATTGAGGATCAAAGTAAAAGGGAGGGTCAAGAAAAATGGTTCACAAAAACGCGCCTCGGTTTGATCACTGGGGGCTTTGTACTTTTTCTGGTCATATGTGCTGGAGCGATGATTGCTTTGTTAAGGTGAGCTGTTAATTTTGACTGTTTTTTACTATTTAGACGAGCATAAACATGATGAATAAGCGTATTAAGGAACTGTGACACCTTATATTAGTGCGCATTATGGTCTATCATGTATTAAATTTTTCAGTTGCAGTTCAAACTACATTTCACTACATAATTGCAAGCATAAGGATAACATAAGCGGAACAGAGCCCTCACGGTCTTTGTTTCGGTGAGATTTAATTGGGGTCGTGATATTCGGTTGTTTACATATACCCCGCATCCTTTAGAATAAGAAAACACCTCCCGTTTCTCGCCATGGTATTTCATCCGTTTTCGCCCTTAAAATGTTTTAGTCTCCTGTCACACCTAGATCCCCCTTCCTGCATGCATCCCGCTAAGCCCACGCTTAGTTCTCTTCTTAGCCTTACACTATTTACCCTATAAATCTTACGACGTGTACAGCTGTAGATCCCGAGCGAAGCCGGTACCTTATAAACGACAACAGAGTGAGAAAGGATCTGAGAAAGGAAGTTCAATGGATAGGACTCCGATTGGCAAAGTGAACCCGGTAGCCGATATTCTGTCCCAGTACGAGATGAATGACATGTTCTTGAAAGTTCAAGAGATCTCCTGGTAAGTGCTTGATGGTGTAAAGAAATCTCAACCCTTGAATCCCCCCGGATTTCTGAATAACGTTTCACCTCTTCTAAACTTGTTTCAATCAGTCTACATGGGAAAACTATTTGCTAACATGTTGTCAAACTTTGTTGCAATGTTGTTGCGGCGATATTACACGCCAGTTTGCCTTTTCCAACGAGATTTTGCAAACTTTAATTTGCGCCTTAAAACATTTCAACCCTTGAAACTTTGGAAGCCTGTAGCAAAGCAAAATAACACAAAGCACACAAAAGGACATAAAACCAGGTTGAAAAATACAACAGTCCGTTCCTTTCCAGTTTCCGAAAGCTCTGAAAAGTACGAGTTGCGGGTGAGCCACTTCAGTCCGTGTAGTGGTCTTCCGAGCATTCCTTCGCAACGCGTTCCATTTCCATTTTGCATGCCTACGGCGATTAACAGCACCACTTGCTACTCAGCTACCAGCTCCATCTTGGATTTTAATTAAAAATGTAAAATGTCGTGTTACTGAGTTCAAAACAAGTTACACATCCGAGCAGATACGGTTGAATTGTCAAAAATTCAATAATTTTGTTTTACTTTTGACATAGCAACCTTTTCGGGCCTCCCTTTCCCGCATGCAACATCTCCGTTTCCATATTATTTTGAAACTGATGCATTATCTAGTGAAAATAATGTAGCGGATCCCTGATGACCTTTGCAATAATCAAAACAAAGGAAGTTTGATGTACTTTTTATTTTTTTAAGGGACGAAGACGGTTCAAGGGAGGTAGATGATCACTTAGTAATGTACAACAACCCGCTATTTAACAAAAGAGAGAACGTCAAGCGTTCTGCCAGCACCAAGCAGCTGACCCTGGACAGTGACTGGAATGTGGTGTTTGATTTGTGAGCAAACACGTGCGTCCACGTGTTTGTGTGGTAAGGGGTGTGTCCCTGCCTGAAGCGAACTCAAAGAAAAACCCTTTCACTGCCTTAAATTTTGACTTTTGAGTCTGTGAATGAAATCCTAATGTTGATAGTTCCAAATGAATGCCACTGCAGACCAGTATCTTTCTGTGCGGCTGAGGTGGTGAGGAGTTCTGGTTAGGAGTTCAAGTCTTGTAAGTGTGCGGGAAGCTGTAGGAAGGTTTTTTTCTGCTGTGGGGCTATTTGTTTTTAATTTTTTTGCAAGTATAATTTTCGGTTTAGACCTTAGGCAACTTGGAGCTAGTAAAAGGATTTGTAATATCGTAAAAGCGATAAATGACTTAATTTAATTTTCATATCAGAGATTTCCCTTTGTATTTCTCCTTCTGGTATTGCTTAGGTTATTATCCAGTTTATCCACTGTATGCATAACTTTTCACCCACCGTCGATAAATTTATTCACTGCCTGAGAAACTGAAGGTTGGTCAAATTCTTCTAAATTGTCATTATTATTATTAAGGCCTTCGCTATTCAAATAGTAGATATTTTAATACAGTGGCTGAGTACAGTCCTTATCCAGAGAATAAATAACTTAAGTGGACATTTACCGTGATCTACTGCGAATACTCGAACGTGATTGGCTAGATCTGTCATTGTTTATTTAACAATGAGACTACGAAGCCTCGTTTGCTATCGCTCCGTAGAAAACACGGACGAGTGATTTAATTGCATTTATATAGTAGACTACTAAACGATTGCAAACGAAAAGAACGATATTTTGGGAGTATAAAAAAAATATATATTTCTTTCCAAGAACATAGTGAGCGTTGTCGTTGTCTCTCTCTCTTATCACTGGAACGCATTAGACTATACTCGACTGTGTTTCCGCAAGAGCGATATGGTAAGTTGTTTGCGACTCGTTGACTCAGTAATTCGCTCATAAAAGATTCGACCGACGTACTTGTTTTTAAAAACTTTCATTTGTACCTTAATTAACATATTTAGAGGTAATTTAGTTCAAGAAAGAGCAAATTAAAGCAGACACCTTCAGATCTATTTTATTTCAGTGAGAGGGCTGATCGCCCGTAAAATATTCATTTGTAGAGACATGAGTTTTTCGCAATAATCATTATGCAATTAGCTTACTAAGTATAAAATTATTTGTACATGAACCGAAATGCAAGAAAAGGGACAAAAAGAATTGGGCTTAATTTAATTTAAAATTATTAAATGTCAAGTTGAAAGAAGGAAAATTAAATATTTGTAAATAGTTACACTGTCCAAGAGAGATGAGAGCGAAAATCGACAAAGAGAAATTGGCTTTTAAAATTATTAAGATTTCTTGTCAGGACAAATTTGTATAGACGTGAAAATATGACAGACGAAAAGAAATTGGCTCAAAAATTAGCAACATTTTCCCTGAGCTGCACGTAACTAGTTAAATGAAGATTTAGTTAAATTATTTGTGATAATGTTGAACGCAAACATAAATTGGGAGAGTTGTGACAAAGAGTTCTAGGCTTTAGAATTGTTGAAATGACGAGATTTTAATATATGCGTTCAGTTATTCAGTGTGTATCAGAAGTAATGCGACTAAACGAAATTAAGTCGTTTCAAGAATAAGAAATTTAAGTATATTTAACAATTCTGTGGCTGTAACGAAAAATAAATTATTACACCCAATGAAGAATTTTATCTCAGTTTCATTATTGTTACGTCTGCTACCTTTTATCCCGGAGACGAAACTCCCATAGTCAGGGGTGGGGGGGGGGATGCTCTTGTAAATACTCTATTATCTTTTGGAAGCGATTACAACTTGGACTTCATTTGGCCGACTTTTGAAAAGCGTAGCAAAGGGGACCAACGAAATAGTTTATACATGTCAGCGGCATTCATTGAGACACGTTAACGAGACTTGTGCCTTTGGAAACTTGAATGTTCAGTTCTTAAAAGTGAGTGTTAGCTTCTGAAGTACAGGGTGGGTGAACAGTGTTGAAGGGTGCGAGGCAGTTGATTATAGAATTAACGTCAAAATTACACTTACAGGTGAATCTCGTTTAACTTATAAATTCCATTTCGACACAGTTCTGGACTACTCATCATCATCATCATCATCATCATCATCATCATCATCATCATCATCATCATCTTGACCACACATAAATGCGAAATACAAAAGGAGCAAAACGTCACAAAAAAGGTGGTGAGGGATAGAGCCTAAAAAATGAGACCATGAGGCTTATGATATTCGACTTCCTCAGTTACAGAAGGTGCGACTTCGATTGCAAAAGAAAACAATTTGCGTGTTGCTTGTTTAGTCTGAGCATTTTAGCTACACCGCATGCGCATGCAAGAATAAAATTTGTGAAATCTTCTTATCTATTGGATATCAAGTTATATGACTACAGCTACAGATTGTCTATTGTTACCTCTAATCTTTATTGACAGCTTTTCCCTATAGAGAAATAACTTATTTACGAATCGGAAGGGTGGGAACTGAATAGAAACAACTAGAGGGTCAAGGGGTTGTGAGACACTTCTGATTCGGGTAACACTTTTAAACTTCTTGAGGCTTCTTGATGTTTTTTCTCGCACGCAACGCAGCTCAAATTACAAAAGTTGGCACAAACGAACAGTACAGTCAGTGTAAAGATTTTTACTTGGAGAGATGGAGAATCTGTACATCATCCACGAACCACTGCTTTATTTCTTTCCAATAGATTTAGGTTTCGCTAACACTCAACTACAGTCATGTTTAAAACTTTCTGTTGACTTGAGATAAAATAAGCTAAATCTCCTTATCTGTTGACTACTATAGCTTATCAGTTTTTTAAGGGGAGGTGATGACCTTATGGCAATGTGTCTATGAATATAAGTACGCTACTTCAGAGAGGTGTGCGCACTTTTGTATCGTGTACCAAGGAGATCATATTGGGGTGCAATCGCTTTTGGCTTGCTTTCCAAGAGTCGAAGTTGCCTTGGTAGGGTTCCAAGTACAAAGACCAACAGCCTGTTTTAATCCTGAATCACAAGGCATAATAATGTGGTCATTTATCACCGTTTTTGCTGTTCTGTTGTCCTTCATGGTGAGTTTATAGTTTATACCCTGTTTATACACGCCTTGGCTATGGCTTAAGTCCAAAACAAAGCCTTTATTGTGAGAATTTCCACGCGCCATCTCACACTGGTTTTTAAAGAGAAACGGGTATTCTGCGTAATTTTTTCACTCTCAGTCTTAAAAATCTTGGTTTACGGCTTAAGTCATTATGCTCGAGCCTAACATTTGAGTCAAAAGCTATTGTACAGCACTTAACGGCGAGAGGCTGAGCAAAATACTTCAAAATGTCCAGCATTTCCCGTTTTTTCGAACTGTTTAGGGGCCTTTTAAAGGGATGATATTTTTAAAAGCTAACCTAGGTTGTTCTGTTTGGTTCGATTAATTATTTAGCTGAAAATGTAAGTTTAGGGAAGGTAATCTTATCCTCCGAATTCCTGAACGAACTGCCGTTGTCTTTCCTGAGAATGCTAGCTGAGTTTATTTCGCAGTGTAAAGGACACTGAGTAGTTGGCCCCCGCCACCCCAAAATTAAAAAAGAAAGAAAAAAAAAATGAATTAGTTTCCCATGTTTTGAAACTTTGAGGTGACATTTCGCCAAAGAAAATTCTCGTTTTTTACGACAATGAAATACGTCCGTATATCTCAGATGATTTAGGCCCATTTCAGACGCCGTTGTCCTTCTGCCGTGCGGAACTAAAAAGATCACTTTAAGTTCGACATCAGCTCGACGTTGCACGAAGGCGTACCACTTCCATGTGTTCGGAAAAGACTTTGGGACATGGACACTTTTGGGAATGAAAGGGTGGGTTGTGTGGCCATCATTACGTAATAGAATGCGTCCTTCTAGACACTGAAGATATTTCAAACTTTTCATTTATTCACTTAAGCCGGAAATGCTGGAATTGTGCTGGTGGAGTTATTTAATTCCGGGAGGGGGAAGAGGAGAGATTTGGCAGGTTAGCATTGCGCTCTGTAAAAGCCACAAGAAGGCACAAAATCTGCTGTTTATTGCCCAAATCCACCAATAAATTACAGTAATGACATAGGTAATATAAGCACTAAATGTAAGCACTAATTTTTGATTGCTAGTCAATAGAAGTGACTCTTAAGACTTTGTTACGTCTTTTTTTTACAGCTTTTTCCTTGAAGTATTGCCAAATTTGATTTATAGCTATCGAACGCCAGAATGCAGAAATCTGACAATACCAGAGAATATTTCAGCCTGGTGGCGCGCTTTCTTTCCACCGACAAATGAACGAAAAGAGAGCCTAATTTTGTTTCCACTATAAACATGAAATAGGCTTATGTCAAAACAATGTCACGCACATGTTCTTTAGTTCGTCACGCAATCGTTATTTTCTTTTGGCGGGAGGTGGGGTCACGGATTGCGTGAAAAGCCAAAGGAGCAAACGATGGAACCTATGCTTATTTATTCCCAACAGGTAAGCTGCGAAGGCACGGGCCATGTGGTCGTTACACTTAAAAGCTACAGGAATCCATCGCATCGCAGAGCCGATGGTAGATGCTGTGATTACCTATTTGGCTGTTCTGCGTGTGACGCTTACTTTAAACTGTGCGTGGCGGACTCGCCGTCAAGCTCCAGCTGCAACATTGGACGAGCTCAGACTGGTGTGGTTGGCAAGAAAGACAATCACAGGTTTAACATCAGATACGACTTTGCTTTCAATTCTTTTCGGGTAAGTGCATTGAGTTATCCCATAGATTTAGGTCTATAGAGTTAGATGAAGAGGTAGTGCAGTGGTTAGCGTGTTGGGCTTTCAAGAGAAAGATCGAGGGGTAGGTGATTCAAGGCTTGCCTCTACATTGTCGTCCCTAGTCAAAAAAAGTCCAACCAAATCCAACAAGACAGCAGTGTAGTCTTAAGAGTTGAAATGTCACATTGCTTGTTTTGCTTCAGGGAAATGTCCAGATACAGCTTGAAGTTTGGGACAAGGACACCGTTAGTAAAAATGACTTTGTGGAGCGCGTTAGAAAGTATATAACACTGCCTTCCGTAGAAACTGGGGCTCCGAGCCACCATCGAAGCAGTCGCACGCTAGCTGGTAAGCGTGTGACAATAACACTTGATCTAGAGGTGTTCTGCGACAAGAACTTCTACGGTGATGCTTGCAATGTCAAGTGTATCCCGCGAGATGACTCGAGTGGACACTACACCTGTAACAAGTTGGGTAGAAAAGTCTGTAATCCTGGTTGGTTTGGAACAAGCTGCACTAGGTACTGCGTCCCGCGGGATGACCCATTCAATGGTCACTTTTATTGCGACAAGTGGGGGAACAAGAGATGTCTGCGAAACTGGCAAGGGCCAACTTGTAAGAGCTGCGTCAAAAACTGGTTCGGTTCTCGCTGCGCTACCTACTGTGTGCCCCAGGATAGCGAAGAGCAGGGACATTACAAGTAAGTGAGCGTGCGCGAGCTTGCTTCAACATTCGGTTTCCGTAAAAAGAGTCATCGTGCTTTGTGTTGAGCGAGAGCGAGACTGTTAGCTCTCACTTAGCGTTCATGCGATAAGTACTTCATGTAAGAGAATCGTGAACCGCAAGGCACTATGGGTTTTAGTTGTTGGCGGCCATCTTGGACAGCATAGCGAATGTGATTAAAACATGTTGAGTTCGGGATAAATCAAGCGGTGTTGTATGCCCATCCACCCACGAACAGCACATTTTGCAAAACTGAAATAGTACAGAATTACCTGCAACATTGTCGGGCCTCGTCTGGAGAGATAGAGATTGGTGTAAGAGCAGGTTTTAACCTGTAAACCACAGGAATCCATGTAAGCCATCAGTGAAAAGAGTGGAAGATGTCTACACAACAGCTTGGATTTTACAGGGTTTATTTTTAACGAAGACCAACTACTTATCTCTGTCATCGTGGTTGGGTAAGACTTATAATCTGCTCATTTTCGTTTATTTACTTTTGCGACAGATGCAGGCCAACAGATGGCAAGAAAAAATGCCTTCCGTGGTGGTTTGGTACCGATTGTCGCGTGCACTGCATTCGTCACAACGATGATGATAACGGCCATTACGCCTGTGCGCATGACGGAAGTAAGACGTGCCATGACGGCTGGCATGGCGAGAACTGCACCGTGTACTGTGTTCCTCAAGACGACGACGTGCGAGGCCATTACACCTGTGACGAAAACGGCAACAAAGTCTGCTTAGACGGATACCGTCCTCCTGACTGCAGAGACTGCCTCCTGGGTCGATACGGGGCTAACTGCTCAATGACTTGCACTAACGTAACCCAAGAAGGCTACTACGATTGTACCGAAGATGGAATCATGCAGTGCAAACCGTGGTGGTATGGACCAGAGTGTCTGCAGTACTGCGTACCTCATGATGACAACATGCACGGCCATTACACGTGCGATCCACGTGACGGGAGCAAAGTGTGCAGGGCAGGCTGGGAAGGGCAAAGCTGTCTTGATCACAAGAAAAACTAAGTGAACTGAGAGCTTCTAATTTACCTATGAGCCTATGCTCAGTTCTCTGTTTGAAATTTTCTTATTGTCAGCTATAGCTTTTTGATCAGAGCCGTGATGATAATCATTTTCGAGAGAAATATTATAATACAATCCTTCAACAAGCGTCATTTAACACAAAAAATTTCAAAAATAAGCTATTTCAACCGGAATTTCTTCCAGTAAGTTTTGGTTCGTTCCACTACCCGCAATACTTATCCCGATTCACCTTTGGCGTGATGAGAGTTGACTGGGGCCGTGCATTTGCTACGTTTCGGTCCTTTTTTCTATAGAAATGTTTGTTTTTCTTTGGGCCCGTACCCTTACCCCCTCCCCCACCCTGTCAAGAACAAAGAGCAGTTATCCCTCGCTACTTGTTTTGATAATTTCCTCCCGCATCAGGCCCTCTTTTTTGCCCGTTATTAATAATCACAATTTTCTGAATTTTTATACCAAAGTTTTAGCTAAAGACGAGATGTATTAGTCAAGGTTTAAGGTTATGGATGATTAAAATCGAAGTGTGTATTGTTTCTCCTGTTTGCTCATGCGCCTTTTCCCAGCTGTATCGGCGTGTCTACGTTGCTAATGAAGGACCCTTTTCTCTTAATGTTTTACAGCGCTTGCAGTTAAGTGGACTAGCCTGCGTAACAAGTGTAAGATCTAGGATGTTTGTGCGCGAGTTTGGTACTAGCTAGCGTATGATAAAATGGAGTGGCTTCATGCAGGAGCATACTGTTTCATGTCACGTTGTTCATAAATGAGGGACAACGTGACATCTAAATTAGTCACATGAGCTCCTCACTTTTCTTTGCATTGCTACGTTTTGTTTTCTTAGACAAAAAACTTTACTACCCAGGTATATGAATGGGTACCAGCTATCTGTTAGGGAATTCTAAAGGAGAATTTTTTTTTGGGGGGGTAGCCCTGCGATGCACTAGCTTTCCATCCGGGGGGAGAGGCGGGGTAGTGATGCTGTCGAAGGCTCTAGTCGTTCAATCCCTTGAACTGAACTCAAAACTTCACCTTAACAATTATATTTGGGTTTCCTTTCCCTCCAATGCATCAGTTTTAGCTTTTTCAACCAATGTAGTACTAAAAATAGGTGACGTTTCTTACGGGGAGGCTCCCCCGCCATGTTTAAACCCT
>Ga0126336_10001997_pt1 | contig 11299 bp, 6 predicted proteins | sample SidCmetagenome_FD_92530 | JGI IMG/M metagenome (GOLD analysis project Ga0126336, IMG submission 92530) | Coral microbial communities from El Islote,Puerto Morelos, Mexico - Siderastrea C C metagenome | ecosystem: Host-associated > Invertebrates > Cnidaria > Coral | place: El Islote,Puerto... | reverse complement strand
CTAATGTACTAAAAAATGAACAGGGTATCACGGAAAAGAACAGGATGGATCTCTCTGTCACTACACCCATATAGATAACTGTTTTGTAACTCACTCTTTAACAGGGGTTAATGAATCAAGTAGCCTGCCTGAAAAAGAACTCAGCAAGTCAGTTGATAGTCCATTTGCAAGTAATCTGCACGACAAAGATCTTGACAAGTCAGTGGATAGTGCAACTAACAGCTGCAGCCAGCTTGCTGAAGGCATCAGAGAGAAACTGGAGTCTTTACTGGACTTGTTGGTTGATTCAACTAAAGGTGCTTCAATAGAGATGTTAGAGAGATACTACAGTACTCTTCAGTGCTGCATCCATAAGCAGAGACATAGTGATGATAAGGCACAGCTTCTAAAGGTATGTGGTGCAGGCAGAGCAGGGTTCAACATCTCCACTCACCCGGTCGCCCGAGGCGAGTAAAAACTCAAGCAGGGCTAGTAAATGTTGTGCGTTCGGTAGTCCATGGGCGAGTAGAATCTCACGGTATTTTTTTAATATACCATAAAAACTCATTGGAACACACTGGAACCACATTGTGAAGTTATAATTCTTGAAACTGTTCTAAAACAAAACAAGCTCAGAACCATGATGTATACAGTATTTCCCTCATGGCTCAGTCTTTCACGATCTTTTGCACATCCATCGCGAGTGTTTCATTGCACTTCCACACAACCTCCGGCTTTTATCACCAGGTTACTTAGTTAGGCAAGATAGTGGGTGTTTTGCAACGGTGTTGTCATTTATGTTCGTCTCTTTCAAGTAAATTGGGATTTAAGTCGGCACAAAAAGCCTCTAAAAGTATCCTTAAAGTTACAAGGTTTGTTAAAATTCAAACATTTCGAAAGCTAAGCCACAAATTTCAGACTTGTTTTACCTAACTCTCATAAACGTTACGTGACATTTCTCACTCGATCGTTAAGATAAATGTATATGATCAGAATTTTTTTCCTTCAACTTGTTAAATTTACAACAATGGACTTAAAGCTTGCAGCAAATACACAGCTGTCACTTGGATATTAGTATTAAAGCTTAAATTAAGGTCCTTCGCATTCTTTAGCTCTACTGCCAGGGCTAGGTGATATGGGTGAAGAAAGACATTGGTAAGGAACCTGGGCGACTGAAATGTGTCGTGGGCTAGTAGATTTTTGAAGCTCACTTTCCCGGTGGCTAGTGACTCAACTTAACAGATGTCGAACCCTGCAGAGGAGTACTTGGGTACTCTTGGGTGCTTGTAACTTCATACTTGACCATTAATCATCTGAGTCCCAATGCAGAATTGAAATTGAATTTCAGACAACCCTGGGTTTCATACTATTACTCAATTGGTAGAAATAGGTTGAGCAATTAAGAAGGCTGGCTGTTTCTTGCAGAAAGTATGGAAAGCAACCAGTAATCATCAAAATTGAGGGGTAGCCTTGACTTGGTAAATGTAAATGTGATTGTTCATTTGTTACAATCAGTTTGACCACTGCATCGCTGTATCGTATGTTAAGGTGGATTTCCTTAGCCTGAGAAAACAGTCCACGTCTTGCGAGGTCGCCACTTGAGCCCTCGCAAAACAACGTCTGAGTAACGAGTGCAGAAATTCCACACTGATGACGTGTCACTACCCAGATCTAGGTAGTGCTTCTGATTGGTTGAAATGAAATTCCCTCAAGTTTCAACCAATCAGAAGCACTACCTAGATCTGGGTAGTTACACGTCATCAGTATGGAATTTCTGCGCTCGTGACTCAGACATCATTTTGTGAGGGCTCAAGTGGCAACCTTGCGAAATGTTGGCTGTTTTCTCAGGCTAGGATTTCCTATGAGTGGATTTCTTTATTATTATTTATTTCTTTTTTGAGTGGATTTCTGCTGAACATATAATGTCTATCAACAAACCATTTCAATTCCAAACACTTTTCAGATTTTGAACAAAGAAACCATTGTTTTAAGCATTCAACCAAAGAGTACCAGGTTCATAAATGACAAAAACTGGAATCCATTTATCCCCGTGTAAGATAATCAATAATTTTGTATCATTTTAATTTTTTTATCAGCAAGATAATCCAGTTATTTCTTGTTTTCAGGACTTGGAAATTATGATTAAAGGGTTTGGATCATCATCAACAATGGCAAGAATGTCATGATCAATATACATTGCTGCTATAGGCTATTTTCAATATAACACTAACTTGTAAATATGTTGATTACTGTGCAAACATACTTTGTAGCTATTAATTAATTTATTGAAAATTAACTTATTTTGATATTTTCTGTGAAAATGTGCATTTGGCAAGACAATTTTTATTCTTCCATCTTTGAATGCCTTCTGTACAGATCAGTTTTGGACAAAGCAAATTCATTTCCACCTTTTTTTGTTATTTGATAACTACATTTTGAAATACATGCTTTGCAGAAAAGAAAAAAGGACAGCCAAACTGTTCATAGGCCAACAAATAAAAATTTCATACTCTTAAGATGCCATTGAAATTATATAACCTTTAGTTATTAACTTGAACATTGTGACGCCAAATTGGCTTCCCCTTTTGAACAGTCAAAAGAGAACCAATTGTCCTGGTTCATTCATTCACCATTCTGCCTTCGCTTTTTCATCGGAGGGATCCCTGCGAAAATATCTTAAGTGACTTTTCAGGCCCAAAGTTACATTTTGTTTCACAATCTGGGTCTCGAGTGGCCAAGTGGACATCTTGACTTTAAATAAACCTAAACCAGGCAATATTTTGGTAAGAAAGATATTTTGCAGCACAGAAAGGTAAGATTTTCAATGCAAAATTCAAAAGTCACTTAGAACATTCTCGCCTAGAGCCCTTCAATTGACGGGCTGAGAGCATAACCCGTCTTATGTCGAATCAAACAACTTCAATTTTTGCATGGGGCCTTCAGTTCATTCAAAGACCACTGCCTAAAGCTTTTTGAAGGTCTTATGCACAAATTGAAGTAGTTTGGAGCACAAAATTAAAACTGGCTAAAATTCAACATAGGATGGTTATGCTCTGAGCCCTTCAATAATTGATGCCCCCGTTTATTCAAGTAGATATGGTAAGTACACTAGATGCTTTACTTTCTTTGGAGTTGTTAGTATTATTATTGTAAATTTCCTCAGTTTTATTTGAGGGGAGGGTTTGAAATGACAAATCTGTTGCTGCTTTAGGACAAAAATGTGCTTCATACTTTTGTAATAACGTGTAGAGCAAGTTACAGAAAAGGGGTTTCCTTAATATTGAAATTACTGGAGGAATAAGTTGACATGAATTTTGAAAAATAAAACAATGGTGTCTTCTCTCTGTGAGTCAAACTTTACATAATATGATCCTTACTTAGGGTACAGAGGTGACCACTAAAACATTTTTATTGTTTGCTAGTGAAAGAAAATTTGTATAATTTCCATAAGATGCACTGGACCTGCTTGTGCAATGGAACCTCCCTTGTCAGATTTTATTCTGCTAGGCTCTATTGCCTAACCCCACCATCTCAAGATGGCAGTAGGAAATGTGCAAGAGATTCTTTAAAAAACCTCATCATTTTGCCCCTCAGGTTCGACCACACATTTTAAGCCCTAGCCATTAAAAAGTTTAATTAACAAAAAAGATTTTAGTTTGCCTCAATTCACAATTATTTTATTTGAAGAATTTTCATGCATTGCTGCCTAAATGCCAGGATTTCTCAACCCAGCTGGGGCACACCTGGGAAACCTAGTGAATGACTTCATTTTGTGGACAAATTATAATTGTATATGACTGTGTAGTAGCATCTTGTGGGAAAATGTTTGTGCCATTGAATTTTTGAACATCAAGTAATATTCTGCAAGTACCCATGAACAATGTGAAGGCACCAATATGACCAGTTTGAGATAAATATAACCAAGCAAGGCTGATGTACATAAACATTTCAGTTCCAATATTTTGTCAGACAATGACCTGACTTCAAGGAAAACCATTATTACAATTCAAAACACCAAGCAACAAAGTAAAAGATTACAAGATAAGGTACAAGATAAAATAGGTCAATACAAAGCTTATATTTCTTTTTTTCTAATGCCCTTGGGTTAAGGATTTGCCTCCTATCTATTCATAAGATAATAATGCGTCCTGAGCTTTGTGTTTTGCCCCGGGGGCAGGAGGGTACTTGGATCATTTTTTGCTGGGTATGTGCCGCTGGCCTCTCCGAACCCCTACCCCATTATAGTCTATTCTGTAGACCATGTTAGTCACTTTTGGGCAAATACACCCCAAATCCCTACTTGCCGAAATTGACTTACCCCTGAAATCCCACAAATGTGTGACCCCTTCTAGTAACTCTATTAACTCCTATTGAAAATGCAACCCCATTATAATCAATCCTGTCATGAAAATGCGACTCCATCCAGTGGCACATCCCCATTAGCCTATTACTAGGAAGTACCCCCCCGGGTGTTTTGCATTATGAGATGAATGCATGAGTTCCACTGAAATAAGCTAGTTCTGTGCCAGTGAAGAAGTGATCACCAGAAAAAAGATGGGCTGAAACTGAAGTAGGTCTAGAGAAAGGGATGGGTCTTTTCTTTCAACTGGTCAAAAATCTCACTCTTTAAAGTGGTTGCAGCTAATTTTCACAATTCTGTTTAAATTGCAAAAATCTGATGATTGAAACAAGAGAGCTGTTTATTTGTTGGTTCTTGTGCGGAAAATTTGACAGATTCTCTAAATACGCAATAATTTAGTGTCCTGGAATGTTTCTCCTCCAAAATTTCCTGCACCATGGTCATACCACAGGCTTTAAGAAATAGAAAGATTTTTTTTTGGCAAATAATTCAAGTTTTCCTTTACTCAGTCTTTGCTAGAGGTACAAAGCTTTGGATTGATCAACTGAGCTGACATTGAAAGCTGACATTTTAAGTGTTGGTGCTTTGTCAGTGAGAGTGAATTAAGGAATTGTATGTTGCATTTGGTTTATATGAAGAACAGCGGAGCTACACTATTGGTAGGAACATGACAATGTGAAAAACAGGAGTATTAATAATTATTAGTTGAATTAAAAGCCTTTGTTGTTACCGTGGGGATTAGGTGTGCCGATTTGAAAAATGAATTTTTGTGTTATAAATTTTTATGGCTTTCCGTGTTACCCTGGTGTAGGGAAAGGCCGCAGATCGTCATTTGTTGCGTTCTTTAGAAACTAACCCCCTTCTTCACTGAAGGTGCATCTTGTCCTATGTATTTGGTGTTGCTCCCTTTTGCTAAAAGTTTTCCATCTTTGTTTAGCAGTTCGGCTGAGCTGAATGCAAATGTCTGACCCATCTTTATCACTTCAGCATTAATGGTTATTTCTTCTCCTACATTAGCAGGCCTCAAATAGCTGCAGAAAGATGAAAAATTGATCACCAGTATTAAGAATAAACAATAAACAGGCCAGGTCACAAACAGAAAATTTCCAAATTACAGATGGAGCCATTTCTGGGTCATGTCAGCATTCTTGAATTTCTATTCGAAGTCTGGCTACTCACAAGGCTTTTTCAGCATTATCACCTGTTTTACTTTGCTGTATATATTAAATTAGAACCTCTTTTAAGATCACCTCGTTAATACACACCTCAATATTATGAGACTTTTGTGGCCCAAATTTTCTTATCAAAACATGCCTGGTTTGTCTGTTGTAAACATCTTTGCTCATAATGTGGGGTAGTCTGCAACTAGTTATCCTGCCTGAAACACGCTACCACAGGGAACCCAAATGCTGTATTAACTGTATCATAATCATTTAATTGAAATGTTGATTTTTACCTGTGTTCCTGTGCCTTTATGAGTTGGATTGGAAGGGATTTGAATCAGAGTGGTTCAGATGGTTTTAATACCTCGCCAGTTTCAAAATAATGTTACCTTGTCTGACCCGTCGTAAACGGGACACGACAGTTACATCTCAAGTTTTGATAATTATTAACTTCTATTCTCTTGGCCGTTAATTGAAACCCGAGATTGTCTCCCTACAAGGGTTAATAGTTAATAATAATGGAAACTTGAGACGTAATTGTCGCATCCTATGATGCACCAGACAAGATAACATTTGAAACCGGGGAGGTAAACCGCCTCCGCTCTGATTCAAATCCTTTCCAAAACGACTCATAAAGACACGAGAACACAGATAATGACATAGCTAATACAGGGTTTGGATTCCCTGTATCCAAAAGGTCTTTTTGGTGGGCTTATAAAATTATATTTTTTTGGGGGGGGGAGGGGGTACTTACTACTGGAGGGAGTTTTTTGCGCTTCAACAATGGTTTGGCTTACCGGTATATTGGGTGATTCCAGAAAATATCCATACCCTTCCACGGGTGGCATCTTCATCTAGAGCCCCCCTTGCCTTCCTAAATCCCAAAATGCTCAATCCCCCCCCCCCCTTTCCCTTGAAATTCCAAGCTGTTCTACCCCCCTCCCCTTTGGAATTCTGAGATGCTGCCCGTGGTATGGGTATGGGTAGGGATATTTTCTGGAACCAACCATTTGGAAGGGATTCTGCATCCGAAAATGCTGTGCCAGCAAAAATGTGCATACAAGGTGGAGGAATTGAGCTTCCCATTGTACGTCAGTATTCAGATAGCTATTTAAAGAGGTAGAATGAAACGGTTGTTTGTGTGGGGACTTATAATTGGAGGATATTATACTGAAATGGTTCTTGGGTTGTTTAATATAAGCCCCGGATATAAGCCACCATTGGGGGGGGGGGCTTATTATTGGAGAGCTTTTTGTGAATGAGACTTGGGAGGCTTATATTCAAGAGGGCTTATTTTCAGAGGGGCTTATTGTCCAAATTTCATGGTATTTAATCTTGCATTATATTCTTAAACATTTCAATCAAATGCACTTCCTCGATTAAACATGCAATCAAATGTAAGGCTGATTGCTTCAACAAAGTCTAAGTCAGACCTGGTTTTAAGCTAATTGAGGTTAATACTGGGTTTCCATAACCCACGCCTAAGGGGGTCAACACTGTTATTACACTATTAGAACTTAAACGATCCACAGACTAAGGCCAATCAACGACCAGAGACTTATAACATCTACTGACAATTCACAGCTCACTTAAGTCTGATGATGACTTCCGCTCAGGTTCTCGAAATGTCATTCAATGTCATCACAAACAGTCCCTCTCAGGACTATACTCACCTGGACGATCATAATTTCAGGGCCATAGCCAGAAAAAATTATGACTGAGGCAATGTCTATTGTTAAATTCTCTTCCTAGGTATTTAGGGCATTAAACAAAAAAATGCCTGAGAAAACGAAAAAAATGACTGAGGCTTGTGCCTTGGTTATATACTGGCTATGGCCCTGAATTTACCAACCTATGATTATAGTCTAACAAATTGTGCTTGCCTAATCATTCTGGCCTTGCTTAAAATTAGTTGAGACCACTTTTTTCTTAAACCTGGTCTAAACTTTGTTTATGCAGTCAGAACACAGCATGCATTTTTTTTTCGAGGTGGGGGGAGGAGGGAACTTCACAGATGCTTTAATTCGAGAGAGGTATTGAATGAGAGGATGTGTTAATTTTAAACTAAAAACCAGGAGCCCATCGTAATTTGCATACCTTACGCTCAAATCAGTGCTGATACCAGGGTGATGTGGAGGCTTAGCACAGATCACAGCAGTAGTAAATATGTCAATCAAAGTCGCTGTCATTCCACCATGGAGTGTGCCGTAACCATTCAGATGACTTTCATCAACTTTAATTTTGAATGAAGCTTTTCCATCGTCACATGACAGAAGCTCTACCTATTAAGTGCAAACAACATACATTTCTTGACAAGAACCGACCGAATTCCAAAAGTCACATGACTCACAGGTGGAAATTAAATCAAAAATAAAATAATCCAGAGTGGAGGGGGAACAACTACCCTTCCCCTGGTGGGGCTTCATAATTCCTAGTTGCATTCCCTCCCAAAACTCCGAAAAAAATATGCCATTAACAATTTATATCTCCCACCCAAGGTCCTCAGGGTTCTTTGTAAGTGGGTGGTCGGCAGGAGAAACTCTGGGGTACTAGCCTAGGTAACAAGCATTTCCATAGGATTTTTTACGTCCGTTTGAGGCAGTTTTTGATTTTTGGCCCCCTTCTTGCACTTTTTTGCATTTACTCCAATTTTTACGTGGCCAAAAGGCGAAAAATGCTTCAAACCTGTGGAAAGCCCTATGGAAACGTTTTAAAATGCTACACAGGCTACTTGGGTACTGGAATTTTTACTGCAGAAATCCTGTGGTTACTGGTCTTAGTTTTGTTGCATTGAACAGCCAATCAAAAAGATCACAATTTTTTTTATTATGCTAGAATCTCTCCAGGCTACCACCCGCTGACCATGAAACCTGAGGACTCTAGGTATACTGTATTTCACCACAAGAAATTATTTACACAAAATTTCTGTTTTACCCTAAAGAATTTCATTACGATATGTGACTTTTAACCCCAAAGAACTCCCAATATTTTTCAGCTATACTCGTAATAAATTCCTAGGTGTTCAACCTATCAACCCCTAGGAATCCCAGGATTTTCATAATACACAGGAGGGAGGGGGTAATTGGGCCACCTGACAGTTGAATTACATTGGAACTGTAACGTAAACACGGCTCCAGTCGGAGAGTTTATAGACAAACGTCAACTCAAGACGACCACGAAGTTTCGAGAATTTGCTCTCCTCGAGTGCTGCAGGCGCAAATTACCATTTTTAAAAGTTCCCACATCAAGAAATTCGATAAAACGGTTAAGCTTAATACAAAAACTTTATTTTTGCGTTTACCTCTTTCGCAAGTTGATCCATTCCTTTCGACATCTTAATAAATGCGAGAAAATTCGTCAAACTTTGTCGAATTCTCGTAACTCCCGCCATCTTGAAACCACGGCTTTTGTCCCAGTCTACACGCTTCGTTTTCGGCCTTGTTCGTTGGAGCAACATTAGGTACGAACGAGAGTCCTGCGCTAAATGGCGCTAAATTTAATTTTTGCAAGAAAGGTATTTTGGTAAGTTTCACACAATCTTTCTCAAACATGTAGCAGACAATTTCTTCGACGCGATCGCTTTCCACAATCATTTGGTCGTGCTAGTGATTGGGTTTGGAGATAAACCTCGATAAACCATAAATGGTTTAAATTTTTATTTTTCGAGATGGGGAGATGTTGAGGGGTGGGTGGGGAGAGGGGTTAAAGCAGGAGCCCATTACTCCTGGTTAAAGCAAATACCCCAGAAACAAATTTTCTGCAAAGCTTTTAGTAACCAAAATAACAATATGGTGAAATAATAATAATAATAATAATAAAACAACAATAAAAGTTTGTTTTCATGGCCCTTGCATAAAAATAAATAAAAAAAATAACAACCCAACACCCCCCCCCCCCACCTCTAAAATAAGATGGTGTGTTCTGTTAACAGTCAGGAGTGGCTTAATAGTACTGGACTGGGTGGACAGGCCTACACCATGGGAAGGGGAAGAGTAGAAAGAAGAGTACAACAACCTGCCACTCCCTTCCTAACACAACAGAGTTGAAAAGAAATGAAAAGCAGCAAGATTGGGTTGAAAATCAGGGACATTCCATCACTGCTTTGTGGCTAATTTTGTTTGAAAGAAAAGAGTAAAATAAAACCATCAGAGATCAGGGATTGGAGTGCACTGAACTCAGTAAAACCAAAGTGTGCAAACACAAAATTAAATTTGACAGTCCATGCCATAGATAGTTTTATTTTTCACAAGAAGACTACCTGGTACCTTGTAAACTAGAAACTAACGTCAAAAAAGTTTTTCAAATGCAAGTTATGACAAAAGCTTTCTTCTTGTGATATCAGCTGTTCCCCTACAGAGTTACAAGGGTAGTGCATGTTAGCTTCAGTTTAACATGTCAGGAATACAAACACCACCCCTAACAACCACTGAAAATTGCAGGAAATAAAACCAAACCAAACAAATTTGTTACAACCATTTTTACAACACTTTACAATACAACTGCCCATTTGTTGAACAAATAATTTATCCTCAAGCCACTGCACTTAATTTTAGACTCCTTTTTAGTTCCCCTTTCCTCATTAACATCACTCTGACAGGGGTGCCCTCACTACTTACAGTCTGATTTTTTAACAATTTATTCTTAATTATTTTGATTTTATTGTTTTTGTTTTCCTTTTATAGTAATGATAGTAAGATTGTAAGGTAACTATAAGCTGTAATTATATTAGCTTTGTTTGTACCACTATTTGTTACTATTTAGTATTAGTTTCCTGAGGTCCTTTCTGTATTAAGCACTTCAGTGAAGGTTATCCTCACAAAAAGATAAATTAATTAACTTGAAAATTAATAAATTTTAAAATACATTTGCTAGTGGTTTAAAAATCTGATCCTCATGAGCAGATAGCCCCTGGGCAAAATAAGGGACATAATCCTTTTTTCCAAATTTTCCACATTCCCTTTACTCAGTTTTCACTGGAGATACACCTTGTCCCATGTATTTTGTGTGGCTCCCTTTTGCAATAAGCTTTCCATCTTCATTAAGCAGTTCAGCTGAGGTGAATGCTAATGTCTGACCCAGCTTAACAACTTCCGCATTGATGATTATTTCTTCTCCTACTTTAGCAGGCCGTAAGTAGCTTATGCTCATGTCGACACTGGCGCCTGTTTGATGTGGAGGTTTGGTGAAGACCACAAGAGTAGTCAACATGTCAATCAATGTTGCTGTCATCCCGCCATGGAGATTACCTGAACGATTCAGATGACCTTCTTCAATTTTCATTTTAAATGAAGCTTTTCCTTCTTCACATGACAGAAGCTCTACCTATAAAAGGCACAGAACCAAGTGTATTTCCACAGGTATCCCAAGCTTAAAATGAGTCATTCTGTGTACACTGCAGTGACGTTGTTATTCAACAGCCAAATTATATGCATTTGTATGTAAGAAATGTTTTTTCTTGGAGTTTTCACTTAAATTCTTTAACTCCAAGGAAAGATTTTTTTATACAAATTCTTCCAATTTGGCAATTGGACAACAGTGATATTGCTATTTTGAGCTTAGGATCGCTGTGCTGGAGTATATGGTGCTATTTTGAGCCTAGGATCGCTGTGCTGGAGTATATGGTGCTATTTTGAGCTTAGGATCGCTGTGCTGGAGTATATGGATGTCCACATCCACACAATGCCCCAACAACCTGGTGAAGACAGGACTGCTCCCTCTCCCAAGTGAAATAAGTTCTCACAAGTTTAAGCTTTAAAGATCGTTTAGTTCTTGAAGAGATGGATGGGAAAAGGTATGG
>Ga0126336_10001996_pt1 | contig 11302 bp, 6 predicted proteins | sample SidCmetagenome_FD_92530 | JGI IMG/M metagenome (GOLD analysis project Ga0126336, IMG submission 92530) | Coral microbial communities from El Islote,Puerto Morelos, Mexico - Siderastrea C C metagenome | ecosystem: Host-associated > Invertebrates > Cnidaria > Coral | place: El Islote,Puerto... | reverse complement strand
CCCCCGGGCCCTGTCAAGGGACCCGTTGATATCAAGGCCCTTTGAGCTCCGTTAACTCTTTAATACCGAAAGTATAATCGCTTTCATTATTTGAATTTACACACTTGGAAGTTTTGTCCTCAGACTCGAACGTTAGAACCCCAGTACATTATGGGTGGCTTCACTCGCAAAACGGAAGGATAACAGTGTTGCTTCTAATCACTGCAGGTTTTTCGCCCTCATCTGGTGGAAGAATTGCCATCAAGTAGAGTGGAGGGAATTTGGACGGTGATGTGGGAACCAGTGGAAGCATAAGAGAGCTAGAGCTGCGACATGAATGCGTGTTTCGTGGGAGCAAATAAGAAAGATATAGTTGTTCGCGTAGAGGTGTTTAACGATAGAGGTCTTTATCCTCCCTGGTCTCTAATTAGGAACCTGAGAAAGGATGACCTTTAAAATCTTTGGCTGTTAATAATGAATGTTCATATGTTCTTCAGGAAAAATAGTAGGCATTGATCACGTAAGGTTCTTTGGCGAAGAAAGAACCCTTTTGTACTTCTTTGTCTGCAGTTAATTAAGAACCTGAGAAAGAGTGACGTATGGTAATAATGAATGCACACAAGTGTTCGTAGGGGGGACAAATAGGAAGCGTTGATCGCGGAAAGTTCTTTGACGGAGAAAATCTCTTTTACGTCCCTGAACCCGAGAAAGTCTGAACTTTGGGTAGTTATAATGAACGTACTTTTGTTCTGCTGGAACAAATAAAGGAGATTCATCGCGTTAAGGTCTTTGAAGATAAAAAAAAAACCTTTATACTCCCTTGTCTGTAATTAAGAACCTGAGAAAGACGACCTTTAGAAACTTCGGCTCGTAATAGTGAATGCACATGTGTTTTCCAGAAAAAAAGAAGTATTGATCGCGTGAAGTCCTTTGTCGAAGAAAAACCCGCAATTCTCCCTTGGCAATAATTGAGAATCTGATAAAGGGTGACGTTTTGAAAACTTCAATAAAGAATGCTCTAGTGTTAAGCAGGAAAAAGTAAGAAGGTTGCTTGTGTGTAAGTCTTTAATAATGTCGGTAACTACCCTTTAAACTCTCTTGTTTGTAGTCGAGAACCTAGAGACAGAGTGACCTTTAGAAACTTCGGCTAATGATAACGGGAGCAGATGTGTTCTGCATGTACGAATAAGAAGGCTTGACCGCGTATAGGTCTTTTACGATGAAAAACTCCTTTATAGTCCTTTAGTTATCGGTAGGGTGAACTTTGGAAAAGTCGGCTTCTCTCTCCCGTTCTCTGGAATCTGGTTTTTATCTTTAATAAACAAAGCGGGGGTGGAAGTGGGCGGAGTAGGGGTGCGGCAAAAAAATTCGAAGTATTCCGCCCCCCTTACGATTTAGTTTCACCGCTTGTTTTCACTGACATCTGCCCTCCAACTTAACGAAGCAATGCAAATCTCTGTGAGCAAATCGTTTTATGAAGTCGAGAGAAATTTTCTCGAGGTCAGGGTGATCACTTTCCCTAGTGTTCACTTACTGGTGGTATAAAAATATTTCAGCATTTTCTATGAATTGTTTTTTCCCGTCCTTTCTGGAAGCAAGGTCCCGAACTTAAACGAAACATCTTAAAGTACCATGCGAATCTCTGTGAGCAAGTCGTTTGGATTATCTCACGGAAAATTTGCGTGAGGTCGGCGAGATTTAAGTAATTGTTACCTGCGATTGCTTGCCCCTGGTTTTGACAAGTCTTTGACGAAAGTATTTGAACTTTTTTTTTTCCAGACCTTTTTTGAATCGAGGTCGCGAACTTGAAGTTGAAGTTGCAGATTAAATTGAGTCGCTGTTTCTTTGCGATAACTTTTCTAACGTTCTTAAAGGTCGTCGACTCTTATGAACCGTTCTGTTAGTCCTTGCTAGAGTTAATCTCAAATCACCAAATACAGCCCAAACTATGTGTGAATAAAATTTCGTAGTACAACTCTTTAAATGATTAAATAAAAGTACCATGTTGAGCAAGGTGGATCTAGCTCTCCATTCTAGGGATGATATTCTGAAGTGTGACTGTCGAAAGATATTGACGAGGTCTTTCCTGTGGAACTGTCAGCTGTGTTGAACAGGATGTTTCTAATTTGAGTCTGAGTGAATCTGAGGTTTGATAATGGTAACTAAGACATACTTTAATCATGTGTACGATGGTTGTTTTTTTAAGATTTTTGCCAAATCAGTGGTAGGATTTAAGTCGGTATTTATTTCAAAAGGGGTTAAAGGTGTTCGCATTTTAGAATGCTTTCTGCTTGTTTGTAGTTTTGATTATCCTGGCCCACGCTATTTATGTGAAAACGGTTCCGGTGGATTAATTTTGCCTTCTCACGCATTGTGCGGAACAAAGAACAATGGATTCTTCATTTGTTTAAGCCAAGTTCTTTTCATTTGTCATTACACAGTGTTGATTGTTGACCTATGAAAAGGGTATATTAATCATTTCAAAACAATACTTGCGAAAGCGTGGGAAAAAGTCGCGGAGCATGACACGGTCGTCGCAGTTATCTGTCTTTTATTTACAAGCTGTGTAAGAGGAATATTACAGTACAAATGTGTTTAAATGTTGAGGAGACAAGTAAAAAAAAAAGAAACTATATACATTTGTTTTTCCTTTGCTTAAACTTTGCTTACACAACGATGCAAGATCAAATTTTGTCTTCTCCTAACTAATTTCATGCCTTATTCAGGGAGCCAACTTACGAGAGTTGACAACTCTATTGTTAAAATTCTTTATATAATATAACAATTTGAAAATAGGTACTTACAGGTTTAGACTGTCAGTTACCAGGAATGTACATTGCCCCCCTTAAACTAAACCGACTGCTTATTTACACTATTCGTCGTAATAATTACGTGTACTTCTACAATGGCATTACGCTTTATAAGTCCTCCTTAGTACTTTGATATTGCTACTGCATTTGCGCTGAGTTTCATGTTTGTTACCGCCCAGTATTGCATTTAAGTGCGTCATTATGATAACGTAAGAAAATCTAATCTCGTTTTTCTTTTTATGAACATGACGTTTTCATGTAATTGTTTAATCCTTTCTCTTTCAAGAGTGCTCACGTTCTAGATGAACAGTTTCTTCAAAAGTGATTGGAGAACAAATATTTCCACGAGAAAGTAATGCTCAGAAGCTTTCATTGGCTGAATATTCCCTCTCACAAGTTCATGGCATTAAATTACCACAGTTGGCTTTGAGTTGAAATAAAAAGGTTCAGAAAAAAACGTAATCCACTCGAAAATTATGTACACAAGTAAACGGTCAGCCTGTTGCTGAATCTCGATTCAAATTCATGCAGTCAATCAGTTCGTTCTACTGTGAAGCTATGAGCTGACTCTTCTGAGAATTTCCCTCCTCCGGAAGACCTCCCTGTTCGTTGAGACTTCCTTGATCCTCGACAGCGTCGTTCTTCCTTATTTCTCGCAAGTACTGTTGGATCTTCCTTTTGGCACGCAAAAGGTCTTGGGTGATAAGCGAATACTCGTAGTGGCAACACTTCTCGTAGAAAACTTTGAACGGTTTGCATTTGTGTAACAAACGCCTGTTGATGGGATGGCTCCGCCGTATCCATACGTATGTTTTCATTTGGTGATAGTGGGAATCAGGGTAAATGTGGTCGCCATTCGGCGAATAGGTGCACGTCTCTCCAATTTTGGCCACTTCCTTGCCAAGGTTGCAGCATCTGTCCCTTCGAGTTAGTTTCTTTAGCCTGATCGCCAAATCACTATGTTTTGGGTCATCTGTCTGCACCTTCGACTCAGGGGCTTTCGCAGTTGGCAACTCGAAGTCTGAAAACGGAACAACTCGAGATTATTAGTTGAATTCGACTATTAAAAAGGCATAACGAAAATGTCGTTGCGTATGACAACCTACCTTTCTCACTCCTGTTTATAACAACTGCCGCATTTATCACAACGTTGAAGACCGCTATAGAGACCACAAAGTGAACTGAAAACCGCTTCATTATCGCCGTACTGCTTTCGGTTGAATGACTGGCGTAGTAACTGCGTGAGTGTCTCGTGCTACGGCGTTTTGTTTTGAAATATAACCCGGAAAAACCAGTTCCGATGCGATATAAGTTTGACGTTATTGTTTAGGTATTATCGCTGAGTTAAGCAAACAGAGTTAAATACCGTCACTTGTCATTCAGCACCGAGATGATTGACGGCAGTGAGCATAATGGAAAGTTAGAACAATCAAAACAAACAACTACCGGTCCTTTGCTGATAATTACGTCATTCGCTTCAGGGAACCGAGAAGTTTTCTGTGTCTCTTCTTTAAAAGAATGAAGTAACAGTGAGAAGCCGAAAACAGAAACACACCCTTTCTAGAAGTTCCTGAAATATTTAATTTCATTTGACACGACACTGGGCGACTGGGTGCAAAGCTGAATACTTGTTTGTTTTTTATCTGCTTATTAACTGTTTGTTCTAAAAGTCCCACCCTTTGTTCGGAAAAGACTAATTAACCATCACTTCCAAAAAGGGCAAGGGGCTTAATTAGATGTGCAAGTTTAATGTGAAAAAAAAAGATTATACCGTCTAATCGCTTAAAAACCCGAATCTTTTATTCTTGGTTTTAGTTCCCTGAAGCCTTTCATGTTTAGCCGAAACAAAGAAACACACAGGAGGTCTTGTTTGAAAATAAATTTGGTCTAGTCAAAATTTACTAGGCGCCTGGATGTCTAGAGAACGGCGACCTTTAGAGTTTTATCATAAAGGTGGACAAAGTTTGAGGCTCTGAGTTGCATTCAGCGAAATACGAGAACACTGAGTCGAGGCCAGAGTTTGTGCTAGTTGACGTTTCTGAATTTGTGTACTTAACATGGTCTTAAACCTCGTGTAATCTCTTTTGTTCACTTTAAACCAAGTCAAGCACTTGCAAATTTGAAAACTTCCGGAATAGAAGTAGTGGAATTGTTAAAGCTGTTTCAGTGCCTCGGCTGAGAGAACGGTGGCTAGAGACATGGATTTGATGAGTTAAAAGCAGAATTGAACATTGTAGACCATAATAGACCGACAAACATGGCACAAGGGTCACTATAAACTATGGGCGCACTCTACTTCAAGTGTTCGCAAGAAAGTTTAAAAAAGAATACGACGTGTTTTGAATTGAAGCCCAGCAACTGATAAGTGAATTGGAATGTAGTTTAAAGTCGGTATTAATCGTAGAGTTCGTATATGGCATGTCGCCACCATTGTCCTGTTGATTAAAAGCTATTGCTTCTTTGTGTTCGCTGACGTTAAAATAACAGGAAAGCTTTTAGGCTAAACTCGGCTTGTTTGTGATTAGAAGAGGCTGTAAAAATGATACCGTTCTTCCTGGTTGTTAACTAGGCAGCTGATATGACAGAGGAGCTTGCAGAATCTAACTGTTTTCGAGAACAATTCAACAGCGTTATCTCATAGTGTTGTTTTTGTCCCTCAAGGCCTACATTTACTTCGATAGGGTAATTGTTTCCTAGATTTTCTTGAAATATGCATTGAATGAGGGAATCGGAAACTCCTGAACGAACCTCTCAAAATCTCAGCATGCTTTCTTGGACTTCGCATTTTAATCTCCACTGCTGTGTGTTAACCCAAAGTTAAAATCAACACAATGTAGATTTGCTTTCTGTTGACAAATTGAACATGATTGTTTACTTTAATTATCGGGCTAATGTATGTAGCGGCGAACAAAGGGTTCAAGAACTGGTACACTGCGAAGTAAAACAAAGCAAAAGATAACTACCGTAGCTCAAGGGGGACAACGGATAACTTTTGTTTTAGAGCCCTCTTTGAGAATGTGACATTCCCCGCGTTTCTGGAAGGTTTTTTCCCAAGTTCGTTCAGCAGAAAAATTCTTATTAATTATTCCCATCCATAGTTCGCTTGACAGCTCAAGAGTGAAAACAAAAAAATCTTTCATCTTTGACGTAACTTGTACAATGGATATTTAGTAAGCATGTCCTTTAAGTGATTGATTTTGAAAAGATGACATGTATTTTGGCATGAATGTGCAGCTACTCTAGAACTAAAGCCTGTTGCGTAGTTGCTTGTGTTTAGTCACATGTAGTGAATAGGCTTGAGAGGTTGACGTGTTTTGAAGAAATCCTGTTTCAAACTGAAGTGAAAGAACTTCAAAATTGTGTAAAACTTGGTACCAACGAAAGAATACATTTCAGTATAGAGATACTTTCAGGTTATTGTCCTCAAAAGTAAGTTTGTTTGCTTTGGTTGCGCGTTCGCTAAGCCCTAGTTAAAAAAAACTCGTGCTTCTTCTCACAACCGGTGAGATCAATTAACCTTTTTAACCAATCAGGGCCCAAACCAAAATCAAACGTGACTTGGCTTACTCTTGTTTTCCCGCGCTTGGCACGTTCTTACATTGAATTCTGATTGGTTGCATTTGTGCTCAATTAACCTTTTTAACCAATCAGGACCCAAACCAAAATCAAACGTGACCTAGCTTACTCTTGGTTTCCCGCGCTTGGCACATTCTTACATTGAGTTCTGATTGGTTGCATTTGTGTTCAATTAACCTTTTTAACCAATCAGGGCCCAAACCAAAACCAAACGTGACTTGGCTTACTCTTCTTTTCCCGCGCTTGGCAAGTTCTTACATTGAGTTCTGATTGGTTGCATTTGTGTTCAATTAGCCTTTTTAACCAATCAGGGCCCAAACTAAAACCAAACGCGACCTGGCTTACACTTATTTTCCCGGGCTTGGCAAGTTCTTACATCGAGTTCTAGTTGGTTGCATTTGTGCCCTGTGATTGGCCAGACTGTTTTAGCACCTGAGAGACTAAAAAATCGCTTTAGATCTTATGAATTATAAAGAACAATAATGGCCTTGAGGATCTTCAACATGAGCTACTTTCGTGTTGTACGAACCACATTTTGAACAACCAGGAAAAGGCGAAATTTGGGGGAAATCAGAATCAGTTTTTTGTTTGGAAGTGGTCCCATGTTAAAGAAGAGGATAATTTTTGCAGATGAAGAAACGTCTTGCTGTCCCAGAACCGAAGTTTGCCCTAGTAATCAAGCGCTTGTCATCACCCCTTATTTCTTCGAAACAATTATTCGACCTTTAAAGAAGACAGCTTGTCAAAAGCAAGATCAGCCAAAATCAAGTTTAACTTGTATCCCGCTGGAATAATCGCCCTTTGTGAGCGTCTAATCTTTGGCCAGCAAAAGGAGTCAATTATCTTCCTGTATTTCGTTACAGGCCATACTATGGGAGCAGGTGTCTGCAGGGTTGTGCTATAGAAAAAGACATAGACATTCGAGTGCTATAATTCTGTGCCATGCACTTATCGGGCAAAGTGTAAGAGAACCTTTTTTAAGAAGTTAACCACTTTGAATTGCTTTTAAAACATTATTATTATTTCTCTTGTTCCCGCCTTTTATGGTTTGCAACTGATATTAATACTTCATTAATTTTACCAGGCCAGTAGTTTGGTGATAGAGTTGAAAGCAAAATTCTCTGCAAGTGTTAAGCCGAGTTAAGAAAGCTACAATGACAAAATCAAATCAGCCACGATTTTTGACAACTATTACATTCGTTCGGTAAGCGACAGGTTTCCGTGTAAGACAGTTCAGTATTCGTTTCAGTTCAAAGTGTACAGTAAAAAAGTCGAAGCTAGTGTTTATGCTGAAAATCACTTGCGATCTACAGGCGGGAAAAAGTTGAAGTTTTAGCGAATTCCACTGGCAGTAGCGTGAAAGCCGTACTTAGTCCAGCGGTTACTGGACGTGTAGCAGCCGCAGCCTCCGAAATGCAACTCCGTCAGGAAGAAGAACTCGTTTGGCATCATGCGATCGGGATTGGTGATAGGAATGGCCTTGGAACGCCAGTTTACCGCGACACCATGGCTCTCGTAATGCAGGCTTGAGTAGTACCTGGGGTTTTGAAGATTGTGATTTGGCATTAAGGCAAACAAGCTGTTAGGGTTTTTGTCGCAATTTCTGAATTGGATGGTGTGACCGTTGGATCGGAAGCCTTGGTAACTGTGAGTTCGTGCCGCGGATGCTGGAATGATGCCAAGAAAGATGTACTCTTTCATGAAGGCGTTCTGGGGAGTAGTGTAGCCAGAGAAACTGTTGACCAAAATCCCAAAATCAGTGTTGGCGAAAGATGGATGAGGCTGGATCAGAGTATAAAACTCGCTCCGGTCGGCTTTTTTCTGCAACTTCAGCAGGACGTTTTTCTTGTCTCGAAATGGTGCTCTAACAATCAGCTGGGCATGTGGTGTTCTAGTGAGCCTGCGGGGAAGGAAGGTGAAGCCGCCACCATGGATTGCCATCTCGCAGTACACCTCAGTGGGTTCGATATTTGGCACCGGTTGGATCTTATACACGTCACTCACCGAGTCAGGCGCTAGGCTGTAGCAGTCTCTGGGAAACTGAGAAAAAATTAAAACAAGCGTCTTCAGTTGGATAGATTTTAAATAAATTCTAATACCAAAATACATCCGCCATGCCCAGATGAACGTAGAAAACTCGCAAGATTCTATTCAGTTTTGGATAAGTAGCCAATATTACTAAAAATGAAACGAGGGATTTTAATCTTGAGGCAGTTGTGACAATGCTAGGGCTATACTTACTATCTTTTCCTGGCAATTGCAACACCCGTAAACGTGAGCAGTGTCCCGGTGTATAAAGATGCACACTGCGGTAAGGAACAGCAGCGAAAAATTCATCTGCAAATAAAAACAACGTTGAGCTTTCCACTGAAAGATAACAGCCCGCGTTAAACTGATTATTATCAGTTTACTAAACCACCACCTATACTCCATTAAATTTTGCGTTGAAAGAAATCTAGCAGAATTCGCTCACCTTGAACCAATCAGTTCAATCTTCTGAGGAGTAAATGTTTCTTCAGGAAAAGAATCTGGAGAATAATGCCGGAAAGGAAAATAATACTGAGTATTAGCCTTGCAATACAACAAGTCATTGCGACTAATTCTGAGATCACGAGTATTTGAGAATTCGTTTTACCTTAATTTTGTCTGATTCGTAAACTTAACTTCGAGGGGTTTAATAGAATGGCAATTCGAAACCTTTGCCCAGAAGAATTTATTAGATAATTTTTGGCAAGGAAATGTCGTATTTCGAGCATGTATTTTCCTGCCCTGGGTACCCGTCTCGCACTTACTTTGTTGTTTGCTGACGACTTCACTTACAGCTCGTATTTGTCAAGATTGAATACATATTTTCATAAACGTTAGAAATTTCCATGTAATTGAAACGTATTATAAATGGTTAAAAGCCTTTTATCATGGTGGCCGTAGAAATGCTTTGTTAGGGAGGTACTCGAGGCCGGGTAGCTCCTTAGCGAAGAGTGGACGCAAGCCGACTACAGCTATTTCAATTAACGTTGTCGGAGAGACTACGCGACAAGATTGCAAGGTGATATGGGTATTTTTTAAATATATCTGCCAAACTTAGGCTATAGCTCGCCCCTACAGAAAATAAATCACATAGGCAATGTTAATGGTACTTTCACCCATCCTTTGGTAGTGACGGCCGCGAAATTACAGCCGAATCACAAAAGATGTACAGCTACCCATACTTTCTTTCGGTCTTGTCTGGTAAGCTCGAGGCTTTAAAATCCGACAATGTTAATTGAAATAGCGGTATACAGTTAAGGTCACCCAACGCAGAACCAACATTGACACAAAACCTCTATAACAAAAGTCGTTGTCATGTTTTCCTTGTCATTGTAAAATACAAGCAGTTACAAAAAAGTGGATTGATTAATAAGAATTGACAAGTTCAGCCTCTTTCGCTGGATATATGTGTTGTCATCTCCGGCTAGCTCAATATTAGCTACTTCAATAAAAGTTACATATTCACGCGCTCCAAAAAGTTTGGTACAAATGTACTCGGTCTATTTTCATGTCACTGTCGCAGAAGTTTTCAGTGCGAAAATGGTACGCCAGACATAAAGGAAAAGGTCCATATTTAACAAAGCGGTTTACTTTCGAGTTTTATTTCGAAAACTTTAACCCGGTATGATGGAACGCAAACTTTTTGCCCTTTTATTGTTCGTCAAATTCACTTGTGAAAAGAAAATCGAGTTCCTTCCGTTATAGAAATAAGCGATACAAAAATTAGCATGTAAATATGTTGTTTCTTTGGTTATTGGTGATCTTTACTTAGTGTGTATTTGCAGTGGTTAGGCAAAATACTGCAACCTTGAGCCACAACTGTGTAACTACATGTATTTCAATTAAAAATACAGTGTAGTTAGGATCATATTATCAAAACTTCAAACAATGTCATTTTGATTAATTTTTCAGTTTAAATCACTTATACAATTCGCCTAGTGTTGGTAGCTTACAAATTAATCTCCTAAAAACACACAAACCAATGGGAGTTGAACTGATCGTCAAGCGAACTTTGAAGCCGTAACCATGCCCTTGGAATACATCCGGGGAAAATTCGGGAAAATGACAATTTTATCATATTCCAGTCCAGTGGATAGTGAGGAGATCAAACGCGATGAGATATTATGTTTGTGTAAAGAAGTGACGAGAAACTCATCATCCTTATCACCTACCGATACTCCCTGTCATAGAACTTTACGTGGTCGATTCGTCAAGAAAGTTAAAATATATATTAGGTGCTTCTCTATGAAGCTGTCTCAAACACGCACCGGAGGACAGAATTGGGACTATTGAAAGCTCACAAATTTGAATTAAACACGAAAATCTCAGCTCTCTATAACATGTTGACAATTTGTTTACACTCCGTGGAGGCGCTCGCTATCTTCTTTTTCCTTTTTAAAAGAAATTTTGCTTCAAAATTAGTACTCTTGCTTGACTTTAGTACCGTTCTTTTGAACAGTTTGAACGTCGTCTAGTTAAATGAAGTCGCAAAACCAACGCAACAGGTTATTAGGGGATGGAATTATTTAATATATTTATCTAAATACTCTTCGGCTACTGTTAGGAGTTTCTCGATGCAAATTTAATTTTAGAGCACCAAACTAGGCAAAGATAAAATGTCATATTTACCTTCGGTATGGAATACAAAAGAGATGTTGTAACATTGTTGGGTTTGAGTGAGTAAGAATGAAATGAGAATTAATGAATGGGGAACATCATAACAGCAGTTGCGGTACAGTCGGTACACTGACTTCACGACAAGGTCGGAAGATTATTCTTTACTTTTGTCGGTTAATTTTCGCTGTAAAAGGCTTTCCTATGATTTTGAAAGTAAAAGGCGTCCCTATGATAGTGCTGAACTGTTGTTAAATTATTTTTAACTTGACAGAGTGTCGTGGAAGGGGGGAAAT
>Ga0126336_10001995_pt1 | contig 11304 bp, 5 predicted proteins | sample SidCmetagenome_FD_92530 | JGI IMG/M metagenome (GOLD analysis project Ga0126336, IMG submission 92530) | Coral microbial communities from El Islote,Puerto Morelos, Mexico - Siderastrea C C metagenome | ecosystem: Host-associated > Invertebrates > Cnidaria > Coral | place: El Islote,Puerto... | reverse complement strand
GCTGTCATGCATGTATTTTGTGACTAATCCTCACCAAACTTTCCAAAAACATGTCTAAGGGATGAATTAAAGGGGCATAGTCACGCTATTTTAGTTCACTTTAAAAATCAAAAATATGTCCTCACATCAATGAATGCCCACAAATAATGGTCTAGTTTTGTTACCAAAGACTATATTAATTCACTGATTAGAAACTATTTTCTGTCGTCTGTAGCTACAGATGGCACGGATGGAAATGGATTGCAACTTGAAAAAATTGGGCTAAACTTTTCAAATTCTTTCAGTGTCTTGACATTAAATTGATATTAAATGGTCATGGTTTGTTTTCTCTTAATGAAATTAAGTTAAGATGTTCCTTTAAATGTTTAAACACAATGTTTGCTACTGATAATTTTGGCACAGTTTTGACCAAAAATCTGCAAAATCCCCGTGACTATGCCCCTTTAACAGCCAATGAAAACAGTACCTGCTGATGGAAGTTTAAAGTAATCTATTGAAACAACTGCTATTCAATCAGCATTGTACAGATTTAAAAACTCCGAGTAATTCATCTAGGCCAGAGAATAATGAGCACAAATTGGGGGGGGGGGGGGGGTAAAACCCCCCCAAAAAAGAAAAGGATTTTTACCAACCCAATTTTTTTTTGGGTCCCCCGGAAAAAAAAAAAAAAAGAAAAAAGGGGGGGGGGGGGGGGGGTTAAGACCTCCTCAACAGAGACAATGTATTCTACCAACACAATTTTCTTTTGGGTACCTCTGACAAGAAGAAAACAGTTTTTTAATCTTTCCCTGATCATAACACGGAAAGACATTGGGGCATTATTCTTGGAATGATCTAACAGCTACATACACAAAAGTACATGTGCCATTTTTGGTATAACAACAATTGTAATTATGTTTGATTTCTCTTTTTTGTCAATTTTTTCTCAATCCAAGTCAAAATTACTTGCTCCTGATTGGTTTTGCAAGCCTCTTTCAGAAATCGAATCGGTGTGGATTGAAACAAAGCCAATTACAAGCTTGCATAATAAAACATACTTACATATCTGGGTTTCCATGTAGTGCTGCAAATTGGTCCTCCATCCTAAAATTATTTTATTTAATAATGATTTAAGTACTTAGAGTCACGGTATGTCAAAAGACTGTGGACAATTCTTGTTGTTTTTAAATAAACTTTGAATCAGTGATTTCTATGAAGTATTTCTTGGTATACCCAAGAATAGTAACAATCAGCACTGTGTCTAACGTAATCATCCGGGTGAGCGTAGTCCTGAAAGGGACTCATTTGATGGAGTAACTGACTGATGAATACTTCAGCAAAAGTCATCTTTAGAGTCATGAACAGTGAAGATGAGGTACCATCAGTTTCATAAACTTCATTTGTGGACCTGATTAGTCAATTAAATAAATCATGATGTTATTGAGCAAGATGATTCTTCATGCAGCTGAATGTAAACTCTCACCTGTCTCCACCCAGCACTACAGCTGCCTTCAAACCAGTGAACCTACCAAGCTGCCATGTTGGGAAAAGTAAATAAAATCAATTGTTTATCATTTAACTTGAACTAAGAAAACTACAAAAGTTGAAAATATTACTGGGCTGTTCTTTGTGCTCTTACTAATTAAATGCAGGATCTTGAAAGCACAGATTAACTCTTACTTGTTTTACCTACATTACTTGCAAAAAATTCTGAAGATTTTAATTTCGTCCAAGATTTTTAAGCGTCCAAAACTTTAAGTGTCCGAAATTTTACAGTACAAATCTTCAAACCCAGGGGGGGTACTCCGGATTTCAAGTGACAGGGATGATCAAAGGATTTTTTTGGGTTTGAAATTTTTGATTCTGGGATTTTTTTGGGCAGGAAAATTTGGCAAGTATTTTTTTGGGTTGCTTGATTTATGTAGGGATTTTTGGGGGTATTCAAAACAATCTGAAGATTCGTGGTAGTGCCCACGTATCCCGGCCATGTAGTTCTGCGAATAAAGTACGATCAAACTTGTTCTTGCCTGGGTGGTCTTGTTTAGAGTTGTCATTCATAATGTCATTGTTGAAACAGAAGATGTTCTTGGGTGTCCCTAGTGTTGTTAGAATATGACTACCAGATGAGGAAAAGTTAAAATTAGCTGGTATCATGAACATAACCAAACACAAACATTTAATTTCTAGTGGGTTTTTTCGTGTTATATCATTTAAGCCTTTCTGGAATTTTTTATGGCCCCGGAAATTCTCCATGGGATTTTTTGCAGGTTAATTTTTGTTCCAGGGATTTTTTTGGGTTTTGTTGGAAACCTAGGGATTTTTCTGGGTTTTGATTTTTGCCCCCATTCAATCATCTCCGTCATTTGACACTTGGAGTACCCTCCTGGGGCTTCAAAGTACTTTCTTGCTTTCTTTCTTCAGATAAGGCTTTGCTCAGATGTCGTGATTTTATGAAAGACAAAAACATAGTTAAATTCCATTATTTTCATCTTCAATCCAAACCCAGTTTGATCACGATAATTGCATTACCAGTGCCAGTGATACTAGTCCTCTTCTACTTTATCATCAATCAACACAATTGACACAATTGAAAGGTCCTCTTCATTGTCACTAGCGTGTGGTTCTTCTTCATCTGTGGCTGTTGGTGACTGAGGTGATTGATCAAGAAGCTCATAGTTCTTTTGAACAAGCTCTTTGAGACGAAGAAGAAGAAACCACTTGCTGTCGTCAATTTTAAACGTAGCTTGGAGGACTATCTGAAGCCCTCCCATGGCGATTGGAGAAGGTCTATGCTCAACTGTTGCATTAATACTGCAGAACTCTACCGACCTCTAGTTGAGACAATGCTTGAGAGTGACATAAGCTTGACTGAATCTGTGTTTTCCCCTTGGTGTATTGTAAAACGTTGAGGGTGCAGTAAAACTATTCTTTTCAGAGATTTTACTTCAGTCTAATTCATGTTTTGTGGGCATAAATTCACTTTAGGCATGTTTCAGCAAACTGTCCGAAATCGTTTGTCCGAAATTTTCCAAAATGAGAGAAAAAGTGTCCAAAAATTAAACATCTGAAATAAAACGTCTGAATTTTTAACGTCCGACATTTTTTGCAAGTAATGTACATGTAGCCTTGCAAAAAATTGTTAACATTGCTATAGCTACTTCCTTTCTGTTTGAGAGCCACATGCACTATACACACACGAAAAATACATTTGAGCAATTTTAGAGAGAAGATAATGCAAAGGTTAACATTTTGATACTGACTGTATGGTTGGATTACTCAAATGGCATTTCACCTTGTAATAATTGTTTATGATGTCCCCATCCAAGACTCATTATTTTCTTTATTTGCAACACAAAACCTGCTGTTATTTCTGGTAGAACAACTGATTTGATTTATAAGACTGAAACCTTTCAATTGTGATGTGGAGGGTACTTGATTGAAAGTCTGACAGGGGTGACTACTGAGGTCATTTTGCCTAGATTGTGATAGTATTGCGATAGTCAAATTACTATGATTGCAATATTATTGCAATAGTAGTGATACTATTGCGATACTATTGTGATAGCATTGCAATTAGTGACCTTATAGTTTTGCCTGTAATTATTTCTTTGTTATCACTGTCATACATTTGCCCCCCTTCCAGTCACCCTGTACAATTTAAAAGATGGAAAGAAAATAAATAATTCATAAAATAACTGTTTTTGTGTATTTTCTACAAATTTAACATAATGGCAGTATGCCACAGCAAAAAACTTGAAAAGTAATACAGTATTGTTCCTGGACTCTAAAACAATGAACAGAAAGGACAGTGGAGAACAAGAGAGGCATTTTTCAATCAAGAGAAAAGGACTACAGGACATCATTTGAAAACTATCGTAATTATCGATAATTAATGAAACTATCGGGATTGTTATCGATAGTTGAATTTGCGATCGATGCATCGCTATCAGAACACTCCCAATCGCGATGCATCGATAGTTCGATGTATCGTTACACTCCTAGATAACGTACAAATGAACTGAACATCTTGAAAGTCTGCTGGAGTCACTTTTAATCCCGCAAGTAATCCACTCAAGGTAGCATAACTACCGGCTGTCAGTACCTTTTTAAAGGGCTACATGACACATCACACCCAATGGTTTCCAACAGAAAATATTGACCAATTAAAAGAGCTACTGATTTACATTAATTTTGTGTATGTAACAAGACGTTAGTGATAACATCTACAGAGCAGCCACAAAGTTAGAATAACAAGATCTCACTATTTACCCACAATGAGATGGAGAAACAATCAAAATTGTGAGATCTGTGAATGGCTATCCGTTAAGGACAAGAGCTTAAAATAGATTAAACATTGGAACGGTTTTATTTGAGGCTACATTTTAAACTCAGTGGATGCTTACAAATTAAATATAAGGTTATCCTTAACAGATATCAACCAATAGCTATTGCAGAGCAAAGGTTAGTTTTAAAAAGTAAAAAATCCTGGTCATATCTTTCCCTTACCTCTTTGGTGAACTTGAGAGTCTGAAGAGCTAACTCACGTGTTGGAGACAGAATCAATCCTCGAGCACCAACCTAAAAATCAGATTTTGAACAAGCAATTCACCATGTTATCATAGCTTTGAAAGCAAATAACCAAGAACTTTTTACTACCATTTTTAATGCCACATTTTGTTTTGACTTTATTGGTAAAATTCTTGGAATTTACCCTTCACGCATAAAATCAAATGAATGCAGATCACCATTCACCTTGCAGATAACTGCATGCACACAACAGTCTCTCTGTAAGGGCTGCTTTGATACAGTACCGCTCAAATGTAAGTTGACACTTCTCTTTTGAGTCGAGGGTCAAGACCCGATTCTCAAAACTCGAAACTTGCGAGAATCGAGCTATCAAGAATGGAGAATGGAGAATCGAGTCAAGAATTGAGTCTCGTGAGAATCAAGAAAATAATGAGCTTGTCGAATAAATCGTACAAATCGAACAAGACGATTTGTTCGAATAAATCGAACAAAAGAATCACAATTCAGGTCAATTCAAAGAATGCAAGCTAAGAATAATGGAGTGTAAACAGAAGACAGTTCGTCATTGCCACTCGAAATAACGCATTGATACTTGGCACATCATGAAAACTTTGAGTTAGAATTTCACCTTCATAGAACCAAAGATAATGCTTTTTATATTTTTGGTGATGACTCTTAAGACAATTTTCATGAAAATGTTGTCATTCACACTCGCCGGTGCATGCTTTTATTGACACACACTCTAAATCTCTGAACTTTTGCTTGCAACAAAGTAACACAGTAATACTCGGCGCATATTACAAATATTACAAGTGAAGTTTAAATGTAACTTAAAATTTACTCCTGGTTTACGATAGGACATTGTTTATTACATGAACAGCATTCGAAATTGTCTCAGAAACATCCATCATTCACGTTTGGAGTATCCACACACTCAGTAAATTGCAATATCATTTCACTTCTTTAAATCTTTTTTCCAATCAGCATCTCACCAGTTAATTAATATTTAATAATACCTTAGCTGAGTGTGTTTTCAGTCTTTCAAACATTGGTATCAAAAAGGCAGCTGTTTTACCAGACCCTAAACAAAAGCACAAAAACAGTAAAACATGCAAATTGAACCCGAAATTGAACCAAATACCTAAATTTCATCTAAATTCTGCTTAGACTAATTTTCAGTCTACAAATCATTGCATAATCATTTATTATGATGACTGGTAAACATTCTCAAAGATTGAACTTTCAGAGAAAGAAAACTCAGAGAAATACATCCAAAACTCTGATTTTCACCAACAACTCTAAAGAAAAAAATAACTTGTATGCATACATTGTAGTTCACATGTTGTGAAGGAAAAGTAATATTCATTTTGCAAGCTGTATAGGAATTTGTGAAATCAATGCTTTTAACAAAAAATAGGCACTGGCTTCAAATTTGGCATCACAATGATCACTGGTGACATTCAATTATCAATTTGACGTTCACATCTCCCCTGTCACAGTGCAGCCTGGGGGGGGGGAGGGGAGAGGGTACTTAGGTACATTTGTGATGGAGAGGTGCAGAGACCTTTTCTGGGGTTTGAAATTAGCACTGACTATGGCACTTTTGGGGGTAAGAAATTTTTTGGTAGACTTTCTTAATTAAGGGTTGATAAAAAGTGTGCATAATTGTTGTTGTTCATTTTTTTTTTTTTTTGGTTTTAAAATTTTCACACTAGTTTGATTTTTATTTCCCTTTGTTTCAAATTCATTACCATAATCTGAAACAAAGAAAAATTAAAATTAAACTGGTTTGAAAGTTTTCAGACCAAAGAAGAAGTTGAACCACAACACAAATCTCAGAATTCTCAATTTTATCTCAAACAATTGAATCTGTTCAGTTTCATTAACAAGAAGAATTCTGTTTTTTGTGTCAGGTGCACAATGAGTAAAAAAAGGTGGAAGTATGAACTGTCTTAGACTCTCTTGGTTTTTCTTTTTTCTATTTTGATAAAGTTACATTCTGGGCCATCAGACTTTTAAGGGGTTCATTTTAGCCTAATGATCTTTATGGGGGTATGAAGATTTGGCCTCATTTGCACTTTCCCCATCACTAACATACCTGAGTACCCCCTCCCCCTATCCTCCCTGGGCAGTGTAGTTCAATGCAATCTATGCTAAACGTATCATCTTAGTTTTGATACAAGTTAAATAGTACCTGTTCGTGCCATGGCTACAACATCTTTTCCATCCATAATCACAGGTATTGTCTACAGGAAATTAATAATTTTGCATGTTCAAAAATATTTGAATGATGTATTATAATATCTACACTCCATTTACAAACTTTTTAACTCTAAGTTACAAGAATCATCCTTTGGATTCAAAGTCTAACTTGTGCATTCTCAATTGACCCATATGAGCAACCATTGTGAGAAATGTGAAATTAAAGTTGTTAAGGGTTTGAATACATGTGACGTCACAAAATCCAAGATGGTTGCCTCCATCGATTGTTAATACCTGTCCGATTGGGTTCCATCAAAGTAGACACAGGCATGTTTTTTAGGGATGACATTATTAGAACAGGTAAAAAATCATTGTTCGTTTTCCTCGATTATCCCTGAGCCAAAAGAGAGACCGCTCGTACTCTAAAAAATAACCCACGTGGACAGAGAAAACCCTGGAGCTGCTAGACTTGATTACCAGCCACTTTTTGGGAGCGTGAGATGGAAAACGAGCTGCTTGTCTGGGAAGTTTTGAAGAGTGGATCCTGTCAGAAGTCAGGGGACGTTGAATTTCGAATTCGCTCACATTTTCCTACTAAAAAATATTAATAGCAATACTCAAAATTCAATGAGTCCTAAATTTTCTACATTAGTTATATAACTTCATTCCCCAAATAATGCAAACAGTTAACAACTCAGTGGTGCCAAATGAAAGACTGATGTAAATGCTTATAAGAAAACATTTTCTTTTATTTACCTTTCTCTGGATTGGTGTTGGAAGCTTGTACCCTTTCTTCATAATTCCTTTAAACACTGGAAAACTCAAACCTGGAAAGAGAACTTCTCAGTGAACAACTAATCAAACAAACAAACAAATGAATAAAAGCAATCTTTGGTGTAAGGAAGCAACTAAAGGAGCCTTAAACAAAACAAAACAAAACAAAACAACATTCTAGCTTGAACAAGGTTTTACAATAATTAAAAATTACTATTATAATAATGATGCAAGCCTCAATAATTCCAATCTTCTTTTAAGTTACTGTTGATAGCAAAAACCTAATTTTACAAGTTTAGTGATTGTTTGTTAATAACTGATAAAAATTTAATCTAATTTAATTTGAATTTGTGGTACTTTTAAAAAGATCAGACGTTTTGTGGGTTAAGGCTTACTCTCCATATCCGTTGGATTAAGGCTACTCTGGACCTTTGCAGGTGTCCTCCGGGAAAAAATTGGAATGGGCACTAATTTAAAGGAAAACACAGCAAACTATATATTGTTGGAAAGATTAATAAATATTAATAGCTTTTGGAAAAAAATATGAATTGCCGGTTTCTTCAATTCTGCAAAAGAAAATTGCAAAAATCACTGTGACAATGACCATGCATCATTAAATCAGACAAATGAATTAACAGGGTACCAAAATTTAGCGGATATCTGAAAATGACCATGCATCATTAAATCAGACAAATGAATTAATAGGGTACCGGCGGATATCTGTGAAATTTGGCCTGAACATTCCTTTGAAGTTGTGAAACAAAAGCCTGTTGGGGACAGTTATAAAATGGGGTTGGAAGGCCTACACGACTCCTACTTCACGTCTTTGTCGCCGCCCCTTATCTCGGTCTTTTGACCAATTTTGCTTCTTGTGTTTTTATAGTATGCTGAGTTTAAAGAATTTTTATATGGTGACTGCATTGAGCCGTTACAACTTAGGCATCACATGTTTTAAGACCTTGATGGCAAGGTCATATCTGATCAATTTTCTGAGAACCGGTGGTTTCTTGTGGCTTGCGCGCACTGTTTGTTATTCTCAGTTAAATTTGACCTCTGATCGTTTGTTAAGCGACTTAATGTAATTTCTATGTTGCTCTCGGCATATTAGGTGCATTGAATCTGGCTCATTTAGAAACCTGATAAAAGTTTTTTAGCCTCTCATGTTTGTATGTGTGACAATAAAGGATCTGAAATATTATCTGGAATGTGATGAGTTCCCCTGAGCTGTATGTAATGCCGGGCTCGGCTTATTTGTATAATTCTGTTGCAGGATGTTGTGTTTCGCATCACGGAGTGTGATCTACACCCTTTTCGTCATGAGACTGATTAAAGTTGTAGCTTCTTTCTAGCTATGCAACGTGTAATAGATGGCTGAACTCTGCTTCAGTCAAACATTTGTGAGTAAGCTACTCTTGAAACTGAGAGTTTTGTGTCTAGGAGCTTTATATCTTTCCTCCTGTTCTTAGCAAGTCTGTCGACTGTGTGTTTGTGTATGCCAATATGTACAGGCAAGACCATGGTTTTGACCCTCCACATGGGTCTCATCAGTTGCCGGGATTGGCTCTGTGAGTTGCTCTTATGCAAGCTTGTGTACGTTGCCAGAATGACAAGACATTCTGCTTGGCATAGGTTTTCTTTTGTGTATTTATACCCACTGTGCGGAACGAAAATCCTGGATTTCTATTGGCTATCCAAAAGGAACCAACTGTCAAATGTGGTTTTCGATCCATTTCCGTTTGAAGCTTGCGTGTGTTTGTTGCGTTGTTTGAAATTTTAGCACTCCGCATTAGGTTGAAATGAGGAGTTGACCATTAGTCCCTGAGTGCTCCTATTCCTCTGTGATGTTTAGTTGTTTTGTGGGTTAAGGCTTACTCTCCATATCCATTGGATTAAGGTTACTCTGGACCTTTGCGGGTGTCCTCCGGGAAAAAATTCGTATGCGCGCTATTTTGAAGGAAAACACGGCAAAATATAATTATATCATCGGTTTCTTCAATTCCTCAAAAGAAAATTGCAAACAACAGAAAAAAAGACCATGTGTCATTCAATTGAATTAATAGGGTATCAAATCCAAGCGCATTGGCAAAATAACTACACAGTCTTAGTCACATAGGATCAATCATCAAAAGTGTGTCAGCATTTTTCGATATTCTGACTGGTTATTTTTTAATTAATCTGTCAAGTTAGAGCAAAGAATATGCGATGTGCATTGCATTGAAGATCGCCACGAGTGAAATATTTACAAATTTCAAAAATCCCTGACACACTTCTGTTTCACAACATCAAAGGAATGTTCAGGCCAAATTTCACAGATATCCGCTGAATTTTGGTACCCTATTAATTCTAATCATTTGTCTGATTTAATGATGCATGGTCATTTTCGCAGTCATTTTTGCAATTTTCTTTTGCAGAATTGAAGAATTCGGCAATTCATTTTTTTTTCAAAATCTACGTTTATTAACCTTTCCAACTATTATAGCTTGCTGTGTTTTCCTTTAAAATAGAGCACATACGAATTTTTTCCTGGAGGACACAAGAGGACACCTACGAAGGTCTAGAGTAACCTTAAACAGGGATGTTAAGCCTACAGCTGTACTGATAACTAAAGCAGAGAAAATCTTCACTGTTTGTGCTTCTGTGTCTACATGTAAGTAAGAAGGCGACATGCATGCGCCTAATGAGCTATACAAAAATTACTGCGCAATGAGTTTAAAATATGTATGTGAACACTTATTTTTACTAGACTTTGATACATCAATTTGTAGCCATTTATCAAATGCGAACCCAAAGCACGGGAAGTACAGAGTACATTAGGCGGCAAATGGACAATGCCTCACCAATTTTGGGAATCATATTGCTACAACATGAGGCCTTATGTGCCAGTTGGTATGAAGAGGATAAGTGAGTGAGTAATTGCAACAACTTCCTCTGATCAGAGAAAAAGGCACAATGAACTAAATGTGAAATTGCTAGCAGTGTACTCTTGTGTTGCAACCTAAAATATGCTACTTAATGTCATGTTCTTCTCCATCTAACCAAACATATTAAATGTGGTTGGCAAAATGCTGATCACAGGTAATAGTATGATGTAACAACATCCATTGAAGAGTAAGTAGCAATACACCTAACACTAAAAATACCTGATTTTCCACTGGGCCTCTTTTCAACTTTGTTTTTTATGTTTGAAAGAAAAAGATTAGGATTTATTGCTATCACTGCACTTACCAAGTATACAATGAATGTGCAAACCTCAAATGCAAGGGTTTGATGAACTTGACGTGTGATTTATTCTGACTTGTGCAGTAGTTTCATTGATTAGAGGGCAGTAACTGATGGTGCACTGAAGTTTATTTGAATTTAAGTATCTGCCTACTTACATGTAATCTTAATTTTCACTTAAATTATCATCATGGAAAATTTCTCAGACAGCTGCCTTAAGTTTGGTTGACTAGCTGTAAAACCCCTGTTCATTAAACTACGAGCAGTCTCTCTTTCCGCTCAGGGACATTCGAGGAAAACGAACAAACCAGTGAGCGTGAAATCGCGTGCCGCATTGAAAAGTGACGTGCGTGACAAGGGAAACCAACAAGCAAGCAGTTGCAAAAATCGCTTGCGTCATTGATAGAAACGTGGTGCGCATGTCGAGCCGCTAGAGTAGTGAGCCGGAAAGAGAGACTACAGACTAAGCCACAGCGGTCGAATTATGCGTTGCTCTCACAAAGCAAAATTCTCATTGCCTCTTTCTCAGAAATCTGTCAACACTCCCTGGGGACTTTTCAACACTCGCGAGATTATCGATACGGTTAGTTTACAAACATGGCT
>Ga0126336_10001994_pt1 | contig 11309 bp, 8 predicted proteins | sample SidCmetagenome_FD_92530 | JGI IMG/M metagenome (GOLD analysis project Ga0126336, IMG submission 92530) | Coral microbial communities from El Islote,Puerto Morelos, Mexico - Siderastrea C C metagenome | ecosystem: Host-associated > Invertebrates > Cnidaria > Coral | place: El Islote,Puerto... | reverse complement strand
TTTCACAATCCAAATCTGTTGGATGTTTCTAATCCGGGCCTTAGTATGTGCTTCTAACCGGTAACAAGCGGTGATACAAGCGGTAAATTTTACCGGTTACCGCCTAATAAGGAGAACACTGACCATACATAACATAATATTTAATTTGCACTTGAAAAAAGGCACAGGAGCCAACAAGAATTGGGTGGGAACAGGGATTAAAGGGTACAAGAATGGTATAAAATAAAGTCTTTTGATTTGATTTGACTTGTGAAGTTTTCCCTCCCCACTTCCCCTCCCTCACTGCCCCCATCCCCCACTGCCTCCCCCCCCCCACCTTCCACACTAAAGTTGCTTGGGGCTTATTTGTAATCAAGGCACTTCAAAAGGGGTACAAGGAGCAGCGGCAGGACAAGAGCTAGGTGTAACTGCATGTCATTTCACCTCAGCCATCACAAACTGGTGAGCAATGTAGAGCCTTGAAAGATGTTCCACTTCCCTCATAACTTTTTGGTATTCAAGATAAGATGCTCTTTCCTGCAAAAAAATAACAATCAACATCATCTTAGAACTCTCTTTAAAAAAAAAAGGTGCACATGCTTACATAGCCCAGTGTGGAGGGAAATACGTCAATGTAAGTAAATTTTTATATGTATGTCTCCACCCACATCAGTACCTTCACCTACAGTGTATCTGTGGGTGGAATACAGTAAATAATAAAAAAATAAAATAAATAAAAACTATAATTTGCAAGTTGAAGTGAGACAGGGGTTTTGAAGAATTTGAAAGTTTATGTGCACTCAAAAGTACTCATACTTCCAATTTATAGCACTCCATAGTGACATAGGACTGACAACAGATAGAATTACAATTACAATATTATAATTTATTTTAAGATTGTGTACCTGTAATATCAAACTGCTACTTATTAACTCTTCTTAAATATTATTTTACCTCTTTCAGCTTGGTCAGAGTTGGAGTAATTTCCTCGGCAAGAATCTAGAAAATTCATATAGAACAGAAATTTATTGGTGCTTAACTGCTGTTTTCACCATTCACACCCTTTTAAGTTTTTTTGAAATTTCAGGATTTTTTAGGTCATTCTACATGACATCAAAACATTTTCCATGGCCTTTTATTATAGAATCCTGACCAGTTTTTTTGAAAACTGTCATTCACATCCATTTTAGAACTTACTAACCAATTTTCTCTTCTTACTTTTTTATTTATAAAAAAACAAACAAGATGCCAAATATATTTTGTGCAATGGACATCACTTTTCATAACCCACATTTAATTTCTTTGACTTTCCTAGCCTTGGAAAATGAAATTCTAACATTCCATGACTTTCTAAGTTTTCCATGATCTGTACAAACTCTGTGTTAAATAACCATCAACTTTTCTTACTGTTTCAATCTCTTGCAGTTTGCTGTCTTTTTTTTCAATAGTGCGCTGTGCAGACTGCTTTTTACTCTCGTACATTCTTGTCCCTGCTGCTTCCTCAATCATCGATAAAATCTAGGAAAAAATCATAATACAAGAATACAAGAATTATTACCAGTAAGTACTAAATACTCACAGATGAAGATTCGGTTCCGCCCGTAAATAGCAGAAGCTAATCGAGGCAGGCAGAGCTACAAAGATACAGCAGTCCATCCAATGGTTGAACAAAAATAACTTAATACATATACTGTATTTACCTGTGTATAATGCGCACTTTTTTTCCGTGAAAAAAAATTGTACACGGATCCCATTGTTTAGCCACGTTCTCATTAACATTCCATAAACAATGGCCTTGTTCTAAGTGGTTTTTAATGACAACATTAAAATAAACAACCAATGAATAGTTTGCAATTTCGATCCATGAATAAGTTAAACTGGCTATTTAAATAAGGATTAATAAGAATTAATAGCTAAATACATCAACTGGCAACATTTATGAATTACAGGCAAGCATTACAGGAATTACAGAAAACTAAACACAAAATTAATAGAGCAGAGGAAGAAAGGATACAAAAATAGGAAAATTGATCAGTTATGCTACATAGTATGCAATTTTCTGCAGTAGAATAGGTGCTTCAACATAATCATCCTCTGCCTCCATTATCGAAAGCAATATAATTATTATGAATATGTTTTTTAAAGGCTTTCTTGGGGAGTTGATATATTTAAAATACACCACTGGTATTTGGCTTGCTACATGATCTCTTTGTAAGTTACAGTTAACAACAGATTACTACAAACTACATGTAGTTCTGCCTATGAACGTACTTCAGGTGGTTTCATGTTCAGTACTTTAGTAATCCTTCCCTGAAATGGCAAAGCAAAACATGAATGGATAACAGAAAATAAAATCCAGTACTGATACAGTCTGAACAGCAAAACTTTTCCACATATTAAATTCAGCTTCATTATGAGGCCATGAACACAAAAGCAGGGATACAAATACTCAACAGACTTATTTATTCATTCAGTTTCCCTTGTTTGTGTCCTCTAAGCCTCACACTCAAACTAGATTTTAACACCTTCAACATATACTACCAATTTCTCATTTATTCAGTGTGGCCGAGTGGTACTATACATGTAGATGTGGTAGGTTAAAATGAATTTCAGGTCAAAATTATTTCAAACTAGTTTGATTTGTATTTTCCTTTGTTTCAGTTTAATGGTAGTGACTTTAAAATAAAGGAAATACAAATCAAACTATAGTTTGAAATCATTTTGACCTGAAATTCATTTTAACCTACAACATAGATACCTCCTCCTGTCAAGAAAATGGAGTGCAAATGATACAAATTCAACGTCTATAAAAACTCAAAAATCCTACAGGTGTGGCCAAAGACTTCAATATGGCACAACTGTGAAACAACTACAGCTTGTTGTCAGAGCAAGACTTGAACCTGGAAGCTCCGGATTTGAAGTAAGGTGCCCTTACTACCCAGGCACACTGAATACATGTAAACCCTCCTTTTAAAATTCCATCACTTCTTACCTGCATGATAAGGAAGTGAGGGTTGTTGACGTTGAGCTGAACTGAACGAAACAAGTCTTGGACTCTGGTGTTGTTGGCATTGCAGCCATTTATCAGATACTTGTTTCTGCCTCCAATCACAACCTGGAATTGTGCAATCATACAGCAACATTGAAATTACAAGGATTTTCACTCATAAACAATCAAACTCTAACTTTTAATACTTAAATGTGAACAGTTGTGTGGGTTAAAGATAAAACGTAACCATAAAACATCTCAGTTTTTGCACTTTTGTACAATGTATGAAGTGGTTTAACTCAGGCAAAAAAAAATCATCACTGTTGCTGGAAAGAGCTCAAAAATTTTCAAAAGCTGTGATTTGGGCGTTATGCTTCACTGAGAACAAATCCACAGATTATTTAACACTTTAAGCCCTGACATAAAAAATGCATATTCTCCTTACTGTTCTCCATGCATTTCTTATGAAAAATAGTAAGGAGAATTTGTCTTAATATCAAGACATCTTATCCTTGGTGATCACTTTCTTTATTCTCATCACTTGAATGTTGGAGGGAGTAGTGATATTGTTAAGAGAAATTTCATTTTCATCACTGTTAGGACTAAAAGGGTTAAGGTGCTCCTTCTAGTATTATTAAAATTTTTTTTCTTCTGTGCAACATAGCCTCTTGCTGAAAAGGTTATTGAAGATTGACATGATATATATTGCATATTATCAATTGACTTAAAAGTTTAACATCACACTAATTACTGGTAGTGGGGAAAACAGCCACAAACAACTTGACAACTTAAAATTTTCAACTTGAAAATAACCTTACCTGTCTAGAAACTGTGATTTCATCGAATGTCTCATATCCCAAAGGGCTTTGCTTCTTATCTGTATTGTCAAAAGTGATTGTTACGGTAGCTTTAGTCACACCGGCCTGTCCACCTTTATACACAAGCTCTTGCAAACTGCTAGCTCGCACCTGTATGAATGAGTAAAGCAAAAATTAATACAGAGTTCACAGCCTTCTCAAAATAGCGAGTTTATAAAACAATGATGGCAGTGCCACATAAAACATAATTATTTCATAAGACAAATTTACGTTGTTTTAGACCTCTTTGCAATTTTTTTTCAACTGGTGCATTTGGTCAAATGTACTCCAACATTCCAGGGGCTGACTTTGTTCAAGGACAGATTTACTGTCATGTTTTCAAGTTTTCCATGAAATCTTGAATTTGATCATTTTGCATTGTTACATGTATGTTGCAGAGGACAGCAGAGAAATGTACCAAACTGTATAATGCACATAAAGGACCATTGTTTTTCTAATTAAATCTTTTGCTTGATGGATGTTCTTGTTATGATTGTCCTTGTGGTTTCATCTCACTGGTTATGGTAGTAGTAACCAGTACAGCAGGGGTAGTAGGTTATAAGGGTAGGGCCCTCTTATACTTTCTAGATGTCCTGGTGAGGTCCAATGTGAAGAAAATACAAGAAGCAAATGATGGTCTTGGAATATAAGCAGAAAAACCATTGGTTGCTGGCACATTTTGAGATCAAGAAGATCCAGATCCCGGGGAGCAGGGATGGCATAGTGGTGAGAGCACTCGCCTCTCACCAATGTGGCCCAGGTTCGACTCCCAGTCCCGGTGTCATATGTGGGTTGAGTTTCTTGTTGGTACTCGTCTTTGCTCCGAGAGGTTTTTCTCCGGGTACTCTGGTTTTCCCCTCTCCTCAAAAACCAATGTTTCCAAATTCCAATTCGATCTGGAACCCGACAACCACAGGTTTGTCAGTCCCAGACTGTTGAGTGTCACCCTCGTTAAACAATGTTGATTTATTTTTTTTTATTTATGGTCAGATCTTCCTGCAATTTGTCTTGCTACAGCTCTTATGAAACAGCAATGTGTAACAGTGCATGTAATGAGCAAAACTGTCAACAGCTGCATGAGGCACCCTTCTGTGTTGCAACGATGTTGCCAATTGCAATTTATGCATGGAGGTTACATCCATCCATCCATAATGTATGTGCATGTGCGTGTATATACCAAGACAAATTGCAAGAACTGTACAAGAATGCTGAATGAAAAAAAAATGCGCTGTGTAACAGCAGCACTTAGTCTTCATTATGAATAATAAAATAGCCGACACAAGTGACATCGGTCAAACTTGTGTTGCAATTTAAATTATATGTGGGGCAATGAGAATCATTGCATGCCGCACACACATATTGCAAAAACTTTGAAAGCTTTTAATTTGTAAATATAAAGTTCCGTTGACAACAGTTTTTAACACAGCGCAAGCTTGTGTTAGTTTACATAGAAAACTAGGGAGCAAGAACATTTTTATAAGCAAAACATCGGTTAATTACAAAATACAAATTACAAACGGTGAAGAATACCAATTTATGCACCGAGCTTACATCATTTGGGCATTTACTCGATCAAGTCGTTTTGCTCAATTTGACATTGAATATAAGATCTGAACAAAACAGAGCAGTAATTAAATAATCGCAAAAATCACATGTACCCCCAAAATCCTAATAAACTATGAAATAAACACAAAGAAAGCACTTGCCTGGGATAAGTTCGAAATGCCAAGCAAAAAACAGATCGAGTCCAGTATGTTCGATTTGCCGCTGCCGTTCAGGCCAGTGATGGCGTTAAACTGGGGATCGAAGCCAGAAACGGTCGTCCTCTGTGCATAGGATTTAAACCCGTCTATAACGACCTGCTTGATGTACATTTCGGAAAACAAGCGCGATTAGAAAATACAACAAAAGGAAAACATCAGTTAGAAATTTGGAAAATGGCACTCAACCTTCGCGCCAAACAACCTTCCCAGGAGCCTATGCGTTACGAACAGATTCGTTCCCAGCCTACTCGCTTTCATACCACAGCTTACCCAAGATTTGGGATTTGTGGCCTTGAAGCTCTCAGAGAAAGACTTTCTCCTGCATTTGAAGCGCGGAGCGAGGGATTTTGGTTCGTTTTGGATAAGTTATTTACTCTTTCATACTCCATTCAGCTGGATGGCCATTATTTTTGCTATGAACGTCACGCAAAAGACGTTTGGGATGAATAGCACAAATTTGGTCAACTTGTCAGGATGTGATTGCCGAAAATATTAAAAGGTATGATATTTAAAAACCATTTGTTGAAAATAGGTCACAATTTTTTTGCCATATATTGGTCTAAAAATGGTCATGCTTTCTCTACTGGTCTGAAATACCGTTAAGATTTTTGTGGGATTGAAGAAAAAACATATTTTGGTGTCAAATGTGTGTGTTAGGGGAAAGGCACACCACCAACCGAGATTTTGGGGATTACCACCCCAACCCAGATACGTGATGAAGCTGCAGCAAAGAGGGAACATGATGAACAGATAATACGGAATAAGTAAATAAAAAAAGAAAAATCAAGGTGGAATAACAATAATCAATTCCACTTGCATTAATATACCAGTCTTTCGTAAAGCTTCTTTTTCTGTTTTTCTCTAAGTCTAATGGAGTATATTGCTGACGTTTCGATCGACCAAATATTCCCCACCCCCCCCCCCCCAAAACTTTTTAATATTGAGGTTTGTTTTTTTTTTCAGGATTGCACAATTTAATTAAAAAACCCGTCTTTCCTAAAGCCTTTTTTTTTTTTTTTTCTTAAAACTAAAGGAGGAATTTGCGGACGGTTCTAACCACCAAAATTTCCCCCCCCCCCCCCCCCCAAGACTTTTAAATGTTGAGCTTTGTTATTGATGTAAGGATTGCACAGTTCAATTCAAAATTTCAAACCAATCTCAGGGTAGGGTCACCTTCCCAGGGGAGGGGGGGTAATCACTAAAGTTTTATGCAGGGAGGCTCCACCCGGAGGTTCAAACACTCACCCTTTAATATACTAATTTTCACCAAAATGGTACCCCATTTGTAGACCTGGAACAAACTGTGCAACCCTTTCTTATACCTCAGGGATAAGCCAAAACAATAGAATTTTGTATAATTGCCATCATGATGTTTTTCCAGCGCTTTCAGTCGTTCTGGTTCAGTTGCTTAACCCATTGACTCCTGGACATTTTGCCAAAAAATGCCTTTTGAAGCGAGTCAAGCTATTTTTAGGTCGAGCACTGGACTAGCTTTTGTTCCTGATGCCAAATTACAGCTTTCACAGTTCGGGCATGCACAGAAAGCAAAATTTTGAGATGGTTTTTTTTCGAAAGTTTCGCTGCCCTTTCATCTTTTACCTTTGCTTTCTTTCCTCCCCGCTTCGTTTGCTTTTCTTTCCCCCCTTTGTTTTCTTTTGTGGGGCATTTACTAGGCTTCCTTTTGGTGGGAAAAGATTTTGCAAAACGTCCGAGGATCGTGAATTTTTTTTGAAGGAAGTACCAGTGGGTAGTGGGACAAGATTTTCATTGGAATTTTCTGGTCAAAGTTACACGGTTTTTTGCGTCTTTCTCTAGTCTGTTTGACTGAATCGTGCTCATTTGCACATGGCTTGAAAGATCTCATCTCCCTGCACAAGGTAGTTGTCAAAGTTGTCTAGGACCGTGAAAACTGATGACGTCACACGTGGTACAAGGGACGTGATTAAAGAAGGGCGGTTACAGGCGGTTCAGGGGTCAATGTGTTAAGATGCAAGCTTTTTTGTACTTCGCGTTGTCATTTCTGCCAAAATTTGTCACCCTTTGATATTCTTTGCTTTAGCCACCATTCCTTCCACTTTGCAGCCAATTTTTGGAATTTTTTTTTTAATTTTCTAAATATACTAAAATGGCAATTTTCCCTACCCTTTCGTATACTGCAAGCTTAAAAAAGGCAGCCCTTTTGGGCAGAGCCTCCCCATATAGCCCAGTATATGGAGTACACCCCCCCCTTACCACCCGGGTCACCTTAGGCATTGCATGAGGTAACTTGTCTTACAACAGAATGGTAAGGTAAAATACTTAGCTGACTAGAAAGTACTTGCCTGAATACTCCCGGAATTCTACTCCTCTCAAACTAGGTGAACTCACAAATGGATGGTACAACTGTCCCACATGACTGGCACTTGACCCCACTGAGTTTCTAGAGCATGAAGCAAATGGGACTATTACTTTCCCCTGAATAGGCTGCAAGTCCATCCCAAGGTTATCTCGGGCATTTCTTCTAAGTACCCATGGGGTGAACACGGGTACATAGGTCACTGGTTCAGGACCTGGTCTCTGCCGTCGCACTGCACCCTTACAAGAGAAATGAAAGTCTGTTGCACTAACCACTGAATCTGCGAGGTTACACACTTAGACCATTACCACTACCCCTTTGAATTAGGATTAAATTCAAACTGAACCACAAAAAAATCTTTCACCTTAGGAAAGTCACCTTGTCATGATGGTGTGGCTATCATGTCTCAATAATCCCAAGAGCACTGCTGGTCAGGGACTCTGTCCCCGGTCATACCAGGGTGGCCAAAGGGGAGAGATTCGACAAGATTGCCCTCAGCCCTCCGGGTTGGGGCCCAATCACCCCCATCAGAAAAGTGATGGGGTGGGGGAGGTGTGGGGAAAACACCAAGAAAACATTTGTGCAAGGCAAATAAACTTTATAAACAATTCCTGCATGAGGGAAACACAAAAAAAAATCCTGCAGAGTGAAATGAAAAATTACCATTAAACAAATACAAGTTTCACTGAGCTACATGTAGCTTCAGGTAGAAACTGTGTGGGATGCTCTCATTCTATATTTGCTAATTAATATTTGAAATAAAATTTTTATTGTATAGAGTTATGCTGAATGTAAAATCAAAAATTAAGAAAAACTCCAAAGCTTTGTCTGTCCTATTATAAAGTACTTTTTTTATGAGAAAATTTTTTTTCGCTGCAAAGCTTGGAGTGTGTGCTTCAGGGGAAAAAAATTCTTGCAGAGCATTTGGTGGCAAAAAAAGTTTTCTGCAACGCAAAAGGAGTGGAAAAATATTGTGCATATGAAAAATTCCCCCCCCACCTCCATCACTTTACTAATGGACCCCCCCCCCCTTCTAGGCCTCATGTGGCACCCTGATGTCTAGGCAAGCAAGAACCATAAACTAAATCAATTGAGGGAACAATTCAGCACTGTATTTATTACCGACAGCAACACTGCTACTTTGACATAACAGCTGACAAGTAAAATTCTTCTTAGCTTCAGTTCAGTTCTAATAATATATACTTTAACAATAACTGTCACATGAAATATATTGAATAATAATATTGCAATCTTCCAAAACATTTCTGTTTTACTTAGGGCGTGGGTCAAAATAAGCTGACCACAAAAATAAATTATTTGCTAAGTGGGTAGGTCTGAATTTAACTTGTACCGACCCTTATACAAGCCCACAAATTCATTAAAACAACTATTATTTTTACTAATAACTTATATCTGAAGTTTTAGGTTAAACAAGTAATCTCAAGCATACATTTTAGTTTACATACATGTAATATTCTCACGGTCAGCAAGTACATAGTGCTACTATAAACAGCACAAAAATGCACTCTAGAACTATAGATACAGTTAAGCCTCTCTGTATGGACACCTCTGTTATGGACAGTCTGTTTTGTCCTAAAAAGACCAACTGAAAATTCATGCTTGAATTTTCAACTGAAAATTCATTCACGTAGACTGTACCCGTCTGTCCTTTCAGTGTCCTTATTGAAGAGGTTCAACTGTAGCTCAGTAGTAAAATATTGTTTGAAAGCATTCTACTTCCAACATCAAAACCAGATGTGAACTGAAATTCCTACAGCTTAATAACTACTGTATGCCTCAAGCAGTCATTTGTTTCAGTCAATTTCACCAAAGAAAAGATCAGAAAGATCATTCGAAGTATTTAATAGATCAAGAAAAGGCTCAGATGCCACTTCTAGCAAAAATTCCACGCAGCCCAAAGCTCAGAAGGTTACAAGGCCCCAAGCTGTGAAAGTTTACGTATCCAAGTCAAAATTAGGTGGTTGTACAAGTTTTTTGGACACCATGGTCTACCAGACTCCTTTTAAGAACATACAAAGATTGGTTAAAAGCATGATGAAGTTTTATTGAGTTTATGGATGCAGAGTTCAATGAACTATGCCCTACGTGTAAGTGAACATGAGGGCAGAACATGAAATAAAAAGTTAAGGTTACACATCTTCCACGTCGCAATCCACAGCCAAAGGTTCTTCTTAACCCTTTCACTCCCAAGAGTGCCTTAAATCAAAATTCAAGACGAATCACAAATTATTCTCATTTTGTAAAATACTAAAATATAAATAGTACCATGTGAAAGTACTGCTGACAAGGTTTCATTTGAATGGTAACACTATCGAATTTCATCCACAGACTCAGAAGTTCCAACCACCTTAGTATCTCCATAACTGACTCTGGGAGTGAACTAACAGGTTCACTTAACAAGTGATTTTAAACAGCACTAAACCATCACATTTAGGTTTGCATTGATGTTAAAACAAGCTGATATAGCCTGCTATTAGGCTCGAAAGTTTTAGGGTCAGAATCAGTGAATTGGGACAACTTCTTCTAGACTTTGCAGGCACAAACTGATGGTGTTTGGTACTGTGCGGGATGCTTCAGTGTACAACTGGTTTTGATGGTCGAAAGTCATTGTTGGGGTAGCAAATTAATTTCAAATTTAATGCTGACACAGAGGAACATCCTTTTTCACTATTCTTCAGTGATGAACAAGTGCTCTGCATTGATGCATGAATATGACATACAACTTAAATATGTTATGTTCTAAATGATTACATTGAATGATTCAAGGAAAGGTATGCTTCAAGACAAACTATGGTGTAAAATAGGGCTATGATTAACAAAGCTGTGACAAATACAGAATGAGCGATGTAATTTGCAACCATTCTGCAAAATTTTAAAACCAAAAAAAATATAACTCCAAGCCTGTATGCAGATGCCCAGTTTCCCTTCTGCCACAGAAAGAGACATCTGCAAAGTAAAATTTCACATGCTGTAGCTCCCATTTCCAGTACACTGTACCATGCTCAGACAGGCTGTTTGACAATACCCATTGCTTTATGGTAATGACAACAAAGTGAATATTCCATCTACTTCAAAACTCTGTCCACATATAATATTTTAGTTTTACCACCATTTTCACTACTACGCGACTTTTCTTTTCAAAACACCTCTGAGCACTTTGCAATACGCTTCCGTCAATCCTACCTTATATGGAAAGTGTGTGATGTTACCGCAATTGAATTGAGCTCGAAGGAATAAAGATAGCGCCAAATTATCCCGTAAATTTGCGCTGGCGAGTCATATTTTGACTAGTAAGAGGCTTTAGAGTCGTTGATGTTGCAAGAATACTTCACGTTTGGTAGATATTTGTAAAGAAATTTCGACAT
>Ga0126336_10001993_pt1 | contig 11311 bp, 6 predicted proteins | sample SidCmetagenome_FD_92530 | JGI IMG/M metagenome (GOLD analysis project Ga0126336, IMG submission 92530) | Coral microbial communities from El Islote,Puerto Morelos, Mexico - Siderastrea C C metagenome | ecosystem: Host-associated > Invertebrates > Cnidaria > Coral | place: El Islote,Puerto... | reverse complement strand
TCGCTTTTGAAGTGAACGACACGGGTTCGATTCCGCATTACGCTGAATTTTGCCATCTTTTCCCCTCTAAACTGTGAAATAATATTTACCTTATGTAATTTTAAGTGAAAGAGATGACCTTATTCTGAGCTATACATTCTAGTCACAAGCATATTAATTTTTTTCATGGTCTACACTCTTATGACCATAAAAACGACGTCTAAAATGTTCAAAACGCGCAAAGAACGAGCCGCAGGCGAGTAGTTTACAGCTAACAGGCAAAAAGACACAGCGTCCTTCAGCTAAACCGACAGCACAGCACACAACATAAAAAAACTTATTCTTAGAACATTTTTGTCAGTTTAGTATCCTTTTCCTCTACAGGAAAATTCGGCCGGGTTGTCAACACTCCTACTTTAAAAACTATAATGTCATCTTTTACTGGTTTATTACAAAATAAGCCAGTCAGCCTGTGCACGAAATCATGGGAAATTAAAATCGTTTATCTCCAAGTGAAAAGATTGTGTTGAGACCAAAATTTTTCTGACGTACTCAAATAACTGTACTAAGAAATTGATCACTAGGTTTTTAGGACTAACATACGATATTCTGAAGATGATGACGTCATCCTTTACGACACTACTCCAAATTCTAAATAGGTGAGACCCGAGCCATGGAATCATATGACTCCAAAGCAGTAATGCTTTGAATAAACATCTAAGGAACGAAAAAAATTCTTTTCACGCCGTATGAGCTTGATTCCCTGTCAAACACCTTTCGATAGCAATCAATGATTACGAGTCAAAATCCTGTCATTCCTGGAAGATTGAAGATAGCTGTATACATGTTTTGATATGTAAATGTCCCAGAACACTAAAACTAAATGTTCTTTGGTTAGCACATAAACACTAATAGGGGGCGTTATCGATGTCTTTGTCATTCATTGCAATGAGCAGATTTTTGCTTTTTATAATTAGGTGATGATGATCATTGTTTCTTTGATGATGCTGTGAATGTATTTCAAACAATGTAATCATATGTTGAAAAGCCCTCTTGGAAGGATGTAATAATAAACATTTAATAATCGACTTTATTTGTGACTAGAGTGTGTAGCTCAAAATGAATCATCTCTTTCACTAAAAATTACATAAAGTAAATCTTATTTCACAGTTTACAGAAAAAGATGACAAAAATCAGCGTAATGCGTAATCGAACCCGTGTCGTTCACTTCATAACCGATCTCGACCACTGCACCAGCAAGAGTTAGCTGCCGAAAACTGCAATTTTAACATATTTATGTAGAGCGTTGCCATAACAATAACAGAATGTTAATCATTCAAATCAGCACTTAACCCTAACCACGGGAGATCAGTGCTAAAGCCCAAATGGGAATTCTTTGCCTAACTGGAGCTCTGTTCTCTCAGTTCTCTGCCCAATGATCGGGTGCTGTTCTCGGGTTGGTGGAGGTCCATTTAACGATAAGGTACTACATTATGTTAACTTCATAAGGTGTCTCACTTGGTTTGGCGTATCCATTCTCAGGTCTTCACAACCGAAAAGACGAGGGTCACCACCTGAGGGCTCTCTACACTACCGGCTAGTCACGCGCGTCACGTTTCAACGTGGCAGGGGATTTCGCGCTCGCTCGCTTGAATGGTCGTTTTCCTCGAATCTGATCCCTGAGTGGAAAGAGAGACTGCTCGTAGCCTAAGACCCCTGCCTCTAATCTCACTCTTTTGTTGTTGCAGCTGCCAGCCCAGCAACATGTTTCTTTTGTGCCGGAGATGTGGATTCCGATGATGTTGTTACCCAGTGCAACAGTAACAAAGTCATAGTACCTTGTTCTTATAATGAATATCCACCCAACGTTGGTACAACTCATTGTTATATAGCCGCGGGAAGTTACCAGATCCAGGGGTCTGAGGAGATTCGCAGGGGCATTGTGAAAGGGTGCATTAACTGCACAGGTAAAAAGCCTCCTTAGAACCTCAAATTTTAAAATGGAAGGATCGTGCACAAATCTGCCTTATTTACAAATCTTGTTCTATTTCTTTACTGCAGACAAGGCGGCAGCCTGTGCAGACTTAAAGGCAGCCGCCGAGGCACAACAAAATATGACCGCACTGGATTGTAATATTGAGTGTTGTACTGGCGACAACTGTAACACACAGAGCGTGTCAGCTGTCATCCCTCCAACAACACCTGTGTATACCACTCCAACGGATGTCACACCTACCTCGGAGGCACTTGGTAATACATGCAATAAGAAACACATGAAAGTCCACTCATATGTGTTGTGTATAATAATAAGAGACCACTAGAGACTACTCTTTTCCGGTCAGCACAATTTGCAGAGCATTTTTCAGAGTATGATGAGATGAGATATTGTGGGCATAAAGTCGTATTTGGTACAATTATCTGTATCTTCTGAGGCCACGACGACAACAGTTGAAACAGGGAAAGAGTGACGTATTTTCCGTCTTTTAAGGTGGAGGAATGTTTCTTTAAATACACCTTGATTTGTTAACATCAGCCAAATAAGCTCACGTTTTTTGACAGGTGCCAACATAACAACATGCAACTCTTGCTTCGAAGACGAGATTCTTGGTGATGACGTGGCTAAGTGTAACAAAAATCAGAGGATCGTAGCTTGTTCTAACGGAGCTTTTCCCAACCTTGGTACAACTCACTGTTACACAGCTGCGGGAAGATACGGGAATAATAAAGTTGTGAGTACTGGCATCCTACGAGGATGTATTAATTGCACAGGTAAAATAACTTCTTCTATACCTTAACTTTTCTTTCACCACCACCTAATGAAAATTATAATCGTTTTATCCTATTCAGACCGGAAAGGGTTCTGAAAGCGCTCGCAAGGTCTACAAACCTTACTTCCCTGACTCACCAATACACATTCACTATTTAACTAGTGTGATTTCTTTTCTGAAATTTCTCTTTGGGTAGCCGGTTTGAAAGGATACGAAAGGAAAGGAAATATCCCTGATTATGAGCACTTTTTATCTTGAAAATTCAGTCTACTTCATTAGTACTGTTAGTAGAATATATTCGGGTATTCGAGGTCGCTCAAAGAATCTAGCGAAATACGGCAGTTGATTATTGCACGCCATGTGTAAGCCGCTAAATTCGGTTGATCGCAAGTATTCCACCAGCTCATTCTTAATTAGTAATGGGATACGATTTTTCGTCAGCATAGGTAAATAAAGGATGTACACACGTTCAAATTAAATCTAACATCAAGAGACATTTTAAAATAGAAGTAAATGGAACACGGGTGATTTCAAAACACCATTCACAGCAATCTCGTCTCCCGACTTCATACCATAGGTACATACCTCACAAAACAAGAAGAAAATGGACTTCTTCTACCGCGTAGACCAAAAGAACAAAGACCTGAAAAAGCAAGAATAAATTGCTATACGATTGGAGCATTCCACGTTTTGTTACAGCAATCTTTTAGTTAATGTGATTTGATAACTTTTTTTTTGAAATCTTGGCGCGCGGCAAACAAGGCACCGTGAGAAACACACTGCGCGCTGGGGTACGGGTCTATTATGTCAGTTATATTCACAGCCTGTTGTTATTTCTTTATTGCAGACAAAGAAGCAGCCTGTGCAAAATTAACCGCTGCCTTCAGGGCGCTTACTGGAAACTCGTCCCAGTTGCTGGATTGCAATATCGAGTGCTGTACTGGCAAAAATTGCAATAACCAGAACGTCCTCCCTCCATATGGTAACTATAATGCAACGTGAAATGCAAACTTTTGCATTAACAAGCTACTCGTTTGGGAAATGGGGGTTTAAGAGCTTGATTTATCCTAAAAGTTCACCGACCACGTTAATGAAAAACAGAAACGTTAGTAATAAAGCAGAAAGGATGTTACTAGAAGTGGTCCATCGCATTAGCGACGGCTTCCTGAGACAAACGTATACAAGGCATGAAACCTAATCTACATCGTGGTTTTTCCATGCGGTGAATTCTTAGTGTCCGTGTTCAAGTTTAAAGGGAGAAATTAAAGGAAAGTTTACCGCCGAGTATCCAGAAACTTTAAATTTGGCCATTTCACGTTGTTATTTTGCAGAGGACGCAAAGAAATATACCCGAATGTATAACGTAACGCACACAGCCACTGTGTTTCGCACTTAAATAAGAACATAGTTTTTAAGATCCTCTATGTCACCTTATCGTCTAAAGGACCCTCTACCTTTATTTCAGGTAAAGCATTCACTTGAATTAAATTCAGAGTAAAAATTTGTTAGTACGAAATATTTACACAAATTAATTTAACAATTATTCACCGAAGTTGAGGTGAATAGCCAATGAGAGCGCGCGAAAAACACTATCCACTTATTTGGTATATACTAATAATACTTTTTATTGTGCCACGTTAAATTGGAAAAATTAAAAAAAAAAAGGCAGTGTGTGTTTAATTTCACTCTTTTTATTATTACAGCTCCCAAACCAATAGCATGCAGAGCCTGCTTCCAAGATGATCCTTTTGGTGACGACGTAGCTATGTGTAACAAAAATCAGGGGATAGTACCGTGTTCTTACGTTGGTACAACTCATTGTTTCACAGCTGCGGGAAGATACTGGAATAATGAAACTCAGCGCGTTAGTACTGGCATTCTACGAGGATGCATTAACTGTACAGGTAACAGAAGTCTCATTACCGGCATTAAAATGATATGAAAACTTAAAATACAACATTGACAATAAACGTTATCTCTTTAGTGGATTTTCGGCCTTCCTGAAATCCAGGGCAAGGTTACCGCTACGTGTGGGTTCAGTATGCAACGTTCGCCTGTGTAACGGAATATTTTTATGACCAGATTTTTGTGCTCTCTTAGTGTCTCTTGCACCGTTTATCGGCTTTTAGCCAACACTCCGCAACAGCACTCAATAATGAAAAAGCTCGGATACACCGAGCCCGGTTCCCAAAGTCCTCCACCTAGCCGGGCGAGTACCCCAGATAATAATGACTCAGTAAAAACAGAAGGTTGAAAATACAAACAAATTCAATGACTTGACGTTGCGAAATGGCACTTTGTTTCATTTACATTGCGTTATATTTATATTCTGTAAGCTGTTACTTCTTGACTGCAGACAAAGCAGCAGCTTGTGCAGACTTATCTGCCGGCTTCAGATCGAGATTTACGTTATATTCACAGCCTGTTGTTATTTCTTTATTGCAGACAAAGGAGTTGCCTGTGCACAATTAACTACCGCCTTCAGGGGGCTGAGTGGAAACTCGTCCCAGTTGCTGGATTGCAATATCGAGTGCTGTACTGGAGACAACTGCAATAACCAGAGCGTTCTCCCTCCATATGGTAATTAATGCAATTTAAAATGGAAAGCCCTGAACAAACAGTTGCAACAGTAGGACATTTCCATTTAACAATGTTCTAATAGGCTAATACTAGTAAAAGTTATTAACCCTGCCTTTAAAAAAAGAAGGACAAAGAAGCACAAAACGCAACCTTTTTCCTAGGAGACTAGAGGTAAGTGTGGGAGAGGGTTGAACTTTTAACAAGATTAAACCTGACGCTTAAGGACGGCAGGCCCTGATATAAAAGCATTTTATAATTTTCAGTGGTGCCTCCTTTTGATAGCGTTTAGGCGTTCCGCGTATCACGGAGCAGGTCCCAAGAAACTCGGGTTTTTAAGGGTGGTACCTCTTAAAACAAATGTATTTTCGCACGGTAATTAGTTATATTCGAGAAAAGCAGATCTCGGCAAGGGCTACTGGAATCTAAAAAAGAAAATTGTGGTTAATAACTCGACAAAAAATAACGCGAGAAGAAAATGGCGAGCAAATTAAACGTCTGCCATCAGCTCGCTTCACTGGCCGATTTTTTTTTTGCGTTATTTTCCCCACCGCGGAGCCTGTTCACGGGCTACATTTTTTTTTCAGACCGAAGCTTAAAGATCTCTGAGAAAATGCGTTATTACTCCCAATTTTATTTTTAGATTCCTATAGCCCTTGCTGCTGAGAAGAAAAATTCCCGTAAAATTTAAAACGGAACCTACAGGAGTTGACAAATCTCAACCTCTAATGTCGATCTTTTCTTGTTACAGTTGGCAACCAAACAACGTGTCACTCTTGTAATGGATTTGCTGAGTCCAGTAACGACGTTGCCAAGTGCAACAGTAACCATGACTCCATACCATGTAAATATAATGCATTCCCAAACATTGGTTCGACTCACTGTTATAAGGCTGAACCAAGATTCAAGCTTCAAGGATCAGAACGTATTGTCCCCTTTATTCTCAAAGGATGCGTCAACTGCACAGGTTAACAAACACAACTTATCGTCCCATTTTCAACGTCTTAATATTTTTTAAAATAACTGGTTTGTTTGTCTCTTTATTGCAGACAAAGCAGCAGCATGTGCAGAATTAGCTGCCCCTTTTGCAAGATTTAATCTGACCTTGGTGGATTGTAATATTGAGTGTTGTACTGGGAACAATTGTAACAAACAGAACGTGACATTCGTCCCTCCACCAACAAAAACAACAACTCCACGCGCCACTCCGACTGATGTTACTCCTACCTCTGGTAATGCATGTTAAAAAAGGAAATTTCAAAATGTTGACATTGTATCTTTAACACAAAACTTGAATGTGAAGGGCGATATCCACTGCAGTATAAATTAAATACCCGCAGATAAAGAACCAGCGTTTTTGCAAGCCATTCTGAACATTTTCTTGCATATTTGTGTGTAGTGATAAAGCAGGTTATTCAGGTTCTTGAATGGGTTTTTTGCAAGCCGGAAAACTAATTCGACGTAAGTATGTAAAAAGACGCAGCGTGTAGGCAAACCACAAAATACAGTGGAATTCCGATTTTTCGAACCTCCAAGGGAAATGGAAATTGGTTCGAAAAATCGGGAGTTCGAAAAATCGAAGGTAGCATCAAATCACACCTGTTTTACCGTGGTATTGTTTTATAAGATCCAAGAAGGCAGACAACAAGGGTATATCACTCTTGTTAATGTGTGAAAAATCTTTATTTACCAGAAAAACTTGCATTTAAAACAAAACAAAAATTTAAGGAGTTAAGCCAGTTTCGGCAGAACAAGAAGCAGTACTGCACTGATACATGTGTCTGTAATTTTGGGCGGACTCTTGACTGCATTTCCTTCCCCTTACTGTATCAGAAAAAAGTGCCCTGTACTCCACGGTTTAAAGGAACAGCAAAATATTAATGTGCCACGGCAAGAGCTTGAAAAATGCAACTAAACGAAGAAACTTTGATCATGTACAGTAATTTAAGACCCTCGATTGTGTAACAACGGTGTTGTAGTTTCTTATGATTTCAAAGGCAGATTTGTCACTTGCTTTGTAATAAAAAGTGCATGAAAACATCTTCTCCGGAACTTGTTAATTGCATTCAGGAGTTTATGTGGCTAAAACCAGTTTTTGTTGGTTCCTGAGTTTTCAGAGATCGAGAAATCAAATGTAAATTTTTGAAAGGAAGAAATAATTAGTTCAAAATATCGGTAGTTTCGAAAAATCGAGCATTCGAAAAATCGGGGGAAAAATTACAGTGTTTGACTGAATCAAATCCAAGGGAAACGACTCTTGGTTCGAACAATGGGGAGTTTCGAATAATCGAGAATTAGAAAAATCGGGATTCCACTGTACAGAATACCTCTGGAGATAGTTAGTTAAAGTAATTGAAATTATTGTAAGCATTGTAAGAAAGGCACATAATTATACACAACATGATGTTGCCATGGTAGAAGTATTGTCCCCATTGTTAGTGCAACCCACTCAGAAGAAGTAGGCGTCTCTCCCACCTCTTTTCGTAAATATGACACTCTTCTTCCAAAGCATGTCATTAATTAAGACCTAAATTAATTGTATTGAAGTTAAATTTGGAGTTTGAATGAGATGGAATTTTTCCCGCCTCTAGACGGGCGGCATGAGGAGGAAAGTGATGTAGCCCTGGAACGGGGTGTCTCTGATGTTTAAAATAAGGTACCCAAATATGCGCATGGGTAACTAATTTTTTAACATTTGAAAGGGAAGTTATATGTGTCGTCGTAAAACAGGAAATTTTTCCGATATTTTATAACGTCACCGTGACAAAAAAGGTAAAGTTAAGGAAGTTCCCTAGATTTTAATGAGGATACAATATACGCGCTAATGATGCGTAAACAGCTAGTAAAAAGTCAACAGCACTACCCACGTTTTCGTCCTAAAGTAGCAGTTGTCAATTCAAGCACTTCAAAGTAAAATTTCATTATTTTCCTTGCTGACAATTCTTCAAGCCCTAATATTGCTCAACAAACTTTCAAAGACGATGAAATTCGTGTCAAATACACAGTGAAGAAATCGGCTTGCTCGGAATTTTACGCAAGTTCAAATAACGATCTTGGTGAACTCCAATTCTATGTCGTAGTGTTGTAGGTAAATATGAACAGTTTCCTCAGGATTTTCTGGAGTTTCATTGGCTGAAATTTGGTAAAATGTGGCAGAGAGATTAGAAATATTTGATCTCTTTAGGCTTGATTAACAATTAAGAATTGAAATTTTGATGCTGAAGAAAAAAGCACAAAATTACAAAAAGCGAAGAACCTGCTTTTGCACCCTCTACGTTTTTGGCTTTAAAAGTTTTCGCTGAACAAACTTTAGAAAAACAAAATCAAAACCCTATACACACTGACAAGCGCCTCTGTATGGGCGCGCCTCTGTATAACACTAAAATTTACACAGTGATGGAAGCAGGACGCATTTTGAACTTGTTTATTGCATTTTGGTAGTTTTGAGTGAAGTATTAGATAGAAGAAAGGAGAAAAGAAGCTTTTGATGGCTAACACTTGTGGGCGCCAAGCCTCAATAATAACCCTAGGGAGCCACCTTAATACTGAGTTTTCTCGCGTTTCTTACAGTAAAATCTCCTAAAAGTTTGCAAAATTGCTGCTTGGGTCGCACTCAAGACCCAGTGGCTGGGAAATAACATGCATGTCTTTTAATTGTACGGAATAAATGTCACAAAGAACGAGAGTTCGAAGTCAACCAATTTGCCTTACACTAAATAAAAACAAGGATATATCATAAAAGCAATCGACTTCGTGAAAAAAGTATTTTCCAGTTCGTAAAAAAAATTATTTCCTGTACAAGTTATACTGGGATCAAGTTTCAGAAGTACGCGCCTCCCACTGCTTTGCATAAATACGACACTCCTCTTAGCTTCCAAACAACGTTTCTAATTAAGATCTTTGGTAATGGCACAAAAGTTAATTCGCACTTCAAATTCGTTGAGCGTCAAATAAGTCTGTTTTGTCTTCTTTGAATTTAATGAGAGTTGTAAAAGAAAGTAAAGAACGCAAAAGGTTGTGGTAAAAAATAAAACGCTCTTTAACTCAAGCTACTTGAGTTGAAATACCTTAGCCACCTATATAACTATTTTACCTTTACAGCTGCCAACCCGACAACATGTTTGTTCTGCGCCATTGCAGTTGCGGATTCGATGAAACCTAATCTAAATTTATTGCGTTTAAGTTAAGTTTGGAGTTTAAATTCGATGTCAAATAAGTCCTTTTTCTCTTTTCTGACAATAGTAAAAGCTGTAAATGGGAGTACAGACAACAAAAGATCGTGCTTAAAGCCCTGGCCACTTATCTCGCTATTTTGCCGTTACAGCTGCCAACCCAGCAACCTGTAGGTTCTGCGCCGTTGCAGATGCGGATTCAGGTGATGATGTCGCTCAGTGCAACAGTAACAACGATGCTACCATATCTTGCTCTGTAAGTGTGTTTCCCCCAAACGTTGGTACAACTCACTGTTATATAGCTTCGTCAAGATACAAGAATCAAGGCTCTGATAAGATTCTGACTAGCATTGTGAAAGGATGCATCAACTGCACAGGTAAGAATTAGACTTTCTCATCATGTCATCATCTCGTCATTTTCACCCTCGGACGTACAAACAAACCCATAGCCCCACCCTGGTACAAGAGGCGGGGAGTGGTGGAATACCCCCTTGGATTATTCCTACCTTTGGTAGATAGCCTTTGCTATGCTCTAGAAAATGAGTTAAATAATATGGCTGTGGCGCTGTTCGGGGTATCCAAAATAAGAAGTCATCAAAAAAAGGCGGAAACTGAAATTTTCATGCTATTACATGTAGAATTTGGCATAATTAAACATCTTTTTGTTTTTTTCTCACCTAAAAGGTGAAAAACTCGTATTTTTTTACGAAAAATGATTTGACCACCTGCTACTTACTATGACTTCATATCTCGTAACCATAGAACCGATTTTCACCAAACTTGTGTCAAAATGAGTCTCAGGGATATGTGTACAGTTGCTACAAACGGGAATGACCCGGAATGGGGGCGCAGTGGCATTCCCCCCTCCTTGAACGTCCGAGAGTTAACCAAGAAAGGTGAAAATATGAATTTATATTCAACAATGACTTGACCACACGCTGCTTAGGACGTGATATTCTGCAAAAATATACGGTAACCATAGCAGAAGTTTGATTGCGGTTTTTTACTAACCAAATTTTGCCATAATGTGTCGAAGAGATATAGGAATATGCGTAAAGCTAATGAAAATATTAAGTCCCAATAAAAATTTCTCTTGAAGAAAATGGGAGGGGAGTGGCATCCACAGAGAGATCGTCAAATTTTTAAAAGCATACATCTGTCGAACCCTACAGATCCTGTTGGTCTTTCTTTACTGCAGATAAAGAGGCGGCCTGTGAAGACTTAAAGGCGGCTGCCAAGGCTCAGCAAAATGCGACCGTGCTGGATTGTAATATTGAGTGCTGTACTGGCGACAATTGTAACAACCAAAACATTTCAGCTGTCATCTCCCCAACAACACCTGTGTATACAACTCAAACGGATGTCACACCTACCTCTGTGGCACATGGTAATAAGTTTAATAAGGAAAACAAACGTGCGCACTGGTAACTTACAGAATTGTAATGTCACATCTATCGGCTTGTTTTAGTCTAGCACCAAATCTCGTGACTTTTCCTAAATTTTATCAAAAAATTTTTCCTGTGTCAATGACGTGTCTATGATGATTGACGTTTCCATAGCAACCGTCTACTCCGAAGTGTATTTTGACTATTTTCTGTCTTTTTTCAGTCTTTTTTAGGTTTTTCCCCTTCGGTTGTAAAAAGAAGATATTTTTCACTATTGTGTGCTTGTTTTGACTAAGTATGCTTCTAAGAACAGAATCATATATCTTTTGGTGACATCATTGTCAGCTGAATGACCACAGGCTTGGCATTCAAGATAGCGGCCTCAAATTCAAAATGGCGGGTTTGTGACGTTATTGTGACGTCACGACAC
>Ga0126336_10001992_pt1 | contig 11312 bp, 8 predicted proteins | sample SidCmetagenome_FD_92530 | JGI IMG/M metagenome (GOLD analysis project Ga0126336, IMG submission 92530) | Coral microbial communities from El Islote,Puerto Morelos, Mexico - Siderastrea C C metagenome | ecosystem: Host-associated > Invertebrates > Cnidaria > Coral | place: El Islote,Puerto... | reverse complement strand
CCTCTGATGGGTAAACCTTAAAGGAGTTTGTGTATTGCACTTGTAAGCTTTTTATAAGATTCAAACTCGTTGTTTATCATGATGTGCTTCTTTTGTAGAATTATGCAGAGACTCATCAGGACACCGCAATGAATGTTAAGCTGACACTAGTGCAGCTTTGTCTCGCACAAGGTGAAGTTTAAGGAAGAAAATTAAGGAAGTATTTCACTTCCCATTTTCCAAACTGTAATATCTGATAAATCTATCTGTCTTCACAGCCAATAACATCACAGCTTAACTGACAGACGACCAATAACATCACGAGATTGATGGACAACGACCAGAGACTTGTACCATTTACTGACGATTCACAGTTCACTTGACTCTGACGATGACTTCCGCTCAGGTTGTCGAAACGTCAGTCAATGTCATCACAAACACTCCTTCTCGGAACGATCATAATTTACCGACCTATGAAATCTATCTGAAACAAATTTTCAAGATACATTTCGTAGTTCAGTGGCTTTAACCCTTTCACTCCCAGAGTCAGTTATGGAGACATAAGGTGATTCTAACTTTTGACTCTGTGGACGAAATCCTGTGGTGTGACTATTCAAATGAAACCTTGTCAGCAGTACTTTTACACGGTACTATTTATATTTAAGTATTTTGCAAAACGAAATTTGGGATTCGTCTTGAATCTTGATTTTAGGCACTCTTGGGAGTGAAAGGATTAAATTCGCAATTTAAGGAACTGCTGGGATCATTCTGTGAACTGTTACCCAGAATCCAAAGGCCAATCGAAAGCACCCTGGATATTTTCAAGTATTTAAACAGGAAACACCGCCAAGTTACTCACGCATTCAATTGAGCAACTGGGTCTTCTCGCAGGCTTAAGTGACTTATGATAGGTGTGCAGAGACCGAACTCTCAAATCGATCTTAAGGGTAAAACTGTGATCTTGTGATCCCACAGGAAACATTCGCGGCGCTTGTACAACACTGCGTTCCATCAAAGACTTGGCGTACAAACCCGGCGTGGTAAGATTGCTAATCTTTGGCACTTGTTAGTTTGATTTTTAATCAGTTGCATGCGTATTAAGAAGTGGTTTTTAGGTCCATGTAGCAAACAGTAATGCGGCGACTAGCATTCTACCCGGGGGGAGGGAGTAGTAATACTTTTGGTCACTTGCTACAGCGGAAACCAAAACTGAAGACCGACTCAAAGGCCGACTAAAAGCTACAATTAGCTTACAGGCTAGCTAAAAACCTTTACTTTTCTTGTATTTTGCCTTTATTGTGTTACCTCTTGTGTGCTAGATTTACTTAACACGTTTTAGATACATGATTGTGTTTCCAACTAACAATATAAAAGTTTAGCTGACATTTTGTGTTATCTCGTGACCAGGTATCAGCTTTGGTGACGTTGTATTCTTATGTTGGTGACGTCAACTCCGCTGTTAATGTCCTCGATGAAGCTGTGGAACATGCGCAGAAGAACAAGGTAAGTCTGACAGTGTTACTGATTGACCTGCCTCTAACTAGTACCCACGTCCCATCCTACCCCGCCAAACAGTAAGAAGGTCTGGGTACAAGATGAGAACCTGCCTATCTGCTTATAAAACTATTTTGAACATTTCAAGTCGCCGTATCAGGGCTGCATTTAATGTTTAACTTACACATCAGTTTGAATGAACAATTGCACCTTACAGCGAATCAAACGAGCAAACAAGAGAATTTCCATCATGCAACGATTTTTTAATTCCACTTTGTAATTATAAATTATTTGTGCTGACTTAGGTGTAATTTTGAAGACTTAAAAATAATCTCTAAAATAGTGGTCATGCGTAACTAGTAATGTGGTTTGACTGCAAAGCTGACGTGTTTTCACATTTATTGAAAGTGAAAACCGCGAAAAGGAAAAATTGGTGCAGAGAATCCAGAAGTGTGTCAACCCACCTTTCTGGTCTCTTGTCTGTTGTTTTTGTCGCTTGTTTTTGCTTTTCATTTTCTTTGTGGCTCCACGTTCCGTGGAGGTCATGTGTTGATTGGAGTCTAAAACTGTCCTAAATTGACATCTTATAGGAGACGATGCGTCAGACGGAAGTTCTTTCATTAATGAGGGAGAATGTGGCGTACAAACTACAACATGGAAAAGCCAAAGAAGCAGTAGACATGCTGGAAAAATTACACAAGTACGTTGGCACATTCCGAGTTGTTAGCACTCACTGGAGCATTATTTCTGAGACTGTGCTGAATTTTTTTTTTCATTTCTTGAGGAATTGAAAATGCATTTGATTCATCTATACTTGTGCCATCTCGCCTTTAAACGTGTTTATATCGCATGTTGCATGTTTAGATTTTATTCTAGAAATCGTCCAAAGCGTCGAAATTTCGCAATTTCTTTAATTGCGTACATCACTGCGAGGATCATTTTCTTCATTTAATAGAAATTGTGTTAAAAGGGGGTTGGGGGGGGGGGGCGTTTTCATTGACAAGCCGCGAAGTTGGGCTTTTCCGGAAATTGGACTAGTCCCGCAATCAAGCTAATCCTGTATTTGGGCTAATCCCGCAGTGCCACACTCGAGAATAAACCCCGCTTTTTCATTCATCCATGGGTCGTCTTTTGTCCATTTTTCATTTTCAGGGAAGATCCACGAGATGTGAAGACATTAGCTCAGCTCATAAAAGCCTATTCTCGGGTGAATCCAAAGAAAGCGGAACAGTATCCTTGACTTCAGAATTTAAGTACTTTGACTTTCTAATCTAGACTCCCTTTTTTTCGAAAATAAATTGACGGCGAGTAGAGAGGCTGCGTGTCAAAATGACTCTCCTTAAACTAATCGCGCCATAGTATTCGCACATCGCGTGCTCGACCATGTTTGAATGAACTCAAGACTCACAGTCTATAACAGTTTAAAACCAAGCAAAAAAAAAAAAAACATTGCTACACCCCGTCCATCCGCCCCCTTCCAAAAAAAGACAGGAGCTTTATCCTCATTGCTATTGCTTTTGTTTCGTTCTAGTTAAAATCCCTTGCCAGGTGTACAAAAATAAAACCCTTAACTGCAACTATCAAACAGCTACAGCGAAAAACTTACGCCTTTAGATACAACATCCCAGGGTGCAGCGGTAGACGTTGATGAGCTTGAGCTGTCCCACAGTGCTTTGGGGTCTCGATATGGTCGAGCCAAGGCTAAACAAGAGGGTGATAAAGAAATGGAAGAACTGAGGTTTGTATACATAAACGAAGCAACATCAAAATGGCATGAGAGCGAAGTCACACATGCTTATTCAATAGAATCTCTTCAATTCAACCATTATCGACCAAAAATTCATGTTTTGACGGGGCAGCCCTGTTAACTGGATTGGGTCAAATTCTGGTAGCGTACAAACGTGGAGAAGCATCAAGGAGAAAAACATCAGAGCAAAGCAGCTTAATCTGCTAAAATAATTTAACGTATTTGAAAATTAATGGTCATCTTTACTCTTCTTTTGATTAACAGAAAGGATATCATAGCGAAAACGAGAAAACGCAAGCGAAAGAAAGGTACGTGCAGTATGTTATGTTCTTTATTTACTCTTTAATTCTTGCGGTCTGTCGTCGTCTTTGCTTTCTTACGAGTCATTTTCAAACAGAAAGAAGTCAAGAATGATTTGGATCTTGAACTGTTCCTTTATTTGTTTGTGCAGGTAAACTACCGAAGAACTACAATCTCGAAGTCGACCCAGACCCCGAACGTTGGATGCCAAAAAGAGAGCGATCGTACTACAAGGGGAAACGACAAAAGAAGGGAACGGGTGTAGGTAAGTGACACGCGGCTGTGGTTCATGGAGCCTTTTATGCCGGAGAAGAAAAATCATCCATCGAGAGGTTTGTTCGTCTGTACACATTTTTCCATTTAGTCGGGTGGAAAGGAAAATGTCGAGTAACACCCGGCGGTTTCTTACATGTATCTACAGAAACACCGCTCTGCAAATCGAGAGTTCTGGTGGAACCGCTTATCCATCCAGATAAGGATCAAGATATTCCTGGAGGCATTCGTACCAGAATTACAGCCTTATCGACTATCTTCTGTTAGCGACTGAATTCTTCCCTCGCAGCAATTAATTTAGTTGTAGTACGGTCGATATAAAACGACTGCACAATCAAAAAAAAAAAAACTTTCCAGTGTACTGCGAGCTTTATGACTACATAGTTGGTGTATATGTTATAAATTATGACTTTTATAGCTCGCATTTGTTCCATTGTAGGTAAAGGAACACAAGGTGCTTCTGCTCCCACGGAAACGTAAGTTATAAGTTACAAAGAAATAAAGTTATGACCCTGGAGGATGTTTAACAAAGTTTAACTGCGATCAAGCACTCGTGTAACAAAGTTGTGCTCAACAGATTCAGAACAAACAACTCGAAAAGGTTAATGAGCAATCTCCGGAGTATAGTTTAAAGTGTTCCTTACGTGTCTGAGCCCTCAACTATTTTTAGCATCTGTACAGTCAACGAAAAAGCAGCAGTGAACTAGTCAAGTCTTGATCGTTTTTCTGTTCATTTTGTCTTTCGCAGGTCATCCAGTCCCAAAACACCCGGTAGTCCCAAACCTGCGTCCCCGCCGGGAACACCGTCCGCAGGAGGCGCCGCCGCCAGTGCGGTACCGCCCCGGCAACAACAGCCCCAGGCCGCCAAGAAGAAACAGCGACCTAAGAAAAAGAAAGGGGGCTGGTGAAGACATCAGTCTTCAGATATTTTAAATAGACTGAATACGCTCAGTTCCAGTCACTGCCTCGAGTTGTTTCTGGTTAGCAAAAAGGCTTTCACTGCTCTGTGTGAATGTGCGACCGCTTGAAACTACTCTAGGGAGCGATTTAAACTCAGACTGAACCCGATATCTCAAAAAAGTAAATAAATGTCTAATTAAAACAATTTGAAAATTGTCAGCCTCCCCGTGAACTTTTGTTAGGGCTGAAATGGTGGTCAAAGCCTGGTTGCCAATGAGCCCGCATTTTTTTTCTTGGTCAGCAAGATTGTCAAGCGTGACGTGCACGAGATGAGGAGCCTTCCGAAAGGCTCCCAGGCGGGCCAAACAAACCGAACGATAGACCTCAGATACTCTCAGTGAAAAATTCAAAAGGTTGAATTTCGTTGAAAGTGGACGCGACTTGTCTAGGTATAGGTGTTAAGCAACAGGACAAAAGAGAGTGAGAATCAGCTATCACCATCTGTCGTCGCCATTGAATTATTTCGATAAGATTCACCGGGGCTCACGCATAAAAACACTCGTGTGAAAAGCAAACGGGTAGTCGTGTCGGTGCCGAAGGAACTGGGATGAGTGAGATCGTCCTAAGGCCTCATGGCGCTAGATGGTGTGAAGCCAAAACTGGAGCTCCTTCCGGATGCTTTCCATTTCGACCTGCGCAGTTACTACTAAGACGTGCTTTTGATCGTACGAGTCGCATGGTCATGCCCCTTTGCGGTTTGATCGCCATGCATTGTGGCCCTTATTCTAGTCGCTTAATATGCGACAAAAAGCGAGAAGCATGCCTTTAAGGTATGGCTCACACTCTTAATCTTTTTGCTTTTGAACTGGGCGTTGAAAAAAAAGCCAAGAAAGACTTTTTTGATGAATGTTAGGACAAAGAGATACTGTATTAGTTTTTTTTCTTTGGTAGTCCCATCCTGGCTCCAAGATAGAAGAAACTGTAAAATGTAAAAAGGACAGCAGGACCTTGAGTAAAACGCGTGGGGGCTGGTGAGGGATAGGAGGGCAAGATCCCAGGCCTCTAATTTTCGCCGTCCCTACTATCTGGAAAACCTGAGGCTATCTCATTGGCAATTATTTCCCGGGAACCGGTCAAAACCGGTTGAGTCGCGGTATGTCGGAAAAGCATACCGCGACTGTTTTCCCGAGGTAGGGCGCGGTGGTGAAGTGGTCAGCGCGTTGGACTTCAGACCTGGGTCAGTGGTTCGAGATCCAGTCCCTGCCATCATGCTGATTTTTTTGACGAGAAACTTTACTCTACATTGTCTCTCATGCTACAGAAACCGGTTTAAGCTCCGGCCGTGTGGGCCGCCTTGGCTCGTGTGCGACTTACGGTTGATTTCCACTGTTGCGTAAATTTTACTCGCTGAAAACTTTCAACTTTTTACGTTTACGTAGGCCGTTCATACCTTGTCTCTAATTTTATTTACGCACGTAAAGCCAGTTAAATTCACGCCCGTACGCACGTAAAATTTACGCAACAGTGGAAATCAACCTTTAATCTATGTTTTCCCGACAACCCCGCAAAGAGGCGGGCGCTCTTGACAAAGGACTACTGTAATGAGGTACGCACGTGCGCTCTTTATCGTTAAGATTCAAGGCGAAGGGTGGCACGGGCTCTGGGAACGACATCGGTTAAGATGCATAGCTGCCCTCGCTGATTAACAGTAGCACCTTTGTTAATCTCATAAAACGACATAACATTTTCTTCACTGGATGTGAAATTAAAATTCAAGATAAAGCACCTGAAACTTCTCGAGAAGTACCGAAGTGAGTCCGACGGGAAAAGAACCTACGACCTTCGCACACTACACGGATGTTACAGGAAAGTTCGAAGTGAACTAGGGAGTGTATCCTGAGAAAACAGCCGACGTTTCGCGAGGTCGCCACTTGAGCCCTCGCAAAACGACGTCTGAGTAACGAGCGCAGAAATTCCATACTAATGACGCGTCACTACCCAGATCTAGGTAGTGCTTCTGATTGGTTGAAACGCGCGGGAACTTCGTTTCAACCAATCAGAAGCACTACCGAGATCTGGGTAGTGACGCGTCATCAGTATGGAATTTCTGCGCTCGTTACTCAGACGTCGTTTTGCGAGGGCTCAAGTGGCGCCCTCGCGAAACGTCGGCTGTTTTCTCAGGCTGTAGGGAGTGTTACTACGTTCATCTGTTGCACACATCCTACATGCAGCTAGAATCATTAATTTTAAAAGAGTCGGATGTTACTATAAAGTATATGTGATACCTAACTTTCACTGTACGAATTTAACCTTTCCTTGAAAATGATATTTCTTTAGCTCCCGTCGTTTTCAGTCTTTAATTTACTTTTTATTTAGAAGACTGATGTTGACTACTTTTGTCCTCATAGATAACAAGGCAATAGTCAAGGCGGTTTATTTAATAGTAAAATAGACGGCAATATCGGCCTACGGGTTTTTCTTGCGGCCGCCGACAGACGAGAACGCGCTAATTACCGCTAATCGTGACGTAATAATCAGTTAGTATCAATTAAGGGGCCGCTGCGCGACGTCATTAATAGCATCCGCTTAAACATTCAGAAAACCGAATTGAAAGAGCTGGTAACGTGACAGAACAATCGTAAGAAAGAAACATGAGCTCAGGATCACGAAAAACCAAGAAAACAAGGCTCAACGGAAGCAAGGACAAACGTAAGTCAGTGCTAAAGGCCAAGTAACACAGGCGACATTTTCGTACAACTTGTCGCGGCAACAATGTTGCGTTGCCTGTTGAGATTGTTATTCGCACGTACAGCAATACCTCCGTGCTGAAGAAATCTTCATGTTGGAAAAAGTAAAATCGACCTCTACTTACTGCAACATGAAAATTTGTGGCGCGAGGAGGTGCAACGCAACATTTGTCGGACAAGTTGCACGAAAATTTTACCCGCATTACTTGGCCTTAACTTTGTTTCTCTTTTTGCTTAGAGGCCTTATTAAAAATGAGCGCAAAGTCTATTAAGACTTTGTGCTGTTAGAACAGACACAAGCGAGTGTTTATGGATTACTTCCGATTTTTCTCTCCATCTGGAGAACACGGAAAAGAATAAAACAGCCTTTAGGGTGCTGGATTAATAATATACTTTCGAAATATGACTGTAGGCCGTTTTTCTCCTTTCGTGTTGGAATACTTTACTCCTACAACACTAGAAACTGTCTCGTGGTTTATCCGTAAGAGTTTTTGCGAAGAAGTGGGACTCAATTCTGATAGTATACAGATATAAAGACTTCAAACCTACATGTACCTTTCTTATTTTAACTTCGTTTGCTTTTCCTTCCTACAACTTCCATGTCACCAGCAGGAGAAGGGCAGGAACAAGAAAATTTTTCCGCGCGCAAAAATCTCTTCTCCTATTCGAATCCTCCTGCACATGCAAGTTTCCCTCCCCTATCTCTAGTCACCCAGGTTTTAGTAGGCAAGTGGATCACTGAAGCTAACGACGTTAAAATTATATCTGCACTGGCACTGGAAAGTTAGGCAGGACAGTTTGAATAATTCACGATAGGAGTTGCAGTCAACTCTTTCTAAAGCGGACACCCTCGGGACCAGCTCTGGTGTTCGCCTTAGAGAGGTGTCCGCCTTAAGGCGCTGTTACACTGGGCAATTTTTCTTGCAACTTGTCCCGCAATTTTGTTGCGCCGTTGCGAGACAAATTGTACGCAACTTTGCCTAGTGTAACACCTCTACGCAACGCTGGAAAAATTCGCTGCAGCTCTCCAAGGATCGTTGCGAAAAGTAGAACCGATTTCTACTTCTGGCAACGATTACGGCAACAAAAAAGTTGCGAGACATGTTCATTTCAGGGTATGTTACACTGGGCAATATTTCGTGCAATTTGTATCGCAACAAAATTGCGAGACAAGTTGCAAAAAAAGATAACCTAGTGTAACAGCTCCTTTAGAGAGAGTTTAGTTACAGACAAACCAGAGAAATTCGGCCAGGACCAGCGATATGTGCATGTCCGCCTTACAATGGTGTCCTTTTAAAGAGAGTTGACTGTATGCTTAGTTTTTCTGAAATTTCAACTTTGTCATTTTACACAAAGGTAGGCAAGACCTCGTTTAAGAGCATTCAAAAGAATTTATATAATATAAGTAGCTCATGTTTTCTTATGTCACTATTACAAGAAGGCAATGGACGCTAAAGATTTTTTAGGGTGACCTTAACTTTGTCTTCGGCCACCGTTTTGTCAAAACCTGTTTAAACGTTGCCAAATTGTCAACCTATTGACAATGTGTTTAAGTACCATTTTCTTTTTCTTTTTCTCCTGTTTAGCTTCCGAGTCACGAAGTCGTCGTCGTTTACAGTTCGCCCCCGCTCCGCTTCAAGGCAAGTCATTTTTCCTGCACGTGCAGTCAGCAAGCAAAGCACGGGAACTGGAGAAGAAACTAAAAGCTTTGGGAGGAGTGAGTATCTTTGACGTTATCTTTGGGGGTAGGGTGACTTAATACAAATATTTTTTTTTGTGTGTGGAGACATTTGCCTGTTACTAAGTTATTGATTTGACTCGCACATCAGTTTTCTTTTACTCAAGACTACTTCTATAATTTCTGTTACAAAACAGCGAGGGCTTCAGTTGCTTGTGACCTTTTTGTTTTGCTTGAGAAGTGCATGCAAAGAACTGCAAATGGGTGCTTTATTAAGTTACTCGAAGAACCTGGTCTGCGGGCGTTCAAAATGATAAGAGATACTGTCATTATTGTTCCATGCATTAAGGCAAGACCATTATCATTATTCCTTCCATTGTTTGTTGTGCGTCAGTTGATTATATTCCTCTTGTAGACCTGAGGTATGCGAGCAAGTATTTTTATAATTCGTTTCTCTTTCCTCTTTATAGGTAGTGGAAAAATTTCTGAGCAAGGAATTGTCGTGTGTAATCACAGATCAGCCAACAGCTGCTAAACGCTCAACATCTCCAAAGAAAGATTCTACAAACCTCGCCCTTTCCCACACTCGAGGGGTAGGTATTGCTGTACTGAAGTGCGTGTAAAACTAGTTTCTTTAGTCTACTGTACAGATAGAAAAATAACATTACGTGAGTTATATTTTTTGTCAGTACTTCTCTATCATTTGGGATGACCTTCACTCAACAAGTTCTAGGGCTTCAAGGGCTCAAAGCAAGTTTCCTGAAGGTGTCAGAAATTATTAGACCGTTGTGCGTTACTTCTGTACAGTAAAGTAGCAGTTCGGTTGGATTTATTCTATTATTGTGATAATGCTGCATTATCACTACAAAATAATAAATAAATTTCAAAGAGCACTATGGGATGCGCAGGGGGCAAAATTAATATGACTGCTGTAGCGGTAAAAAGGTCTATTGTGATAAAACATGACTCCTGTGCTGTGCTGTGTGCTTCTCTACTCATAGGATATGAGCTGATAACCTATAAATAAAAAACAATCAGCGCCCTCGCTTGCTCGTTGAATCATAAACCTCAAAAAAACTCGACAAAAGTAAAGATCTTTCGTAGAAAGTCAACTGACGTGAGTTCTGTCATATATATTGTGTACGCTAGTAAAGTAGACTACCACGAACATGCAAACAAAACCAAAAGCTTTTCGAGATGAATGTAATCTCATACTTAATTAAATTTGAACTATTAGGTGTCCCCGATTAGTAGGCTATATGTAGCCGGCTAGAAGACAAGACACATTAATAAAGTTGTTCAGTTCAGTTCAGTTCGAAATAGTCAATGGTAAGAATATCAGCCACGGGGAACGAGTTTTGGTTCAATGCATCCATTGCCGGATTAGACCATTGGCGGATTAGCATTATTTGTAACGCTAGTGGCAATTACCATGATTAAAGATTAAAGATAAAGATTCGAGATAGCTGGAGCCTGCTGTAATTGGTTGATAAAGGCTTGTGCGCGCATGATGAACTACTTGTTCACTGATTCGAATTTAAACCGGATTCTAACAAATAACGCTGCGAACCCTCTTTTCAGCAATCTCGTGCCCAGGCCATACTCCAGAAGTCTGTGAAACAGCACAAACAATCAGTCAAGAGTACCGATGTCCTGACCAATGCGGAGAAGTGGGGAATTCAGGTTAAACCCGTTGAACAAGTTTTAAAATGGATAGATGCGCAGAAGAAACGTCAAGCTACTTCCCAATCTGCTGGCCGAGTCTGCAGTCTTAGAGGGGCTTTCCTTAAAGTGGAAGATCACAGTCGGTGAGAATCCATAGCATTCTACTCTTTTACGTCAGTATGAATCAACTTAGGGCCGATGTGGACGGTACGACGCTACGAAGCTACGAATTCGTAGGGTTTTAAAACATGTTTCAAAATCCTACCACATTTTTCGTGTTGTGTGCGACTGTCGTGAAGATTTATATGCGTTGCAGACATGACATAAGCAAGTCGCACGCTACAGCTGTAAGCAAAACTCGTACCATCTCAATCGACCCTTAATTACAAGGGAAGAATTAAGCGCATAAACGTGATGATCCGGAATTACTTTCGTCAAAACAAGGAACAGATAATAACCGTGAACAACGAACATCATTTATCCTAAGACATTTTTTAAACTGTGCGCACCAATCGAAACCAAGTTGTGG
>Ga0126336_10001991_pt1 | contig 11315 bp, 8 predicted proteins | sample SidCmetagenome_FD_92530 | JGI IMG/M metagenome (GOLD analysis project Ga0126336, IMG submission 92530) | Coral microbial communities from El Islote,Puerto Morelos, Mexico - Siderastrea C C metagenome | ecosystem: Host-associated > Invertebrates > Cnidaria > Coral | place: El Islote,Puerto... | reverse complement strand
TTTACAGCCTATAAAAAGTCAAGACTGAGGGGGATTTCATAAAAAAAAGGCGTAATGCTTTTCGAACAGGTGCAAAGAGTTATTTTAGCGAAAAAAATATTTTGGGGTTAGGTGCACTTTAAGCGTCTGTAAACACAATTTGGTAAAAACTCCGTATAATCTAATTGAAAGAATTTTTAAAATAATACGAGATGCTTCGTTTTTAAAATTTTCTTCTTTTTTTTTGCACACTGAGTGGTTTAAAAGAGGAAAATACGGGTGTAGGAATAAGGTGGTATTTGTCAAACTCCGACATTACTACTCAACTGTCATTCTTGTCCTTTCTTCGTTCGACAAAGAATGAATACCGGCACGATTGAGAATAATTTGAACTTCAGTCGGAACATTTTCTGTGCAAAGACCTCTACGTCCGCTAACACCGATACTTTTTAAATAGTGACTCAAGTCTTTTCTGCACGCTTCCAGAGGAATAATGTTGAATTCATCTGGAGCATATGGTGCTGAACCACATGAGCTACTTGGAGGACAAAACGAGCAACTCATCTTGCTTTGGGTAAATCGAGCGGATATTTCCCATTGGTAACGAAAACAACTATGGCAGCTCCGAAGTCTGGACCGAAGAGCGCACATGGCGACCAAAAACGCAATCGTCATTTAGCATTGTCTTAAAGCCTGTAACAATTAACAAGGCAACACACTTTTGGATAACTTTGTTTCTTTCCTTTGTATTTACTTATTTTATTTATTTATATGATTTGTTTATTTAGTTATTTATTATTGCTAATTACAGAGTTTTAAATTTTCAGGTAGCCTTCGCAATTTTTGTTTTTGTTTTGTGTTTTGTTTTTATTTGTCAAATTTCAAAACAAAAGTTGGTTCATTGCCACTCGGGAAAGGTGCTCCGGTTTAGATTATGCGAATCTACTGTGGATAAGGAAGGTTGCAAAAAACGAAATGGACAGGAACGAAAACCTGTAACCCGCCCTAACCGCAGAAAGCATCAAGACGATAATTCGTTTAATCTCAGTCCTATCAATGTCACCTTTTGACACCGTCTTTTTTTGGACAATAGTTTTGTTGAGCCTTTTTTCCATATATTTCTATATCCTGTCTATCAGATGCTAGATTGTCTTATGTGCAGCTCGACTTTCTGCGCCTTTTTCCTTGAAGCCTGCCATGGAAGGGGAAAGGTGACGCGCGTCCCTAAGACGCATACATTGTGTCTTCCACGGACTACTTATGTAAAAGCGAAACCTGTGAGAGAAGAAACCTTTAAAAGTAAATTCGCTTTTCTAATGGTCACATGAAGTGACCAGGTGTTGCCGTGGACTTTTTTGATCATAAATTCGTGCCCAGTTCTTCCCGAGTCTTGAATTTTCAAGATGGCGTCATTCTCTTTATTTTCGTGGTCGCGATTGATTTATCATTTTGATTGATTTCAAATGTGAGCAAGGATACTTTTCAAGTTATTGAGACTTCAAATAACCAATGGGGAATGTTCTACTGGGAATAATAAAGAGAGAAAGTCAATCTGAGCTTAAACAAAGCATAGACTGACTCGCGTGTTCTTGAAGCCAAAATCGATTACCTTGGAGAGTTGTAAGTACTTCAGCATCTTGCTATTTCAATGAACCAAAAAGATTATTATTGATTTTGATAAAGAGACGGTCAGAGAGTGTCATTTGGCTATGGAAATTTTTTCAAGCTATAGTTGTGTGTTCTAGGTCAACTCAAAAACGGCTTATTTCGTGCTTTTTCGCAGATACGAAATTTGTGTCTCAAAACGTAAAGCTGGTCAATAGGATAGGGTTTTGTTCCCGTTGTCAGGGCTTAAATAAACACTTCTATGTTGGTTTGTACCACACAGAAAATGTGAGCTTTATTCGTTTAATTTAAAGGTTTTCAGGGACTTACGAAACGTGGCCAAATTAAGGTGTAGAAATGGCGCCCACGGGGGTCACAGAAAGTGATGCTTGTATCTCTAGCACGAGAACAGACAAAGAGCTATCTCTAGTACATTTGCCCATAAGTCCACCTAACCTATCAATAATGTTAGTATGAAGTGATTTTGCTGACCCCATCCGTTGAGGTTTGCGTGGTTTTCTTTGAAAACAACTCTTAATAGTGTAATCGGCCACCAATTGGAAAGCAAGAGGAGGTTTGAGTCCTCCTTTGGAACAAGAGTTATAACACCCCTCCGCTGGGAGACTGACATTTTGCCTTTTTCATATGCATAGTTAAAGCAATTTACCTGGGCCTGTCCTAACAAATTAAAGAAGTAGTTATAAAACTCCCAGGTGAAGCCATCATCTCCTGGAGACTTCCCACTGCTGAAGTCCGAAGTATGTCCCTACATTCTTTCAGGATAATTTCACTTTCTAACTCATCTCCTGCGTGTCGTCAAGCTTAGGGATATCCAAGTTTTGGACAAAACTATGAAACAGATCATTATCGTCTAGGAGGACAGAGGCGTACAATTTGGTATAAAAAGATTAAATCTCTTCGAGTGTGCCATCTTCTTTGGTCAAAAATTCACCCTACGATCATAACCCTGAGATAATAATTCCTCCTCTCTAAATTAGAGAAGTACTTGGTCGGTTTTTCACCTTGTTCAGTCCACTTTGTTTTGGAGCGTACAATAGAACCTTTCCCTTTTCTTTCATAAATAAGGTCGAGTTCACATTTTAAATTAGTATAGTCCTTCTCTTGTTCGTAGGTACAGTCTGTATGCGCAGCGCAGGAGATAAAGCTGTCTAGAATTTCTAGTCGATTTTGGATCTCTTGTTCCCTTTTACGGAGTGATTTGGCTTTGTTTCTTGAGAAGGAGCGTTCTTCTTCAGTTTATAATGGTCCAATAGGATGTTCGTAGCGTTATCGTAGTCTTTAGCTCCGCTACGAGCGTCAGCAGGAATCGAGTTATTAAAGTAAGGCCGGCGAGGTGTAGCAGGAACGCTCTTTTTGTTGTGTGGGATCGCTAATCCCCGATCCGTCACTTGGAGTTTGAATTCTTCTTTCCAAGTCAACCATCGTTGTGCGAACGTGGCTGGTTCGCCGACAGCGTCGAACGCAGGCAATCCGCTGAGATATACGGCCATTTGTGCGCGTTTTTCGCGCTGTTTAAACTCGTTTTCCACTTGGCAGCCGATTGACGACATAAATTTTTGTGTCAGCTCAGCTCAGCTCAGCGACAAAATAAAGATAATTCAAGTTACAGCAACAACAAAAAACTTTCATACTTGCATTAACTGGACCAAGAACTTTCCATTTAGCCATGATCTCTTGGCTGATTTGCAGGATAGCTCCTCTTTCGGGCTTGTTTCGTCGTGCATTGGTGTCGAGAGGATGTTGGCATTTGAGACTTGCTCTCCTCCATGTCCCCATTCAGCAGTGCAGCTCTACTTTGGACAATTATGGCCATGTCCTGGCCATCGTGATCAAACAACCCAACACGAGCTAAAATGAGAGCGCTTTCTGTTGGAACACTATTTTGCGCTACTTTCATCTGTCGGCGATGGGATTTGATATCTTTCGCACAAATAGACAGGGAAAAATTTATTACGTCCAGGGAACGTTTTCGAAACACTACAACTGCTGTTGCAGTGGCCAGTAAAGGACCACGAGAGCTGCGCAGCCATAAATCTCCTGTGGATAACTTTTCTTTAACTTCACCAACACCAAAAATTTGACATTACAAGAGACCTAAATAATTGTAAATTATGACACGGCCTCTGCGAATATCTCTTTGTTTGCAGTTGGCGAGACTTGTAATTCACAATGAAAACAAATGTCAGATAAGCAAGAGAAACTGTATTTATTTAAATAACTTGTGGATACAGTACAACTAAAATAAATGATTCTCTTATGTTTTTCCCCTTTCTGATGCCACTACAAAATTCCAATTAATTTTTATTTTATTTTATTTTATTTATTTATGGTGTCCTGAAATGATCCCGACTGTCGTTTCCGTTGACCATTTGTCACGCAGCAATTACTTTTCAATCACGTTAGGTTGTTTCTAGTCGAGCTCGTACTCCTCCTATAAATCAAATTATGAACGTGGCGAGCGATTAAAGTGAGTAGCATTTTCTCCGATTATATTTATTAAAAACCGACACAGAATACTGCAGACTTGGCAATTCATAGGTGATTGCGTGATATACTTTAGCTTACTATGGTTCAATCACATGAAAATGAGATTTATTCGTCAAACTTGGTTTCTCTCTTGTGTAAAACGGTTTGTTGGCAAATGTTATAGAATTAACGTGGAAAAGTGGGAATATGAGCCTTAATCATCTCTAAAGCTACAGTTTGCAGTCTATCTTCGGTGTTAAAAAAAACAGATTGGTCACTACCTTTAGGTGAACCCTGTTGGGAAAATTTCCCAGATGCCAATTTTTTTTCTCGAAAACATAGTAGTAGGGTAGGTTTGTATTGTAGTATAACGTTTGTTGAATTAAGGTGTTGCCCATTGCAGATATCTCGATTAAAAATGCCCCTGCAGTTTCACGATATCGTCTTTTGTTGCGTGACTTGGTTAGTGATTGACAGCTCTAAATTGGCAGGTTCAAGAGCAAAGCTTTACGTTGTATTTTTCGAATGGTTCCAACAATGGTTAAGTAAAATGAGAATTAAATCCGATCAATTCTGTGAGTTTGAGAGATGTCTCTTGTTGGTGGCTTTTCTGGGGGGGCTGGGAGGGGAGGTAAATTGTAAATTGTAAATAGATGATTATAGTGGTCAACGCGCTTAGCTATCCTTGCTACTGCCTTACGACAGACCAGCTATTTCACAGGCGCGCCACTCAAACAAATGAAACAAATATTGCAAATGAAAAATAACATGTTTTAAGAATCCCAACTGGCGGGAGGCAGTTAAGAATCCCAGTTGGCTATTTACAAGCGCAGCCGAAGGATTTATAACTCGGGACTGCCGTGAAAAAAATCCATGAAGTGCTCAGAGTGGGATTGGAACCCAGGACCCACGGACTCGAAGTCCAACACCCTAACCACTCGGCCACCCTGCCCTCCCAAAGGGAGGGGTTTACCCCTGGGATACGTGGTGGGGAGCGCTTATACCCAGGGATATGGCGAGAGCCCAAACCACTTCGGCGTTTTTAATATCTTCGTGTACCTATTAATCTGTGAAAGTTCAAAGAAATCGGTGAGATGCCATGTGTCACGTCTGCCTGGTCCTCTCCTGAAAAGGCTCTTAAATCTATTTGCGGTTTGTGTATTTAGGAGAAAGAAAAATCCAGCAAAAAAAACACACACACACCCACACACATATACCTAATTCTGTAAAAGTTGCTTGGGCAATTGGACATACGGAAGGCAACGCAATGCTTTGCTTGAGTGATCTATCTGTCTATCAACTATCTATCTATCCATCCATCCATCCATCCATCCAACCATCCATCCATCCATCTATCTAACTATCTAGGCCTTTTTGACGAATATAAATAAAACAAATGAACTTACGCTCATCATCCAAATTGTATACTGTCACAAATGAAGACTCAAAGGGCATGTTTAGCAGCCTTCTTCGGGGTGAATGGTCGTTACACAACGTAAACAAGTCTGATGTATGCAAACAAAATAACACTGCGCGCTAGAAAACCGTTAATTTGAAATAAAACGAAGATACATAATGCGCGCGCTTTTAAACTTTTAAACTACATTACAGCTAGCGCGCGCATATCAACACGCTAAAATTAGTGTCTTCGTTCTCTGGCTGACCGATTCTGACTAATAAAAAAATCGCTATCATTCAAACATGAGGCTTAATACACTTCAGTCTGTACGCCCACTGTCCCTCCTTATCCACCAAATCCGACTCATTGGATACTCTATCAATCAATTGTACAGTAACATCCTCAAGACCATTGTGCAAGGGTCCATCCTTTTCCATGTCATTAACAGATAGCCTGGCGTGCGCCCTGAGGCGACTTTTGTGATTGTTAATTTCAATCTAAATCTCGTCGTAGTGGATCCCACATATTGAATGCCACGAACTCTACAACAAAGTAAATAAATTACATTACTAGAGTTACAGTTTAATTGGTAGTTAATAGAATATATCTTTCCAGTTACATAACTAGTAAATTTATCCCCCAAACTTGGTCTTCCTACTTTTCTTGATCTTTTTCCATAATAGGGAAAGACATGCAGTTTTGGCTAGCTATACGATTCTCGGTTTCTTTCTCAAAATGTCGCTGATACAACTCCAACGCTTGCTCTGGATGACGTTTGTGATGAGGATAGCACCTTTTGTTTTCTCTGTGATAGCAGAACTTAAATCCATTGGAATATTCCTTTTTTAAAGGGGCAAAAATTTGAATCCGCAAGCGTAAAAAACCCTGTCAATCCACAAAATAAGGCTCTCGCAGAAAACCACACTATACGGTGTTGCTGTATTTTTTAAAAGATAGAGCGTCATATTCATATTTCTTGTTACTTTTTGTACATTTATGCGCATAAATTTCATATGCATGCGAGCTTCCCCCTATTAATACTTAATTGTAAATTTTAAAATGGCGCTTTGCTATTAAATTGACTCGTATTATTTATCATCACTGACCACGAAGAAGTAAGACTCAGTGTGTTAAAAGTAACAGCACAGCCGATTGAACTAGAACATTTATACTACCGTGGTTGAAATATGCGGCTGAGTACGGTTGTGTTGCTTGATTTGATAATCGTGTCTGCGTTTCTGAATTTCTCTGATGCGGCCAGGAGACGCGGCAGCAAAAACCGAGGCAGCATCCGATCCAGCAGTAGTTCAAGATCCAAGTCAAAATTGGCTAGAAAAGTTTTTCGAGTTCCAAGCCCAAGATCACCAAGTACACTCCGATCAAAGCCACCACTGTTCGTTCTCCCGTAATCTTCAGTCAAACCCGACTTGGTTCGCGATCACACACGTTCGCGAAAGCTGTTGTCGGTTATCTGGCGTTGCGGTATGCCGGTATGTGCTTAGCAATGCCCCAGTGTTAGATCGACGGGGATATCCAATGTACGGCAGTTATGCCTCCATCCCTGACAAACAAGCCGTCAGAATTATCTAGTAAGATGAGAAGCTGCTGGATACTGAAGGAAAATTGTGTCTGGGGCAGTCATCTGATAACCAGACACTACGAGAGGGTATTGACGAAGGTCTGGTTCAATTGAATGCTGTGGTCAAGTACAAAGAGACTGGGGAGGTTAAGACGTATTACGGAAACACCATTTCTCTGAAGGACATCAAAGGACAGGAGTTTGAAGTGACAAGCCGTGCTCGGTAATACAACGATAGTAAAGGGAACACCGTGTACCCAAGTGGAGAAGAACGTCAAAGGCACAATGAACGAAATGTACCAAACATTAACCCCGACATGGCAAGCCCTCTTTACATCAATAACAAGCTGCTTGCACTTGAAATTGCGCTTCTTGCAGCTGTTCACGTGTTACGGCTTCTGTACTAGTGTATGCAGAGCGACAACATCTTTGGCTTATGAAATACATCGTCAAACAGTAACTACGAATTCAGGAATGAAGGGGAAAAATGGAATAGAATTGTCTTAACAAATGAAAAATAGTGTAAGAATAACATTAAAAGTAAAAACGTTCCAAATAATCCCATCAAATGGGGCAGCTTATGGCGATGCTTTCTTTAAAGTTACGCAAGAGAAAACAAACAAACAAACAAAACTAAAATAGATTCGTGATAACAGCAGTTAATGGCTTCGTGCTTGATCAGGGTGATATATATTTCTGCTTTTAATTTTTAATGCTAGGTACATCATGGAGATATATATCGCATATCCCATCTGATGAGTACTTTAAACGTTTTGAATATCTTGTGTCATGTACCCGACATTTACGAGCTAGCAAAATAAACGTGAATGAAGAGCTCTCTTCTAGCCTGCGCCGTGTTTTGTGACTCACTCAGCAAGTGCCGGCGCAACAAGAACGCAGACTGATCCATCGAACTCGGAAATGATAAAAATTTAAAAGCTAAAACACAGCAGCAAAATTGAAGCCATTATCTCCGCTTAATTAGTCAGTTGCCTTGGGAACTGGGGAGCTAGTGTCATTTGCAAAACCTGCTAGGTCAAAAAAGAGAATCAAATGCAAATTGCGAGTTTCGAAACGACGTTCGATTCGTAACTTCAACACCAACGTAGTTCGTAACCTTCATGGTTGGTTTTCGACAGACGAAAGCAAATATTTGCTATCGAAATCCTTTTCAAAAAGCGCGACTATCAACCACGGTGGGCCATAAGGCTCCTTTTGCTTATTCGGCTTATTTCTTTGCCAGACATGGTTCGTTAGCTCGGATTGTTCTTGCAGTTGTTCCGATAACTCAAAATTGACACAAAATGTCAAATTATGACGGCATAGGTGATATAAAGCTTCTAGTTCCCAAAAAAGGAGTTTGCTTTTCGAAAGAAAAACCAGTTCAATGCCGAAACCGTTACTCGCTACGGCAAAAATTTCTCAAAGCAATTTTTGCTTTCCCCCGGAAACCAACAGAACCATACTTCTTCTCAGAACTCAAACCCGTTAGAAAAGGTTCCTTTTTTTCCATGGCAGGCTTATATTTGCCGAAATATAATGCTTTATGTTGCCAAAAATCGCATGATTTTAGAATTTTACTTTTGAGTTTTTGAACCACTGCTTAGCGACGAAAGAATTGATGACGTCACGAAACAGTTTTAAGGAAGGATTAGTTGTAGGAAAATCGTTTATTCTAATCAAAACAAATTAAAGCAACAACAACAACAGCGCAACCAAAAACTGAAAATATTTCAATAGGGAGCACAGTTTTTATGGTGAAACTGATAACTCATATATCTACTATTTTTTGGTGAAATCGATAAACAGTTTTCGACATTCATTGTATGACGTCATCGTCGTAACGTCATAATTTTACGTTTCCTATTTCTGTGATTCTAAACATTGTCCAATACTCACTTGTCAAGTTCCGTAAATCACTGCTCAAATCAACACAACAATTGAAAATGTGGTAAAGATACCACGTTTACATGAAGCATTTGAGGGGTGGTCTTGCCTCACCATAACTATAACATCTGGTCCCGAAAATAAGCTGAGCATTGCTTTACATATCTCAAGATTATACGTGTTAAACGTAAAACATGGGTTCAAGTGGCCACGGGGTATTGATATTTGCATTTGGGATGTATTTAAATCTACTGAATACAATGAATGTTGGTTATAAATAAAATAGAGGCACATTATATTGTCAATCAGTCTGTAACCCTGAGGAAAGTTATGTTGGAAGCGAAACATTACAGTCGAAATGTGTATATATATCTTACTTCATTATTGCGTAAATCTCAAGGCTTGAACCTAAATGCCGGGAGCGAAACCCTTTGCAGCCATGCTAAAATGCGAAAACCTGAAACTCGTAAATTCAAAACACGGATGGCTGAATTAGAAACTGGAAGGTAACTTACTGAAATTCTACATTGTATTTGGCCGTGAAGGTACGCTGTTTCTTCGCAAAAAAGTAATTTTAACTCTTTTTACTCTGAAATTCTAAGTGGCTAAGATTTCAAGAAGTTCTATAAGTGCGGCGGTGCGGTACTACCCGTTTCAAAAGGTTCTCTTACAGGCTAGTAAAACTCCAATAAAGCTTGAGGTAATAGTGTACTACAAATGCACCCCGAACTTCAGCAAGGGAACTCTCATAATCTGCGAATCTGCGATAACCGCTAGTTATTGCAAGTTACTGGTTAACTGATGAAACTTGTCGGCTGTCTGGTGGCCAGGTGTTAACGTATTACTGACGTTTTATGCCAGTAACAGTTTGAGAACCGCTGTTAGGATAGCGATTGCCAATTCTAGAGATTGATAAATAGCCCTATTTGCAGCTCAGAGGGACTCCTTCACACGATCTTAATAAAGTTTAATGTCTAACTCTAAATTCTGTCTTTCACTTCCGCATAGGGTTAGTATGTTTTTGTACGTGAATACAGTGAACGAAACTCCGGCATTGCTGATGCGATGTAACTGATAAAGCTAACGTTTAACAACAGAAAATCAGGGATGAAAACAGTTAAAATGACCATGCAAATAAAAGGCTATTCGTTTTGTAGTCACTGAGTAGGCTTTGCTGTGCAATTGAAAAGTGGTTCTTCGAGAATGTGGATGAAATTCTTAAGTTTTCAGATGAACGTCACCACGCAGTACTTTATTGTGTTCAGTTTTTATCTCTTATGCTGGAAAATGTGACAATTTATTTTAGTCTCTGGGTGAGATAAGCTTATCTTGCATGCTGTAAAATGCGGTATAATTTATTTTAGTCTCTGGTTTCCCGATTTCACATCACGAGACAACTTTTCATTTTTACAGTGTCTATGATGGCTAAAGAAAAGAAACGCTGTTCTGCTGCAATTGCCTATTTAGCAATTGGTAGGTTAACCGTTATCACATGTACCTTAATTCTAATTTAAGGCGACTCACAGGGCTCTAGTTAGAGTTCCTGTTCGTCGGCACAGTTATCTTAGCATTAATTTTAACAGAGTTTTCAGAGCATTTGGGGTCGTTTTCGGTGACGCGGAATATTTGTTTGGATGACTTCTTTTCGTAAGAAAGAAACAAACAAAGAAATCAAGAATAAAATGGCAAACGTTCTAATAAGGAAGGATTACGATGTTATATTTTGGGAGAACCAGAAAGGCTGATAGAGAGTTACTTGAAAGATAAACATAACAAATGTCCCCTCAAACGCCTCTCAGAATTTGGTTTTGGTGTTTCTCTTTCGGTTGTCAGGAGACCAAACGTTCACAAATCTATTGCTTTGTTCTAACTTCTCCTACGGTATAGTATATTTCATTAATTTTTTCTTGAGCATTTTTCCGGTCCGGAATCCAGAATCCTTGAATTTGATTGGCTGTTGACGCGCGTTCCACGGGTCCAGTTTTTTCCTATCCGGACCGGTTTTGCGAAAATTTTTACTTTGGTCACCGACGCCATTAAAGTGCCAAAATGGAAACAATAATTGCACAAAAACCATTAGTGGGTGAACAAAAAAGTTATGTATTATACACGTAAGATATAGAAAATGGATTCAGACGAAAGTGGACACGACGAAAATGAACTTTATTACCCAGACGAAGAAGACTACAACGAAATTCAACAACAAAACGAAAGCGGGGAAGACGAGCACTTGAGCAAAATTCAAGAGTTTATCTTCTCTCTTCGCCCCGACAACACTAACAAGAAGACAACCTATGATTTAAATGTCTGGCGAAGATACTGTTACTCACTTGGTGAAGAGCGAGACTTGGAAAACATTCCTCCAGGAGAACTGAACAT
>Ga0126336_10001990_pt1 | contig 11316 bp, 6 predicted proteins | sample SidCmetagenome_FD_92530 | JGI IMG/M metagenome (GOLD analysis project Ga0126336, IMG submission 92530) | Coral microbial communities from El Islote,Puerto Morelos, Mexico - Siderastrea C C metagenome | ecosystem: Host-associated > Invertebrates > Cnidaria > Coral | place: El Islote,Puerto... | reverse complement strand
CCAGGCGTCCTATGGACGCCCACTTTTTGGAAAAATTTGAATGAAATTCACTTAATCTTTCAAATAATTTACAAGAAACATGCTCCTTGGACGGCTAACTTTCAATTCCTGGCTAAAAGCCTGTATGTACGCTGTGTCCATGTACCAAGTGTGTTTCACTTGTTGACAGTTCTGGAATACTTCAAATTCGAAGGACAAATCTATTGGCTCCTCATCTCCATAATTTTTTGCTACGCCTTTTGTTCAAATCACACAGTGTTTCTGTTAAAAACACTTAAAAAAGAACTTTCACTTGTATCGCTTTACCAAGGAAGGGGATTCTGTAGTAAGAATGACTTTGGTATTTTTTCTTTCCATGTCCTGGTTGCAGAAAGAAATTGACTTGATGATAAAACAAGAAGATGTTGTATATTTCTTTAATGAGCTTGACCGCATTGTTGAAGCCACTGACACAGAAAACTCGCAGCCTGCTTGGTAATTACCTTGAGTTTAGATTTATTTCCTTCAAACTAATTTAAACATTGTTATTTCAGCTTTTGTAATAAGGAGATAAAGTCAATTTGTACTTCTATTAACAGGAGGCCTTCCGGAAATCCAGGCAAAGATATTTGCGATCATATAATGCAAGTAAAGTTGGCTTACAAGGATCAACTGACACACATCCTTCAACAGGTAAGAATTAGCAATGACCAGTTCATTTGTGATCAGTTTTTGGTGTTTTCAACCCTCTTGTTTGTGTGCAATATACATTGCAACCAACCATTTTTGTGGCATTTGGTCATAGTTATAGACAAGTGCATTATAAATACTCAGGGTGACATGGGAAGGTCATAAAACTGCTCATTTATTGGGACTTTCTCTTTTATAAACCAGCCATGAGTTCAAGTTTGTAAAAAAAAATATGGAAAACCCTTTTCAAACCAGGCTTTTTTTGGTCTTTTGAGATTTGGGGGGGGGGGGGATTCTGCCCCACCTCTTAACTCTGAGAATATTAAAGCTATGTCAACAAAACTTGGAGGGCAGATAGTATGTCCAGAAATGACATTTCCTTTGAGGTCCACGATATGAGCTGATGATATCATATAACGTCACAATCACGTCTTTTTCTCAAATGGCGGCCATCTTGGATTTCTTGATTTTTTCCAAAACCTTTGAAAACCACCAAAATTGACCAAGAAGTGAGCAAAATCGATAAATTAACACGGAAATGATCTAAAAATGTAAAATCTACTTCAAAAAAGTTATGATTTTTCGTCAAAAAGGGAAATTCAAATTTCTGAAAAAACTGCTTGTCAAAAAGTGGTTGCCATGGTAACATCAAACTGAAAAGACAAGGACTTGCTTTATCAAATTGTTCTCAGATAAATGTTAGGGAAAGTCACCAAGTTTGGTGGCTTTAGCTTGCTTATTAAAAAAGTTATTAATGTCCAAAGTCTGTGTGGGCAGAATCAGCTGCCCCCCTCCTGTTCTGAATGGGTTAAATGTCCTGTTCTCCAAACATTTGTTTTGTTCTGCTGAATTACAGAGGATGTGTGATGTTACCCTGTTTAACAACAAAATTATTTTCTAGTCAGAATAACATTATTAAACTATGCCCTTACAAATTAAGTTATCTGCATCTTCAAACTCATAGGTTAGGGTTTAAGAGGAGAAATTTGTACCCCAAAAACATACTAAATTGAACAACACCGGTTAATTTGAAATTCCATACAGTAAAAACCTTTGAATTGATCACCTGATTACCTATGATGCACTTAAGGACAGTTCTTCCTTTTGTTACTGCGCATACATTCTGCGCATCAAGGGTCTGGTCCAAAATACTTGGTTTTTTAAAAGAAGGTGCCTGTCAATACAAAAGTGTTTTAAATTTGTGCAGTTCATAACTATGTGGGAAAAGCAGATCTTAGCAAGGGTTATCAGAATCCAAAGAGAAAATTGGAAGTAACCATGCATTTTTCAGAGACAATTGAGCTTAAATGTGGAAAGAAATTGCCATAGTTTGCTTGTATTTTAGAATTATGGTTGCTTAATCATCTCTGAAATATGCATGGTTAATTTGTACATTTTTCTTTTTGGATTCCAATTAACCCTTGCCAAGATCTGTTTTTTCCCTATAGTCATAACCTTTGCAAAAACACCTCTGTATTAGGGGGCACCGTCCTTGAGAATTTGAATTTGCCCATTATATCAAGCAGACACTGCTCATTTTGATGTTCTGTCTGAAACATTGTGACTTTCTTACAACTGTAGCTTGAAAGTGACAATGACAAGTTGAAAGGGGAAGTTCTGCCCAAGAGAGAGAAGTTGCTAGAAACTGAGAGACAGCTGAGTGAAAAAACAAAGGATTTAAGAGAGGCAAGAACTAGTTTCTTTTTGGAAATGGACGATTAAGATAGTTCCCTGGTATGATAGAGTACAGTATGGCCTGCTACTGGGTTGTGTAGGCATTGCATCCAGCATCCAAATTTCCAAAACTTGTAATGTCCCAGTTTTGGGCTGTAATAGCTTGTTCTTGTTAAGAGTTTCACTCTGTCAGTGATCTTGCTTATTATTAACCCTGTTGCATTTTCACGGCAGCATGAATTGATGTTTGTTGCTGTTTTATTTGATTTTGTTCTTCTTGCTGTTACAATGCCATATGTCACTTGTCGCAAGTTTCCTTTGGAATTGCTCAGTAGTTAATTTTGCTCTCATTTATTATTGGCTAATTCAAACGTTGTTATCTTGAAGTTATTTGTGCCCAAATTTTTTCTTTTTTGCTTTTAAGTGCTCAGATGGGCATTAAGAGGCCCATGACTTTTCCAAAACCCCAAGCCACTAAAAACAAAAGAAAGGCCTTTGTCTTGCTTCAAACAGCAAGCATATATCGGGCTTTATTTTCACCTCCCTTCATAAACTGTACATGAAGTTTTAGCAAGCAACCGACATAAGAGAACGTGAAAGCTCTGCTGAAATTTGGCCTGATCCAGGAATCCAAGCATTAACTCAAGCCACTGGGAAGACACAAAATTGTTTGAGTTAACAAAACGTTTGGCAATCTGCAGGGGGATAAATTTCCTCTAACAGACAGAAGCAGAGAAAACTGATTTTAGGTCAAATATGTAAGCCAGTCAAAATCATTTATTACTTGCTTAGATGATTGCTTCAAAATCCAAAGTTGCTACCAATGATTCCTTCAACCTGCTGGGGTGGGTTTCAGGCAGGTAGTTCTGTTATCTTTTACTTTCTCAACTTTTTCACTGAGCCCCAGAACCACCACAATTATGTTTCCTCCATTGTCATGATCCATATGTCTCATTACTTGTTCGACCGAATTCATATAAGCCATAATTTACATGATAATCTTAAGAGCATCCAGAATAAAACATTGTGTGGGCTACAAAAACCAATCAAATGTAACACATGGATTACACGAATTCAATCTACTGATATTACAAGAAGAAGATAGATGCTGGTTATAACTTGAACTTTAAGAAAAGGGTCAAAATTGATTGTTGTTTTGGGATTGTCCCTACAGGCAGGAGAATTCTGTGAAGAAAACACCTTAGAGAAGTTACGTGATCAATCTATGCTACTCCAGTGAACAGACTTAGTTCATTATTAAAACTCTTTATTATTAATAGTTTTCCCTCATATTAAAATACTCTGTACATAAGTATGCAATTAAACTATCACTTTAGTAACATGATTACAGTGGAGCCTCGATTTAACGAAGTGCCGAGGGACTGGGGAAATTGGTTTGCTATATCGAGGGTTCATTAAATCAAGTTCTTTTCCATTCGTTACACTATTTCTGGGCTGAAAAATATCATTCACTATACCGAGGACTTCGTTATTTAGAGGTTCGTTAAATGGAGGTGGTGCCACTGTACTGGTAGTCTTAGGGTTTGTCCCAAAAACATAAAAATACGCAGGTCATTGCCCCTAAAAATTGCAGTTTCTTTCCTCAAAGTTGTTTTCAAATAAGAGTCATTATTACTGTTAAAGACAATGGGACCACACACAAAGGTCCAAATATTCAAAACATCCAGATAACCAAGGTTTGTCTATGCAGTGCGTTTCTATGACCAATAATGTATTGATGATGTATCTATTTTATCGGGTTACATTTCCCACAATAGTCTACTAGAGATCAATAATTTATAGTAAAGTAGTCTACTTTTGTCAATAATATTATGTACAACTTAAATAATTAAGCAATGGTAACATTTTTAGCTTTTTCTGTTTTGCAAGAAAGAAACAAATACTTGTATTTTATTTACACTTAGAACTTACTTTTAGTTATGAATTTGGTATCACTGCATTTTAATCAAATAAAGTTTCTTTACCATCTTATATTAATTAGTACATGTTTTGCACACACAAAAAAGTTTATCTTGTAATGTATCTAGTTGTACAAGTCAATCAAGCAGCCCTTATGGGAACCAATATTTAAGGTAGGCTGAACTAGAGATGTTCTAAGAGCTTGTCATGCAATCCATTGATCCCCCAAGCTCAAAGAATGCCTGCATTGGAGACTAAACTACAGACACTACTTACATGCAGGTACCAAACAAGCAAGCTAACCCTTTAAGCCGCAATAGTGACAAGCATCTTATTTCTCCTTACAGTATCATTACTTGATCAAACATACAAGTCATGAGAATTAAGGAAATGATTGCTGAGGTGTCTTGATGTGTAAGCAAATTCTCCCAACTAGTACCATAAGAAATATATGGAGAACAGTGTGGAGAACATGCATGTTGATATTGGGGCTTAAAGATGAGGTGTCTTGATGTGTAAGCAAATTCTCCCAACTAGTACCATAAGAAATATATGGAGAACGGTAAGGAGAACATGCATGTTGATATTGGGGCTTAAAGGGCCAAAGAGTAGGCTTGGATAAATTCTGTTTGCAAAATGGCTTATTCTGCCTGCCCGCAGTGCTCTCAAAAATCCCTTATTCTGTTCGAAATTCAGCTCAGACACCCTTATTCTGCTCGAAATCTGCTCGGTACCTGAAAAATTTTTGGCCCTTTGGGCCTTCTGTATTTTCACAAATATTTTCCCGAATGCTAAATAAAATTAGATATTCATTTTGTGTAGCAGAATTGTAATTCATCTTACTTTATATCACTAATATTAGACGAAACAGTGAATCACGTGAGTGCGTTTTAGGTAATAATCAAATTAATCACAAGGTATTTTCCATTTGTTTTTTATTTAGTTTTAAATTTTTCTTACATCTGTTATGCATATCATTAGCACCGCTGATTTTCCCTTATTCTGCTCAAATTCTGCTCGAAAATGCCTTATTATGCCAGCAGAATGCTCACCTCAAAAATCGCTTATTATGCTCGAAATTCTTCCGGCAGAATTTATCCAAGCCTACCAAAGAGCCACCAAATACATAGACCAAAGACATACAGATCTTGTCTCTGTCCTTGCCTCCATTGCCAAACTGGCCACCAACAAACATAGCTATTTCCAAGCCAAACAAGGCTTTGTACATGCAGTTGCTCCTAGTTTGATATGAAGTTCACAGCTCTTGAGTGGAGTACATCAATATTCCAGACCTCTTCGCAACTATCTTCTCCAATACTGGAAATGAAAAAAATAATTTAAAAATTGTCATTGAACAAATTAAATGATGCCATAAATTATGGCAATGTTTAATTTAATAATAATAATAATAATAATAATAATAATAATAATAATAATAATAATAATAATAATACAGGATCGGTACTTCACTTATGATGTAAGTTTTTGATTACTTTTTGAAAACATTAGTCATCATTTTGAAAACTTAATGATGGCTTCTGTTTCATGATCAAGTTGCCAAGTAAACTACAATTTGTAGTGTGAGAGGTGGAATTCTCAAGTATCATGTTCACATTCCTGACAACAACTTCTCTGTTCTTGAATGCTTAATGTTAGTTCAAATGGAGTCCACTAGAAAGTTTTAAAACCCTGTAAAGACTGATAAAAAGCCTTGTGTGGTGACAACAGTATTGCATGAAGGAACTTTAACACCAGAGGACATACAGATGTTGGAACTGGCTGCACCAGGGCTAGTTTGATTCTTAGACTCGTTAGCCATTTCTCTCTTAGTCTCTTGGGAGAGTTATTGCATTCCTCTTGAACACCTAAGAATCAGGCTTTTACTTCATATACTGGACACAATAACAAACATTGTTTTTGGCCACTGTCTATAAATCTTCTAGATTTTAAGGAAGTGTATTGCTTCTTGTTTGTGTTCATCTTTCAATAATTACCAAAAAAACCGTTGGTTATTTCGCTCAGAGAAATCAGCTACCTTTTTCCCTGGATTGAAGTAATTACAGAAGTAAATACAGAAGTATTTTTGCAAAGGTTATGACTATGGGCAAAAAGTAGATCTTAGCAAGGGTTATTGGAATCCAAAAAGAAAGATGTGGGTAACCACGCATTTTTCAGAGATAATTAAGCAACCATAATTCTAAAAAAGCGTTAAATACAAAGAATGCATGGTAATTTCTTTCCAAATTTAAGCTCGATTATCTCTGAAAAATGCGTGGTTACCCCGAACTTTCTTTTTGGATTCTAATAGCCCTTGCTAAGATCTGCTTTTCCCACATAGTCATATCCGCGCAAAAACATTGTTGCATTAGTGGGCAAATTCCTTAAGAAACCCGAATATCCCGAGACGCACAGAGCATATGCGCAGTAACAATAGGAGGCACTGTGCTTAATTAAAGAAAGATTCTTTCAAACCCCTTGTTGATACAGTCAGTTACTCTACTCAAACCAGCTGCCTACTGCAAGTTTTATTGAAACCCCTAATCCCTTTTTTATATGTCATCTGTGTCTGGTACACAACATAACAGTCAAGAATAAAATTATTAGAGTACATACACAGGGACTGACTGATTGAATGCAAAACTTACGTGACTTTAAAGTCACGTAAGCTTTGCATTCAATCAGTCAGTCCCTGTGTATGTAGGTGTAAGTTGGTATTTTGTGTCGTAAATTTACGACACAAAATACCAACTTAGGGCAAAGAAATGCACAGAAAAGTCTGGCAATCACTGTGACTAACCTGAGCAAACTTGTGAAATTGTTCGACCACAACAGGAAACATGGCACTGACACTTTCATCAATAAGTGACTGCAGGTACTGCACTGCTTCTTCATCACTCAAGTCTAAACGGAATTTATCTTGAACCTACAGCAATAAGTAACTAGTAATATATAAACAACTATAAAAACAATAAAAGCAAAAACAGTGCAAATAAAATAATTTTTTTAAACAAATAAATTCTAAAAGCTTTAACACATATGACAATGTGTGGCATTTTCTTTCCGATTGTTAGCTGCTACCCCCAGTTTCGTTTTTGTTGAATTCCGACAGCCCTTGCTACAATGTGCTTTTTCCCCATAGTCATAACCCAAGCAAAAGTACTTTTTGTATTAGTAGGTACCACCCTTCAGAAACCCAAGTTTCTCAGACCTTCCCAAGATGTAAAGAATGTATGCTCACTATCAAAAGGAGGCAATATCCTTAAGCTTGGTAACATTTATTGAATAAACTGTATTTTGTGGTGCACCTATTGATGGAAACATTGTAGTGGGTATTTCAAATTAAAGTGATAGAATCCAACAAATTCTCCCAAATTCTCCCATGCATCAGGCACTGTAAGTGCCTAGTACATCATTTTATATTTTAAACAGCAAGCATTTGCTTACCTTTTTGACCGTTTTGTCGGGCTCTAAAGCAATGTCTGGTACATTTGCATCCACCATCAGAGCAAACAGGTTCAATATCAAGTTGGCATGTCTGCAGCCAGGATATAAATATTATAAAAAGTAGTAATTAAATGCCTGGAGTAATTTCTTTATATCAGGTGTATAATTAAGTGCCTGGAGTAAGTCTGTGTCACAGGTCTCAAGTTCCTCTTTCATTTTTTTATAATCTGTGTATTGGTTCTCTTAAGCTAGAATTACTGAGTACACGTAGTCGTATGAAACATTTTCGGCACTAAGCTCCCTTGTCAGAATCATCTCCCACAATCTTTCCCCACTCCCAATTAATGTACCTTCAGAAAAGTGCTTTTGAATTAAAAAAATTATTCATTACCTTCTTAAATGGAGGAAAGCTGTAAAACATTGTTTTCTGAATGTCTGGTAAAACTCACTAGATGCACCTCCCATTCCTTCTACCTGGATGAAGATTAAACAAACTTATTAATTATTCTCCAGTGCAAAGAAAACAAGGGTTCAAGTTTGGAATAAAAAGAGCATCTGTGAAAGAAAGTGCGGACAAGTATGTATAAAAACAAGCGGGAGGCAATTGCCGACTGGACCAACCCTCTCAACACTTGAAACTGGTGCACTCATTTAGCTGGACTGATCTCCACCTACGGTAAACGTGAATCATCCCTGAGTTCAATTAGACACATAGAAAATGCACTATATAAGTTCCAAATTATTATATTATATTACATAAAGTACCAAACATTCAATAGAAAACAAACAAAATTAATGTTTGTTAACATTCTTTTATTGGCTTCCTACAGTTTCACTTACCATCTCTTTGCTCAGTTTCATTGGTGGTGGTAAGGGTTTTGGATCTCTTCCGAGAATGTAACCAAAGTCAACATGAAACAAGTTGCCTGGCGAAAAATAACAAGACATCAGCAATGAACAAGAACCAAATGGATCTCCTTCGATTAAGTTAGCTTGTCAGAAATCTCAGACAATCAAATGATTAGTGAATGTCCAAAAAAATAAACTTCTAAAATGTGTCCAACATGTTGGCATAGCTCCTTTGTAATAAGTGACTTCTTCACTTTACAGCATACTTACCTGACTTTGTGAGAAGCAAATTGTCCAAATGCCTGTCCCCTACACCAAGGATGTACGTAATAACACAATAGCCAGCTAAAAGAAAGAAAAAAATGACTCAGTAAATTTGACATAATCTTTATGGCAAAGCTCCCTATAGTTATTTGAACAAACCCATTCACTGTTTCCCTTTAATTGTCATCCTAATCATGATTATTTGTTTTTTTTTGTTTTTTTTTTTTGTCAATGAACTGTTCAGGGGTGCTAACAAAATTTAGTTTTGGTAATAGAGGGAAATGTGTGACAGTTTGTTTAAGTTTGGGGCCAGAGTATGATTATTACAGCTAAAATGGAACATCTAAAATATTGATTGAATGCCAGTAACCTCAGCAAAGACCAATAGCATTTCTGAGTGATGTTGGCATCGAGTCCCTCTTTGTCAAGTCAATTACATGTAGGTTAAGACAAAGGCTTAGTTCTGCGAAACGAAAGCTCTGTCAATGAGAATTTTAATATAATATTCTTTATTGTTTGTCTAACAACACCAATGAGCCCAACAAGATTTCAAAGAATCAACATAATTATAATAAGTAACATTATTTTGTTACCACGGGTAGAAATACCCTATAACTGCATAGTACAATAACTACTGCATCTCCACTAAGTCAGTATGATGTGCACCAGGGCTTGTGGGGGTCATAGCTAGGTTGCAGGGATTTGCCAGCAATGAAGTAGTCCAACTGGAGACCAACTGACCACAGTGGAGGCCAATCGATATCCTGAGCAACCAAGAGCTATTATGTAAGGCAAGGCAGTTTGTTACTAAGAGAAGCTTTTACATACCACAACTTTTGACATAAGTATCCATCACCTCTGGGCTGATGCCATAAGGTGCACTTTCACACGGCGCATGTCTGCGAAAATAGTTCTGTACACAGAGAAAATGGAAGCAGATTAGCCAAATGTGTTGCATTTAACCTACATGTAGCTTGCAAACTAGTTACATCCCATGTGCTTTTTGAAAAATCTCACTGCATGATTTTAGACTGATTGAGAGCCAGTTAGAAACCAGTATTTTAAATTTATTTGTTTAATGAAGATAGATCCTTGAGGGTCACAAAACGAAGTATTCAATGAAGTTTTCTTATTCGCCACTGGCACATAGTAACCAAGAAATCTTTTGACCTTTAGTTAGTTCCACATGGTCTCTCTCAGAGGGGCGGGTATGCTCCTCAGAATATTTGACCTAAACCCCAAAGGCAACCAATCTGGGCATGGCTCTTGCTTTATTTGACGCCTAAAAGACACCATTCCTATAGACAATTTTTAAAGATTCCACGCCTAATTTGACTAGACCTTCAACACAGTTTGATTTATTTCTTCACATGTAGCCCATATTGGCATTCTGTCCTGAACACTCTAAGTAATACCAATACCCACAACAAGTATCCCTGCCTAATAGACCATTTTCATTATGATGTCACACGCGCTAAGGTTTCTGGTAGTTGTAGTAAAGATCGTGCCCAGTGTCGAGCGATCGCGGGAAAGTGTCAAAAATCAGCAGAAGCGCCATGTCGGCCAAGGCAAGCTACCAAGGTGTTTCACAAAGTTATGTGCTCGTTTGCTATACAAATTCAAAGAAATTCAGCGTGGAGTTGTTTATGCTTTTTTTTCTCGATAAACGAGGAATTGCGAAGTGTTGTTAACGAACATTTCAATGGAAAACTTTTTTCCCAAATTCTGGATACCGAGTGTGTAGCAGGAAAACGTGTCTTAACAAATACAATTTCCCTCATGAGAAAAAGAATCGAAGGGGAGAAGGGAGTCTCTGAGATAGGAGATATAGAACAATTAGAACAGTTTTTAAATAACAGCCAAATGGAGATTGAAGCAATAAGAATTTTATATCTAGCATAGTGTAAAACAAAACGAGGAACCCACTGAAATGCTTTGAGCGACTCGCTCTGAAATTTAATAAAAACAAAACAAAGCATATACACATGCATTTTAATAATATTTCGCTTTGAGTGAATCGGCAGTTCTAAGTTAAATCATTAAAATGGAAGAGAAATACTATTCACTACTACAAGTTAACGCAAAACATGTAAAGATCATTGAAATATGAAATGAAAAAAAGCAAGCAATGTTTATATTCGCACCAAGAGGGCCGAATGATTTTTTGCGTTCAAACAACCCACTGTGCAGTACCAAAGGAAAGCAAACTGGCTTGAAAACAACACTAGCTCAGTCTAGAATAGTTTCTGTTACTATTTCTTTGAATTATTTTCACCATTTTGCGAAATAAGATATAAGCTTAATAAACAAAACCAACAAAGACAAAATCTTGAAAGTTTATATGCACAACAGTTTCTCGCCAAGGTTAATGTAATAAATGCAATTGCAATATCAGATCGCTTATTTTAATTTTAATACGAAATTCCATGAAAAGACAAACAGAGAAAAAGGGAAAACAAGCCTTCAGGGATGAAAAAAGTATTCAGAATAGCACTT
>Ga0126336_10001989_pt1 | contig 11318 bp, 15 predicted proteins | sample SidCmetagenome_FD_92530 | JGI IMG/M metagenome (GOLD analysis project Ga0126336, IMG submission 92530) | Coral microbial communities from El Islote,Puerto Morelos, Mexico - Siderastrea C C metagenome | ecosystem: Host-associated > Invertebrates > Cnidaria > Coral | place: El Islote,Puerto... | reverse complement strand
TTCCGATCATGATTATGTAAGCAATGACCATCAAGCCGGTCAACGCCTCAAACAATGGATTGTTGGCCAAGAAGAGAGATGGTATCAAATCTGTTGTAGTCCGTATCATCAATGTTGTTAAATAAAAAGAGTTCAAAAAAGGTGTTTTGATTGTGTCCTATCCAAAACGGAGTCGTAGCTCAGTCGGTAGAGCCTTGGATCCCCGAAAAACAGGTGTTGGGGGTCGTGCGTGGGTTCGAGTCCCACCGACTCCATAAAAAGGTGCCTTTTTTTTAAAGGGTCTTAGTCCTCATCATGCAAACGGGGAAACCGTTTCGTTTTCATACCCCGTCCAGTATTTTGGTGGAGGGGCCATCGGGATGTGGGAAAACCGTGTTTACGGAAAAACGCTTGTTAGAGAACTCGGACTTGTTTGACACCCCACCGACCCAAGTGCATTATTGTTATGGCGCCTGGCAAGATCGATTTCGAGGCATGCAAGATCAAGGGGTGGTGTTTCAGGAAGGGATTCCTGATCAACAAGCCTTGGTGCAATGGTTTCCTCCAGGGCGTAAAGGAGCGATGGTCTTGGATGATTTAATGGACGAAGGGAGTCACGATAAACGCGTGTTGGATTTATTCACCAAACATTCACATCATCAAGGGGTGACGGTCCTATACTTGTGCCAAGACATGTTTCCCGTGGGCCGATATGCCAAAAGTATATCCCGCAATGCCCATTACATCGTGGCGTTCAAGAACCCTCGGGATCAATTGGGGGTACGCAATGTCTTGCTTCAATCGTTTCCTACCACCTGGAAAGACACGTTGGAGACCTTTCATCAGGCCACCACACGACCGTATGGCTATTTGGTGTTGGATTTACATCCTGCCTCCTCCGATCAACAACGTTTGTTGAGTCACCTGTCAAAAGACGAAGGATGGACCCGCACCTATCAAAAACGTCTATAAATGGAGACCCTTTGATCGGTCCTTGGTACAAACAGTGAGCATGGCCGATGATGACCGTCAACCTCCGCAAGCGTACGACACGGTGGCCCCCACCGGCGTCGGGGCGACCGCGACCAATCAAGTGTCCCCAGGCACCGTCCAAGAAATTTTGGATACGCGGGACCGAGACTTGATTGAGCAAGCCATGGAACAAATCCCTGATGATGACCTCACCAGATATTTGGAATCGCTCCCTGACCTCACACCCCTAGTATGGCCTTTACAGACCTCTTCCTCCTCAGGGGTAGGAAGTCAAGCGTCTTCCCAATCATTCCGTAGCCCACAGACTAGCTGGCAGTCTTCCCCTCCAACCCCACTTAGTAGGGGAAGGGCAGGCTTGTCATCCGGTGCTCGAACCCCACTTAGTAGGGGAAGCGCAGGCTTGTCGTCCGGTGCTCGAACCCCGCTTAGTCAGGGGAGCGCCCGATTATTGACAGCGGCGGGTGCCGGGGGTGATGGTGATGGTGGTGATCGTGGGGGACGTCGTGGTCCTAGGATTAGGGTGAGAGGTGGTGGACTTGGTGGTGCTGGTGGTGGTGCTGGTGGTGGTGGTGGTGGTCGTCGTGGACGACGTGGACGACGACAACCCTCCAGACCATCTTGGACACCTCCCTCCAATCCAACCCCCCCTCGAGGATCTTGGAATTCTGGGAGTTCTGGCAGACAGCCTCGCACCTTGCGTCAAGCGGATTTACAACGACGTTTACGCATGATGTTATAAGATCAAGAACAATTGGCACAAGGACGAGAAATTGCCAATGTCACCATGACCAATAGCATCGTGACCAGTTATAAACAGGGAGGAGCACCGAGTGTGCAAACCTCTTCGTCCCGGATTTCGCCGTGAATGGATCAAAACATCATGGCATTCAATTCCCCCCGGACCTGTTACAACGCATGGATTCCTTGTATGCCTATTACCACCAACAATGGTGGTGTTATCGCAAAATGTTGAATCATTTCAAGTGTGTCAACGCCTTGTTCAAATGGAATGGCTTTACTCCTGATGGCCGCAGGTATGATTGCTGGCCCCCTTTTGGAAAACAGTACGTTGGTGGCGTGTTTTGCCGCGGTGGGTACGGTGGTCAAAGGATGGAACGATTTTAAACAATACCGGTTTAAAGTGACCACGAGTCGGTTTGCGTTTACCACGTATGCCAAAGCTTTGACCGAATTAAAAACCTATGTGCGTGGTGTTCCCTTGGAGGACCTGGAAAGGTTTTTGATCAAGATGCAAACCTTGGATGATACCATTGTGGATTTCACCCCTCCGTTATCCAAACGGTGCGTCCAAGATTACCAGCGTCGTTTTGTGTACCACCCCGTGGAAGCGCCATGTTACGTGGATGGATGTCCTGGTCCCTTCATGTCGAAAAGCTATTGGACGGACAAGGATAAAAAGGAGAGGTGTCCCAGTCCCACGCTTTTAGAACCATGGCCGTCAGAAGAAGACGAAGAAGAACGAAACGACGACAACAAGGCAGTGGCTGGGGTTACGATTTGAAACGCCCTACCCATTCAGGTTATAAAGCCAACCAACGGGTTCGTCGTCGTCGTCGTCGTCGTCGTTGACGACATGAAGAGAGCGTCAAGAAAAAGAAAAAGAAGATCCCGTCCAAGAACCCAGCAAGGAGAAGGCATACCCTGGTTGGTCGACGTGAAAAAGGGGTATGAAGTCACAAGTGATTTGGTTAAGGCCTTGAAAAAACAGCAAATGAGTGCTGCCGAAGGGAGAAAGATGATATCGGGGTACAAACAACAATATCAAGCGTATAAAAGACGAGGGGGTACCAAAGGGTACACCAGTTGGTTGATCGACAAAGGCTATGCCAAAAAACCCAACAAGTGTTGTATCCAATGAAACGTCTTAGACGTCAATTACCATTTTTACGGTCGGTGTTACAAGAAGCCAATCGCTCCAAACGTCAAGATTTCTTACAACATGCCAATGCCGATCAAGTCAATGCCGTGAGTGAACTGGTCTTAAACTTCTTAAAAAACAAGATTCCTGTGACCCCACCCATCCTGGCCAAGCTTCGACCCTATAAAAAGGTGCTACGCGACTTGGGTCGTCGTCGACATTCCGTGAAAAAACGTCGTGCGTGGTTGGTCCAACAAAAAGGACGCGGGTTGTTTCAAGGACTCCATAACGTGTAATGTCAATGTGCTCGACCGAACCGTTAACACTCCCCACGTGGGCACGTCTGTTGCAAGACGCCAATCGAGAAACAGAGAAATGGAAAGACCATTGTCATTATTGGAAGCATAAATATCACCAGCTGTATCAAGAGTACATGCACATCTTGAACTCCACGCTTTGTGAGAACTGTCGTGCATTGGAAGACGGTGAACTTTGCCCAGCGTGTAACCTAGGATGGACGAAGTGTACATGATTCCCCAAAAGGATTTGGAACAACTCATTCAATATTACAAAGGAGAACTCACCGAAAATGTCTTGTTGAACAAAGCCGCTACGTTAGCTGCCAAAAAACATGTGTTGTTAGCCGACCCCCAATTACCCCCAGCCCTGGTCAATGCTCAAACCAAACCGTTGAGTCAAGAATTAACCAAGTTAACCAAACCAAACGCATCCGTCAATTTCCCGGAGGGGTCAGTGTAGGAGCACCCGGTGGTCCACCAGGCGAAGAAGCCGAAGAGGAAGGGGATTTGGTGACGGGACCCGTGGAACAATGGTTGAAGCGCATGATAAAAGGCAGCCCGTCGACGAAAGAATTTCATTGGCCTGGTTATCAGTACATGGGCCCTGGCACACATTTGGCCAAACGTCTGAAACGTGGGGATCCCGGGATCAATCGCTTAGACCAGATTGCAAAACAACACGACATTGATTACAGCCGTGCCAACAATTTGCAAGACAAATGGAAAGCCGATACCAAGATGATCCAAGCCATTGATCGGTTACCCGGCAAGAAAACCGAGACGGAACGAGTCGTCAAAAAAATCATGCAAGCCAAGAAACGTTTAAAATTGTAATTGTTTTAATGACCTTCTGATACAGTACATGTTTTGTTCTTTTGGAGAAAAAATAAAAAAATGAAAATGTGAAAGCACTGTCTTTTTTTTACGAAACAAAGTCATCCAAATCAAAGCAAGGATCCTGCCCCCGCTGGGTCCATTCTTCCGATGACGACGACAAGTCACAAAGCTCCTCTAGTAGGTTGTCCAAAAATGCACTCCCATCGTCTAACCACATGTCACAAGAAGAAAGGGACGGTTCGTCCCATGCCGAATGATCCAGGGGATGAAGGTCCCCTGATTCCATGTCCGTTACGGTCATGGCATCCGAGGCACAAGGTGGTACGAGGTCTTTGTCCATAGAGTCCTCCGGGGTGGATGCGAGGGAGTCATTAGAGTCCCGCATAAAATCCTCCAGCCTCACCGTAAGTTTCAGGGGCCCTAAGGCTTGGAGTTTCTCCGCCGTTCTCTCTCTCTCTCTCGTTGCGTTTGCCATCCTTGTCTCGCTAAGGCGGCGGCCTCTCGCTGTTTCGCTTGATATTGTGCCCTCCACAGCCGACCGTCTTCCGATTGGCGGTGTTCTCTTTGATAGGCCCGGAGCCGTTCTGCATGCCTGTGATAGTACCGTTGCTGGTACGCAAGACGTTTCGCCCGATGGTTCTCATAATGGCGTTGTTTCGAGGCGGCTATTCGGTCGGGATGCCTGGCCCGGTACCTGGCTTGGGAGGCCCGTCGCCGCGCTTTAGTCCGGAGGTCTGCCAGTTCGTCGTCAACGTCGTTGTCGTCGTCGTCGCCATCGTCGTCGTCGTCGTCGTCGTCGTCGCTTGGTGGCTTGGTCTTACGTTTCGCCCGATACTGTTGTTTCGCGGCGGCTATTCGGTCGGGATGCCTGTCCCGGTACCTGGCTTTGCTGGCCCGTCGCCGCGCCCGTCGTTGGGCTTCTTTGGTCTGGAGCTTCGCAAGTTCGTCGTCAAAGTCAACGTCGTCGTCGTCGACGTCGCTTGGTGGGTAGGTCGTGGTGGGGCGTTTCGTGCAGTGGCAGGTGAAACGGCAGCATTCTTTTACGGGAGGCATCGGGAGATGGCGGCGGTGCTGGCGGTGGTGTGAGAGGGCGCTTGAATTCGTACCTCCAATATGGGCAGCAGAAATCAAGGCCCTCGACAAACCAGTCTGTCGTCAACTGAGGGTAACAACCGGGGGTCCAATGCTCCCGTACGTAGGTGGCTCGTGCTGCCTGGGCTGCCTGGGCTGCCTGTTTCAATCGCTTTCTCTCCTCCTCTAACAGCTCACCAAACTCACTAACGCCTTCGTCGAACACCCACTCCTTCTTGACTTCAGATAAAATTTGTTCCACTTGGAATGCTTCGAATATTTCCAAAAGTTTCTCTGGAGGCCATGTTGAGATGTCCCAGCCTGGTGCCCGATTTGCTTTTATAGTCTCTCATTCGTTCCCCGCGTGGCATGATGGGACCCAACTAGGGAGGGGGGAGGGGGTCCCCCCACCCCCTTCCCACCCCTCCCAGGGGGCACCCTGGGACATCCCTCTCATTGGTTCCTTACCCTCCCACGTGACCTTTTTTCTCTATAAAAAACGAGCATCGACCGCCAGTGAGTTCATCTGATCATGGCCTCTCATCCAGACGAAGCAGGGCCAAGTGGCCTCGCCCCCGAGGAAGAAGAGATGGGAGACAGCGAGGAGGATGAAATCTGTCAAGAGGTCTTGGATCGTTTCGAACGGCAACATCAATTTCAAACCGAGCTCCTTCAAGAAGGTGGTGGTGCCTTGGGTGAGGCTCAGGGCACCTTCGACTTTGAAGTCCAGCCCTATGTTGATCGTTTGAGTAGTCGTATGGGCGTCCGCGAACGTCATTTCAAAACCCAGTTACGGCAAAGAGGCAACTTTATTGACGGTCAAAACATCGCTCAAGCGCTTGAAGATGGGTTACGTCGAGCGGTGAATCAAGTGTTAGCCACAACTCCCAATCTGCACGATCAAGACCGACTCTATTTTACCTTCGGTTCCAACCGCCTCCACAATAATTTTCAAGGATGGGGTTTACGTGCTGGAGAATGGCGCGAAGGAGGTGCTTGTTTGGATGCCCTCTTCGATCGGTTGGCCCAAGCCCTCAACAGCAACGAACAATTTGTAAATGGACGATTCCTTTCAATTGTCCATCACCCAAGTCCATCATGCACCTCAGGGAACCGGCAGACCACGCCGTGGCAAACCGAGCCACCCCACGTTACAAACCTTAACGGCCAAGAAAAACTCGGTCATCCGCATCCAAAATGACGATGCCCTCTGTTGTGCCAGAGCCCTCGTCACTGCTAAAGCCAAGGTAGACCAACACCCGAAATACCACAGCATTCGCCAGGGAGGCAAACTGCAAAGGGAACTTGCGTTGCGGCTCCATGACGAAGCTCGCGTCCCTCCAGGTCCTTGCAGCTACGATGCCTTGACGACCTTCAGTGCCGCACCGTCCCTCGCCAATTACCAGATCATCCTGGTGGATGCTCACCGGTCCTTCCATATCACGACGTTTGGAGCCATCCAAGACAAACAATTGATCCTGTTGCACAACCAAGGCCATTACGATGTAATTACCCGTTTACCAGGTTTTTTCGGGTCCAGTTATGTGTGTGCCCACTGTTGGAAACCCTATGACCGTGAAGATCACCATCGATGCACCAAGAAAAAGCAATGCGGGGCCTGTCGCGAAAAAGAGTGCCCCCATTTCCTGGCAGCTTACCCCCGAGGTCTCAAAGCTACCCAACGTTGCCAACAATGTCATCGGGACATCAAAGAGCCCTTACGCCTCAAGAGCAGAAAAAGAGGAAGAGGAAACGTCAAGGGGGTCCTCGTGCTAAGCGAGGAGCGGCCGCGGGGGTTCACACCTTGCAAGCCAATGCACCAGAGGAGGAGGAGGAGGAGGAGCAGCAGCAGCAAGACGATGTGGACGACGGCAGTCCACCCCTGCATGTATTTTTTGACATTGAAGCCATGCAACCCCACGAACAGCACATCGCTAATCTCGTCGTGGCGAAACCGAAGACGACGATCGTCCCGTGCGTTTCCCAGGCGAACATTGTAGCCGCGATTTTCTCGAATGGCTGTATACCTTGACACTCAATGACACCCGACAAGTCAATGTGCTCGCGCATAATTTCCAAGGATACGATGGGTACTTTGTGGTTCATCAATACTACAGTGACAATCGCATTGTACAACAGCTACAGAACGGCTGTAAACTGTTGGAAGTCCAACACGATCGCATCCGTTTCATCGATTCTCTCAGTTTCTTCCAGATGCCTCTGTCGGCCTTTCCCAAAACCTTTGGATTAACGGAACCGAAAAAAGGGTACTTCCCTCACAAGTTCAACCTTCCAGAACACCAAACGTACGTGGACATCGTCCCAGCCCTCGATTACTACATGCCTGAAACCATGGCCCCCAAAGCCAAGCAAGAATTGGAAAAGTGGCATCAAGAGCAACGCAACCAAAACGTCGTCTTTGACTTCAAAAAAGAATTGGTGGCCTACTGCGAATCGGATGTGCGTCTCTTGAAAGAAGGTTGTCTGACCTTCAAACGGTTTTTTGAAGCTCAAGCGGGGTTCAATCCCTTTGAACATATCACCATTTCCTCCGCCTGTAACCGGGATCTTTGCATGAACCGGATGATCCCCAACAGCATTGCCAATGAACCCGTCCGAGGATGGCGCAACCGTATGAATCACTCAAACGTTGCCCTCGAATGGTTAACCTGGTGTGATCAGCAACAGCCCCAGAACATTCAACATGCCGGCAATGCCAGCGAGTATCGCATCCCCGGCACCAAGTTCCATGTGGACGGTTTCGATGTCACCACGAACACTGTGTACGAATTTCAGGGTTGCTTCACCCATGGATGTCCCCGCTGTTATCCGAATCGTCACGAAAAACATCTGCGCCACTATGATCGCACCATACAAGATGTCTACGAGACCACCCAACAAAAAGTCAACCAGCTTGGAGCCCAAGAGTACAAGGTCGTGGAAATGTGGGAATGCCAATGGGACCGCCTCAAAGACACCTCGCCTGACATCCGTACGTTTGTGGCTAACCTTCAATTCATCGAGCCGCTCAATCCCCGTGATGCTTTCTGTGGAGGTCGTACCAATGCCATCAAACTCTACCATCATGTCACCCCCAGCCAAAAGATCCATTACATCGATGTCACCTCCTTGTACCCTTGGGTCAACAAAACCTGTGTGTACCCCAAAGGCCATCCTCGTTTCTTCTCACATCCAGGTCACACGGACATCAGCCCCTACTTTGGACTCATCCAATGTCGTGTTCTGCCTCCGCGTGCCTTGTATCATCCCGTGCTGCCTTATCGCCATGAGGACAAACTCACCTTTCCCCTCTGTGCAACGTGTGTGCAAGACGAAATGCCCAAACGTGCATGGGAAAGGACAGCGGAATGCATCCACACCGACGAGCAACGAGTCCTGACTGGCACGTGGTGTGCTCCGGAACTGAACAAAGCGGTGGAGTTGGGCTACGAGATCCAATACATTTACGAGGTCTGGCATTTTGACGAGACCTGTGAGGGACTGTTCCGAGACTACGTCAACACCTGGTTGAAAATCAAGCAAGAAGCCAGTGGGTGGCCGTTGTGGGTAGGCGACGATGAAACCAAACGTCAACAGTACATACTAGACTACAAGGAGCACGAGGGCATCCAGTTGGAGTACGACAAGATCGAACACAACCCGGGTCTGCGCACCCTGGCCAAAATGATGCTCAATTCCATGTGGGGCAAGTTTGGACAACGTCTCAACAAGACCCAAGTCCAACCAGTTGATGATCCCCATGCCTTTCACCAATTCCTGGACACTGACAAATTCGACGTACGTCACGTGTCCGTCATGAACGACGCCATGGTGGAAATCCACTACCAATACCAAGACCAAGACATCCCCGTATCACCCAACCTCAACATCTTTGTGGCCTGTTTCACCACCTGTTGGGCCCGGCTCCGTCTCTACGCGGCGTTAGAGCAGTTGGCTGAACGTGTCTTGTACTACGACATGGACTCGGTGATTTACCTACAAGAGGAAGGCCAACCCAACCCGGTCTTGGGCGATTACCTCGGCGAGTTTACGAGTAAATTAGACCCCGACGATTTCATTGTGGAATTTGTGTCTGGCGGTCCCAAGAATTATGGCTACCAAACCAAGAACGGCCACGTTGAATGCAAAGTGAGGGGTTTCCACCTCAACAGCGAAAGCAAAACCCAATTGAATTACAACATCATGCGTCAAAACGTCTTGGACGAAATCCAAAAACCACTCCAGAAACCTCGTCAAACCCAAGTCGTCAAAACGCATCAGATCGTGCGGGACGCTAAAACCTATCAACTGTACGCCTTTCCTGATTACAAATGTTACCAGTTGGTGTACGACAAGGGAGTCGTGGATCCTGTTACCTTCCAGACTTATCCGTATGGATACCAATGACATACTTTCCTAAGAGTGCACCATGTCATGCTGATCATGTCTTCTGAGCCATCAACAAGCTTGAGCGGTGTCCTAGTAGAAGACGCCTTTCACTATTGTTTCAACGCTTTGTCGAAACGAAGAAAGGAAATGGAACCCTCATCAAAAAGGAATACTCATCAAAAGGAACACTCATGTTAAAAAAGAAAAAATGGAACCCTCATATTAAAAAGGAAAACTCATCAAAAGGAACACTCATGTTAAAAAAGAAAAAATGGAACCCTCATATTAAAAAGGAAAACTCATCAAAAAGGAACACTCATCAAAAAAGAATAGGACGTTGTAACCCACTCACTACAAAGAAATGGAACACTCATCAAAAAAGAAAAATGGAACACTCAAATACGAAGACCATTTTGGGCTCACGTTCCTCTATCTCATCGGCGGTCAGACTACTACATCCTACTTCTGCTTCCTCTTGGAAATAACTCTTTGTCACCAAGGAAACAAATGGCTTAAAACATTATTTTCCAACATGACATCTTCTTTTGTCTCTTTCCAGTAAGGACCTCCACCCCGTGCCTGAATTGGACTTTGGCCTCTGAGCCCGCGCTGGTCAGCGGTCCATGAGCCTGCGATCCTTTTTTCATCACTGGTCAGCGGTTTTTTCCCGCCATGAGCCTGCGATGCTTTTTCCGACTGGTCAGCGGTTTTCCCTTTCAAATCACTTCACTTCCGGTTACCTCACTTCCGGTAACGTCACTCCCGGTTCTGGTGACGTCACTTCCGGTTCCGGTCATGTGACTTCAGGTCATGTGACTGCCCCACAATCCACCCTGGCCCGCGGTTCCCATAACAACCTCTCAACCAATCAGAAACCAGAACAGGGGGTGTGTATGCAAATTAACGTGGGAAATTTTGCCCAATGAGCGCCCTTTACTACTTTCCTTCAATCTTCGAATCTCTAAACAACGCAATCACTCGACTGTAGACTCAGCGGCTAGCCATAGTGAATGGGGAAATAAAGGCGATTGACACTGTTCTAAAATAATAAAGCGGGCAACATCAAAACAGCATTAATCATTGCAAAAAATGACAAGCAGTCCATGAAGCTCACTTACAGTACAAAATTGGTTTTTAGCGTCTAACCTTCAGTTTGCCATTAGTAAGCTTTCTTCCATAGGGCTTCATTGCTGCATAATAGCGTTCAATTGCTATAGCAACAAGAGTAAAGACCGAGGCGCCACCTCCGACCCATCCCAGGTTACCTGCTGTCAGCAATTTGCAGAGAATTGTGCCAGTCATCCCATCTGGGTGGGTGAAAGTCTGCCTAAAAAGATAGTGTGGTGCAAAAAACGTGGCTACAGACATGTCTGCGACAGCTAGGTTCATGAGAAGGTAGTTTATTGAAGTCCTGCATAGGAATTAATGGATTAATCTCAGTTAAACTGTATAATTTTATAAATACTGCAGTCTGGATCATTGTCTTATATACTGGTTATTAAGAATGACAGAAACCAATTCTGTAAATACCAATAAGAAGACAACAACCGTAGGGAGTTAAAAAACGCATATATGCGTGGAAAAATACCAGCCCCCGAATTTGTTCGTTTCTGACTAATCGAGTGACACTGGATGCAAAATAACAATTCAAAATGGCGGACAGAACTTTTTTTAGACGTTTGACTGAAAGAAAAGGCAGTTTTTCGATTAAAATTTGACTCTAGAAGCAAATTTTCGCCGAAGTATCGAGGAATTTCAATATGGCCTCCATCTGTGGCGGACAGGAACCAGACTCGTAACCACTCTTTATTAATGAGTCTGGGGGAAAGATTCTATTGAGGCGCGCGGGGTGTCATGGGAAGGGGCAAAGG
>Ga0126336_10001988_pt1 | contig 11319 bp, 6 predicted proteins | sample SidCmetagenome_FD_92530 | JGI IMG/M metagenome (GOLD analysis project Ga0126336, IMG submission 92530) | Coral microbial communities from El Islote,Puerto Morelos, Mexico - Siderastrea C C metagenome | ecosystem: Host-associated > Invertebrates > Cnidaria > Coral | place: El Islote,Puerto... | reverse complement strand
GGCCATAGAAATAGAATACAGCTCTTAGAAGCGGATAAACCAAAAACAGGAATGTCGTAGATTGCTGATTGTTTGTTGCAACGGTTGACTACTCAAGCTTTATAAGCAGGTATAAAGGCACATTAGTGTGGCAAGAACACAAGTGTATTTATTCGAGGACAGTTTGCGTGGCCAATAACATTGTAATCAGGTAGCCGGATGACTTAACATACTGCCTATCCGTAGCGTGAGGCCTAATCGAACAGATGGAAATCCAATGTAATACAACTGACGTAACTTATTGGTAAAAATTGGTTGTAAAAGGTTCGTAAACTCCATGCAAGAGGTGACCGTTGTTTTATTTCGAAACCATACTTGCAGTAGATCAACTTTCCATTTTTACCAAGTGAGAGGAAACCACCTTTAGTTGTAACAGTAACTTCACCTTTTTTCGCTGCTTAGACTAATATCGTGATAGGCCGAGTGCTGCTTCAAACAAAGTGAGAGGAAACTAACCTTAGATGACTTAGATGTAATTAAATTTTTTTGTCAGCCATATCCTTTGAATGACTTGTGTTAGTAGCTTCACAGATTGCGCATTCCCTCATCCATTCCCATTCCCGTGCAGACACTTCGTTCATTGAACGAACGTCTGGTCGTTTCACCCCACCGCAAATCTGTCACTTTTCCTTCGCGTACACTGGGCCCCTTTCGAAAACGAATCATTTTTCTCACTGTATCAACCTGCAATGTTTCCAATTTATCGAAATTTACGCTACAGTGAGCTTACTACATTACAGACTGTATGTTTCAGGGGCACCCAACGGCTCGTTTCGGGGAATATCTGTTTGGAAGGCCTAAATCGCCTGAAATACCTGTATTCTGATTGATTGAAGTAACACTAGAGATTTCTTTGGCGAAACATCACGTCGGACTTCCGTAACAAGAGGACTTATTAGTTCGTATTGTTTTTGGAGGGACAAATATGTCGTTTAGAGTGCAAAACAAGGTTGGCTAGCATTTTCGGAGAGCCATCAGCAGCTCGGAAATTCGGCGGATAGGATTCTGTTTGCTTAAATAATTTTCTGCGGCCTAAATTTCAGCTAAAAACGCCAAACAGATCAAATATGTATTAGCTTACACAAATGTTTCCTTCGTCTAATAATGCAGTGATATCCCTCCGCATGCGTGCTTTGAAACCAATAAGTGTTTTACATAATCTGTCGTCTTTGGAGAGTTTATTTCATAGTTTCGGACCCAAGTTTTGTTTCCATAGTTTGTAACCTCGATTTAACGAATCTCTATATAACGAAGTCCTCGGTATAACGAACGATGCTTTTCAGCCAAGTTATAGTGTGATGTATGGAAAAGTGCCTCGATATAACGAACCAATATCCCCAGTCCCCTGGCACTTCATTAAATCAAGGTTCCACTCATCCCTCTTACGTATGCCGGCGTGCTTTGAAACCATTAAGTGTTTTATGAAATCTGTCGTCTTTTGAGAATTCATTTCATAGTTTTGGCCCTATAAGTTTTGTTTCTATAGTTTTGTTTTTTGCTCGTGTATAAAATGAATTCAGGTAACATTAGTGATAATCATTTTGTACTTTCAATGGTCTCTACTTTGTTTAATTAAACAAACGTTTAGTTCCGCGCTCGTGCTCCTGACTTCGATAATGAAACAAAGGTTTATTTGCGCTCCTCGCGCTCCTGACTACGATCAAACGAAAGATTTTTCCGCTCGTGCTCCTGACGTCGATTATGAAACAAAGCTTTATTTGCGCTCCTCGCGCTCCTGACTACTATCAAACAAAAGATTTTTCCGCTCGTGCTCCTGACTTCGGTAATGAAACAAAGGTTTATTTGCGCTCCTCGCGCTCCTAACTACGATCAGACAAAGGCTTTTTCCGCTCGTGCTCCTGACTTCGATTATGAAACAAAGGTTTATTTGCGCTCCTCGCACTCCTGACTACGATCAGACAAAGGATTTTTCCGCTCGTGCTCCTGACTTCGATTATGAAACAAAGGTTTATTTGCGCTCCTCGCGCTCCTGACTACGATCAGACAAAGGATTTTTCAGCTCGTGCTCCTAACTTCGATAATGAAACAAAGGTTTATTTGCGCTCCTCGCGCTCCTGACTACGATCAAACAAAAGATTTTTCCTCTCGTGCTCCTGACTTCGATAATGAAACAAAGCTTTATTTGCGCTCCTCGCGCTCCTGACTACGATCAAACAAAAGATTTTTCCGCTCGTGCTCCTAACTTCGGTAATGAAACAAAGGTTTATTTGCGCTCCTCGCGCTCCTGACTACGATCAAACAAAGGATTTTTCCGCTCGTGCTCCTGACTTCGATTATGAAACAAAGGTTTATTTGCGCTCCTCGCGCTCCTGACTACAATCAAACAAAGGATTTTTCCGCTCGTGCTCCCGATTTGAAACAAAGGTTTATTGCGCTGCCGTCACTAAATTTTCAATTCTTTAAAGTAAGTTAATTTATAGCAAGAGAGCATATCCTCTCTTGTTTATAGCTAACTGTAATTTCCAGTTGAGGGTTACACAATAAGAAAGTCACCAAGAACTACAAAAGCGTTTCTGAGCATGTTCGTTTTTTCAGATTTTTTTTTTCAATTTGAACTGAGGAAGGCCACATAAAGCTTGCTTTTATCATAATACAAAAAATTCTCGGTAATGTCACTATAGATGCTAATATGGTGGATCCTTTCCTCTTGACTGATTTAGTGCTTTATTGACGACCATTCCTTTATTTTCTTTTTCCATAGTTCATCTTTGGATTTCCACGAGTTGAGAGTTGATTCATGTTTTCTTTTCATACATTTAGAAGTGACTTAGGACCCTTGTTTAGTCAGTCCTGGCTCCAGTATAAAAATCAAATACATGCATCCCTAGAAGCAGAATATTCAGGAATATTCGGCGCACAACACTTGACTATTCAAGCTTTATAAACACATATAACACATATAACGTATTACTGTCGCATAAACACAGATTCGAACAGATTAATTTACGCGTGACCAAGATAGAGGCGACTCAAAATAACCCATCAGTGACGATAGCGTTAGGACATGCCTTTTCATAGCGAGGCAGAATTTTATGCCGGAGTCCAATGTAATATTGTGATACAACTTCCTTAAAATATCCGTAGAAGTGATGATAGCGAAAGAAGTGTGCAAAACCCAAGAACTGACCATTGTTCATTTTAAACATTAGTTTCAATGTACTGTAGATCACGTGTTCGCTCGTACAAAGTGGCGGGAAACCAACCTTTGATGTAATACTGACCAAGACCAAGCTTTGTTTGGTACGGAATTCGTTTGGGGTTTTCCCAGAAATAGAGGTTATACTTACACATCCCCGGAGCGAAATATTACCCAGACAGGCAAAGATCCAAACAAGAAAAGAGGTGGGCCTGACAAAGAAAGGATTATTTCCGCGCGATTGGCTCAATTTCACCCACGTGCTCGAGTTGAACACAATTTCAGCGTCGAATGTTGATGCGACATTTGACTCTCACCGGCTATGGACAAAACCTCGAGTGGCAAACTTAACTCAAACCTTCGAAGGGATTCTAAATTACAGCTACAAATCCAACCTTCCATTTTTGGTGAGTGGCTCATCTTTGTGATTTCTCGTCCCGATACCTGGCAATGAGCCTCTCAAACTGTTTAATTCAGTAACCATACGACTTCATTTTTCTCTTTAGTGAACAGGAACGGAAACAGAGTGCTATCCATGACGGCGGAGCTGATCAGCGTAGCTTTTCTTTTCTTGATGTTCGTTATACTGTTCCGTGTGATCATGATGTCCTTAGCTGTTATAGCAATCTGCGAGCAGAGAGTCTATCCACCTCAGGGTCCTGGGGTAAGAGGATAGCAGAGAGCGGCTCGTGAAAGAGCGGCCAGGGCGCGCGTTGCACGAAGAAACAGGCAGACTGTGAACGAAATGACTGGGAGACGAGCGGAGCCCCAGGAACACGATGAACGACTGGGCTGAGTATTAAAAGTAAGAGAAGTGCTTTATGTTCAGATTATACACTTAATTTAACGTTATTCTGTGAGCTTTAGTAACGTTGTCACCCTAGTGGTATTCTGGTCTGATAGGGACGTTACAATAGGTTTTGTTTCCATTTGTTTTAACGCGCGGCATTTCAAGCAGCATTTAGGCTATTACTTGATTACAAAAATGTTTACCTACATGTCAAAACACTTTCAATTTTCCTAATTTTTCCTTTCAGCGAAGGTAGAGTACTAAACATTCAATTGTCTTATCCGGCTTTAAACAGCTACTTGTAGTTTCCAGTTATATTACAAGCAGGTCAACAAGAACTACAAAAAACCGTTTCTGAGCCTGTTCGTTCGCTTGTTTTAGTTTGAAGAACTGCTAACTAAAGCTAGCTTTTTTGTTATTGGCAAGTTTCATCATATTTAATACAGCGAACTGACCTATTTCAATTGATACAGTTTTATTATTGTTGGGTAAAGTGGAATGCACTGGAGCTACGATAAAGGACATCATGTGGTTGCACGCAAGAGCGCCCCCAACAACAATAAAACTGAATACTTAAGCATGTATCAATAAAAATAGGTCAGTCTTCTGTAATATGACAAAACTTGCCAATAGCAAAACGCTTCGCTGGCACAACAATTTAGCTGGTTCTTTTGAAGACGCCTTTCTGTATTTTCTTTTTCCATAGGTCATCTTTGGATTTCCAAGAGAATTAAAAGCAAGAGAGGATATTTATCCTAGATTAGACTTAGTACTGCTTCAAAAAAGTTGAGGAAACCAACTTATATGTAATTAAATTCAATAACACCAAGATTCCTCGTGCCAGCCATATCCCTTGAAGGACTTTTGTGAGTAACTATGATCGCGCATTCCAGCGTTCATTCCCATTCCCGTGCAGACACTTCGTTCATTCAACGAACTTTCAGCAGTTTCACCCTACAGCAAATTTATAATTTTTCCTTCGCGTATACATTTATTCACCCTCCGGGCAATTCACAATTTTGCGTTTCTTGAACTCTCCACCGATCTGTTCACTGTGCCCCTGTCAAAAATGACAGACCTTCTAGGCAGACGAATAATTTTTCTCACTACCAACCTGCGATGTTTCCAATTTTTGTTACAGTGAGCTTACAACATTACAGACTGCCAGGTTTGTTTGACTTCAAAAGTAAAACGGATTTGTTTTCTGCTCGTGTATAGAATTAACTAAGCAAACATTTACATAATCATTTCCGATAATTTCAATGGTCTTTACTTTATTCATCTGAAACGAAATCCTTCTGTTGAGCTGGTGAAATGCTCACAACCTTGCAATCATTATCAAGATCACACGAGACAGTACACCAGTTCTACACGAAATTATCTTCAAATACTAAAAACTGCCTAAAACGATATCAAAATGTTGCTTTCATTCCTAATGAACTTTGATCCAGAACCTTTGGCCACTGATTTGGTCAAGGTGACTTGCAATTCAGTGCAATTTTCGTGCAGTGCACGATTGCATAATGCTGGGCACTTTTCATCACCACCACGGAAACTGCGAGGATGCCCATGTTATCGAACCCATGCTATCGAACTGAAAGACGAGGAGTTCCTATGTATACAAAAAGACAAGAAAATAAAATAAATGAATGCATGTATCAGTTAATAAACTAAACTAAACACCCTCAAATATGCCATAAAAAAGATACTTGTGGTTGGAATAATTGAGAATGAATAAAGCGTTTTGGTGCTGTGTTGGTGAGAAAGTGAAACGCGAAAATTGCATTTTCAAATGAGGTGATAAGGTTAATTAGCTACCGTATAGCAATTGAAACACAGAAGGCCCACACAAACTGTGTGACCGTTTGTAGTTTAAAAATTATAAGGGGATGTATGAGAAAATCGAAAGGTTTCTAATCATTAGACTGTACGCACAGTCGATCGCATCGCTAAGCCCTAGAAATCGCCAATACTCGCTGTTTAGAGGCACAATGACGACAAAACACAACGATTGAGGTACGATTATGTTTATTTTGAACTTAAATGTAAATATTTCTCGCAGCATTTCACGTTCTTAGAAACTTTTCGATTTTCTCATACATTCCCTTATAATTTTTAAACTACAAACGGTCACACAGTTTGTGTGAGTCCCCTGTGATTGAAAGAAGACATTTCGAGCGTTAGCCCCAACGCTCAAAGCGTCATCTTTCAATCTCTTTACGGTGGCCAATTTACCTTATCAATTCAATTGATAAAACCAAATTTTCGTGTTGGAATATTTACAGATAGGAGAAAATTATTGCTGATCAGTGTCAACATGCCTGGCATTCTGTCGGGTCTAACGAAGTCTTGAGCGGTGGTTGATAGACGAGGGGCTGCAAAAAAAGAAATGACATATCAATCAAATTGAATAGCGGACGACCGACGGACGAACGGGAGGACGGACGGACTGCCTTACAGACCGGTAAACAGTACGAGGGACTCACTTATTGTCCCAAGGGTTATGCAAATGGTAAGGAAAACCTCCTGAATTGGAAATTCCGCTTGAGATTGTCGTGTACATTTAATATGCAATTCACTTTAATTTACAGAACTAGTTTGATCACTGGTGCAGGGCCTGGAACTGGTTGAAGAAAGTGAATGGAACACAATTTTCCGTTTGGATACTCCGCTTGGGAATTTTAAACTACCTCTCCAGATGTTCGTTTATTTTGGAAACGTTGCGGTCGGGCAAAACAAAATAGCCTTATCATTTACAGTCCAACCGAAATTTCCGGAATTTTTTGTAAATGGTAAACACTCATTGTCTATTTGTTCCCTGGGTGACGATGATGAATCGATTTATAGTGACAAATTATTCTCAAAAATAAATTTTAAATCCGTGGGTGGCCTGTGAACAGGCTCCTATATGTGAGGAATACAGTACAAGAAAAATCGGAGAGCGGCGCAAGCCTGCGAGTGTCGGGGAGGTTTGGGTTTCCACTCAGGAGCCTGTGAACAAGGATTCTCTTCACAGGCTAATTTTCAAGGGGTGTACAGAGATTGCACTAATGGCTTACATTTTGCATGTAAAGATGCGCCTGTTAGCAAAACCAAGAGAATCGAGATTAAAACACCCTGATTTGTTACGTTTCTCGTGTTCAAAATGCCTTCAAATCCTACACAAAACTCTGGTTTGACATGAAAGTATACCCACGCGGGCAGCCTACCTCCTGTTTGATGTTTGTGGAAGTAGTGCGAGCTTACAGACAAGGGCGCAATCCTTTTCGACATTTCCATCGTGCGCTGCTGTGCGGACGTTACCCTGAAAGGGAAAAATACAAATATTACCGTAATTCTGCGCACAGTTCCTGGCATATTTTCAGTAACATTAGCCCTGATATCTCACCAAAACGCTTCTGCGATTCTTTAGAACGGAACCGAACCTTCAATCATCCACAATTTAGCACTTAATAAGTTTTGTATTTAATAATTTATGTATTTTTGTGAAATTGTGTGAATAAACCTCAATTAGAACAAAATACGGATGCAGAGAACAGAATTCCATTCTGGCAAAAATACCACTAACTGTCAAATTCACCTTAAGTATTGAACTGAGCACAAATGGGTAATGCGACTGAGCCAGTGGAGTCTAATTGAGCCTGTAATCATAGGAGTAATTAACAAGAATCTCACGACCACGAAGCAGAAATTCCATTAGCTTAATAACGAGTATGGATGGGGAAAAATAGCGATAGATTAAACAGGTTGGTGAAGAAAAAGCCAAGATTCTTTTTCCTTATGTTTGAAAGAAAGGAACCCAGGCATTCAAGTGCAACTGTCCTACGTCCGGTGCTTGTACCTAATGATGTGTCTAATCGCATAAAGCTAGATGCATACACTGCCCAGTTAATGCCAAAATCAGGGATATTAACAACCAATTGGATTTGATTAACATGCCATCATGTTAGTTTCCTGTAAAATGTTGTAACTTGTGGTTAAATGTTATTTTCAAGAAAAATAAAAAACAATTAAATTATTTTTTTAATACGATGTTTAAAACACTGAAGTAAAAACTGATTTATTGTTAGAGAAACGTGGTCCACATCTTTCCTCTTAACCACCCCTCTAATCTGCATAGCACTCAATACTGGTAGCAACAGCTTTGAGTTTCTTCCTTTGCTGTCTTACACAGAAAATATCTAGCAGCTACCAGCCAGGAATAATTACAAAATACAAACTGCAGCTACCTTCTCTGTTCCAGTGGACAGTAGTCTGCCTTCATTACTGATGAACTTGAAGGTTTTGCTCCTCGACTGCAGGGGACTTCTACTGTCAAGTGTTTGGCGAATTCTTGGTAGTCAATATAACCAGAGTGATTTTTATCGCACCTGACCAAGAAAAAGTATAATGAACAGTCAGTGTTAATTTTGAATCGGCTGATAGTGAAAATGCCACATGCTGATTGGGATAATTACTCACATCTGATCGACGAGCAAAATGCTACAAAGAACCAACCAACCGGTCGATCGGTCGGTTGGTCAGTCAGTCAGTCAGTCAAACAATGAAACAAACAAACAAACAAATGACCAATAAACAATACACTGACTTTCTTCAACAAGGGTGACAAGTAAGTCTTACAGTTAACAAACCTGTGGCACTTAGATTCCAGATGAAACTGGAATTTAGAAATGATTTTTGAGGAGGGAGGAGAACTGCAGTGAGAAAACCTTGGAGCAAGGATAAAGACCGATACCAAACTCATCCCACATGACATAAACTTAGCCTATTCAAGGCCCCGAGACAGTAAGAAAAGCGATTGAGAAAACATTAGCGCGATAAATGCATGTGGACTGAAAACTTGCCAGAAGTGGGCAGAAGATGGTCGTTACATAAGAGTTCCCAGGCTCTCTCCCTTTTTCTTTCTACCATCCCTATTTCTCCAGATCCCACATTTCTTATTTCTGGCTGGTACCTTTTTAGTTTTCATCCCAACTATATATCTGAATTCAACAAGCTACATAAAGTTGGCCGTTTAAAGTCAGCCACGAGACCAGCGGTCGGGTAACGTGGGCTCTGAACAACGTGCCCACGTTACCCGACCGCTGGTCTCGTGGCTCAATTTGACGTCACGGACAATTCAAAATGGTGGCGTGCAGTGTTGAATTTTGGCCCTCTTTGGAGAGGAATTTCAGTGGGATCGGATGAACTTTAGAAGCTAAAACCACGGTCAGTAACTCAATTTAGTGTTATTTTTGTATTGGCGATTTCAAAAAATACACCGTTTCTGGAGTGACCTTTTCCTTTAAACCCAAGGAACAATGGTGGGAGGCAATTGCTAGATTGCTCTCAGAAATGCACCATCCTTGCTTTCCCCAATAGAAACAAAAACATTAAGCAACTGGCTCGACCACATTACTCCAAGAGTGGAGTAATTCATTCCCTTTCCAACAAATGTTTGCTGTGATTGATTTAACCCTTTAAGCCTCAAGAGTGACAAGCATCTAATTTCTCCTTACAATATCACTAGTGATCGAACAGACGGGTCATGAGAATATACTAAATGATCAGCAGACACGATATGTGTTGATGTTTAATCAAATTCTCCCTACTAGTAACATAAGAAATATATGGAAAACAGTGAGGAGAATATGCATGTGGATATTGGGGCTTAAAGGGTTAAAACCAAATTTTTAAACTGATCATTCATACAGCTCAGAATGAAAGCATATTAACTACAGGAAATATGTCTTAAATAACTAAAACGGTTGAACAAAGACAGCTAAAACAAGGGAAATGTCACTAAAAAAATACTCACATTTCAAAGAGTTCTTCAAAAGTCTCTGTGTCCACATTGAGCTCAAGTTTGTTGAGAACACTTTTAAGGTCTTCTTTAGAAATTCTGCCACTTCTGCATGAACAAAACAAAAGCTACTGCTGGAGTAACTCTTAACATGTTTTACAGACTCAACTGAAAATAAATGAGATGGCTGATGAAAAAATAACTCGAGCATAATACTTACAAGCTGGTATCAAACTCCAAAAAGGCTTTCAGCAAACTGATATTCACTGGATCCTGTGGGCTAAAATATCTGTCAATTAAAAATGATTTTATGTGTCCAAAGTTAGTATTGGGAAGTTGATAGAGCAGCAAAATTTTATTCTGATGGCACAAAACATTGAATGCAAGTATACCTTTGTTGACTTAGCTGCTGTAAGTGGTCCTTAATCACTGCAACTTTATCAAGTGGAGTCTGGGAACTAAATACACTGTGTCTTCCTTGTTCAGCTGATTCACTGAAATTCAAATATTAAACAAATTGTGAATATAAAACACAACACTACAAGTTGGGTCTCTAGGACAAATATTAAAATACAAACAGTCTATGAGCTGAACTCTCTGGAGGGTCAGGAGGGAAGGAACCAAGTTTTACAAGTGATGGGGAGGTCTGTTAAATTTTGGGGGGGGAAGCTTGAGTTGATGATAATGACGATGATGATGATGACGACAATGATGATGATGATGATGATGGTGGTGGAAGTGGTGGTGGCGGCAATGGTGACAATGATAACTGGGAGGATGATGACGACGATGATGATGATGACAATGGTGGGGGGGGGGAAGCAACTTCCCATACATTCTCTTAAATGAAATCCAAACGATGTTCTCACAACTTGCAAAGCAATATGTGAGGTTCTAGTCAGCAGATATGCCTCCTGTGCATGCGCAGATGTTGCATGTTCCAACAGAACTCGGACGCTGAAGGGAAAAATTATGGCGGCCAAAGGTGGCAGACTCGGCTTTGTCCTTTCATTTAGGTAATTGACGAATTGATCGTATTTTACACTTTTATCATGTTTTCGTGCTTTTTGCTTCTTATGAAGACAGAAGTTTACTCTCAGAGTTTTTTAGTCGCAAAGTAGAACAGTTAAGCGCTTCGATCAATCCAGTCTGCGCTGATTCAGATAGAATTTTTTGAAGTTGGGTTAAAAACTGGGATCAGGTTCAAAGTACTGAACTGTGAAATGATCTTGTCAACACATAACTGGATTATTGATAATAAAAGTCGTATTTGGTGCAAAGGTATTGTTTCCATTAGGTTATAGCCCCTCGCCACTTACTTTCCCCTGACAAAATACACATAAATTTTGAAAACTATTCCAAATAAGTTGATTGTTATGTCGATCGGAAATATTTATTATTATGAACACCGCTGTCCACGTTTTGTCTGGACCGTTTTGCAAGTTGTGAGAACATCGTTTCTCTGTCCCAGGCCTCGCTTCTATTCCCCCCCCCCCCCCACCGGGGTGGTGGGAAAGAATGGGGGTGACGGGGGGGCGGAAAAATAGTTTG